>Ga0209080_1001395_pt1 | contig 12185 bp, 13 predicted proteins | sample JNZ110809AmetaG_FD_184123 | JGI IMG/M metagenome (GOLD analysis project Ga0209080, IMG submission 184123) | Hot spring microbial communities from Jinze hot spring, China to study Microbial Dark Matter (Phase II) - JNZ 110809A (SPAdes) (version 3) ...
TCATTACCTATATCGGTGGGGATAGAGCAATAAAGGCGTTGTCGCAGCAGATAAGACGGCTTCCCCATGAAGTCGTAAGGGTAATAGCAGCGATGCGACAAATTGGAGGTCCAAAAGTTATCCCCCCTTTGCTCCAAATTGCAGAGGATTCTTATCATGAACTTCATGTGCGTATTGCTGCTACTGAGGCGTTATTAGAACAGTTGAATTTTATGTCCTCTGCTCATAAACAGAGGTTAATCAAGGTAATCCGAGAGATTACAGCCGAAGTGATGAGTGGATGGTCCCAGTTCGTTAATCACATTGAAAACTTAAGAAAGTCTGCTCAAGCCAGGGGTCTTAAGATAGATTAGAGCGTGGTGGCTGAAAGGTGTGTCCTTTAATGCTAAGCAACTCTTTATGATGATACCCTTATCATCATACGGTTTCAGTTCGGGTTCTTTTTTCTCAATGCAAAAGAAAAAGAGAGTATTGATTTGCGCTTCAAATTTGAGGTAATTATGAAAATCTATACAAAGACCATCAAGTTAAACCTGCTTTGGAGATGAATGCTGTGCACCTTGTCTGGAAAGGAGTAGTTAGAGAAATTGGCTTTTACCTCAGCGATTATGTCAAAAGGCGTTTAATGGAATCCCTACAACACAAAACTGCGCTGGGATCAGGCAAATCCAGAGGTGTTGGTGCCCGTTGTTGGGATGCTCATCGCAATAGCCGAAGCAGTAGCTCCCTCGGGCGTTGAATACGGGGCAAAAACGAAAGCTTGTTATTCACAAAGTCTCTTGCGAACTTGCAAGGAATTATTAGGTGAAGTCCGAATTTATGAGGATTTTGTGGAAATTGAGGTTCGTCTGCTCCGTCCTTCATGGCTCCGGGGGCAGGACTCGAACCTGCAACCCGCGGGTTAACAGCCCGCCGCTCTGCCTGTTGAGCTACCCCGGAGCGAAGAGGCATTTTTATAATGCCACGAATTCCCGGCGGTGTCAATATCGCTTTAAGCACTTAATCCAACGGTTCTTCGTCAGATTTTACTTCAGCCCCGTGAACTGTTCCGCTCTTTTCCAGCAACTCAAGATAAGACAAAAGCATGTGGCGCAGTTCCACCTCCAATTTCGTTCGCATCCGCTTAATCTGTTCCACTTCATTCATCGCAACTTGAACTTGATGGCGGGCGTTTTCCTTCATCTCCTCTGCTTCTTGGCGTGCTTGGGCGATGATGAGTTCAGCCTCATGCTGCGCTTGCCTTTTGATTTCGTCGGCGGTTTTCTCTGCGACGACGAGGGCATTTTGCAATTGCTGCTCAATTGATTGGTAAACTTGCAATCGCTCCAACAATCGCTCTCGCTCTTCCTTGAGCGATTTGTTTTCTTCCATCAATTCCGCAACGGTCTCACTTACCTTCTGAACGAACTCCTTGACATCTTTCACCGAATATCCGAACAAGCGTCGCCTGAATTGCCAGTGGATAATCTCTGCAGGTGTCAATGGCACTTTGGTCACCTCGGCTCACGGCAATATCGCCGTCAAAACTTTGGCGATAATCCAAGCGATGAGCAAAGCAATAGCAGGCGAGAAGTCAAGCCCTCCTGTTTTCCACGGTGGCAATATGCGCTGAATTGGAGCAAGTATTGGGTCCGTTGTGTTTTCCACCCATTTGACAATCGGGTGATAGTGTGAAGGTCTGAACCACGATATAACGCATCGGACAAGCATGAGCAGGAAGAACAAATCAAACGCCAACCAAATCAGCCCATCCAACATGCCTCTCACCTCACAGGCAGTTCAAACTCGTTCTCTGTCGTTCCTTCAACTCCTGTAAACAGAGCCGAAATTTCCTTTACAGTTTCCTCGTCACCACCTGCAGGGACATTGGGCGGGACGAAAAGAAAGAGCCGCTTGCCCACTTCGTAGAAATTTCCCCTCAAGGCATAACTGACACCTGCTAACATGTCAACGATTCTTTGCGCGTTCGCCGAGTCAATATGCTGCAAGTTGACGAAGACAACAGCACCATCAATCAATCTATCAGCAGCGCGAACGGCATCTTCTAACTTTCTTGGGATGATTGCCCAAACCGAGAATTTTTTGTTTCTGACAACTTTCCACGATAGAAACCTGCCTTGAGTTCCTGTCGGGTTATCCGCCTCTTCTTCTTCAGGTTCCGGCGGTGTCATGCGGAAAAGTCTCGCCAACCAATTCACCTTCCTTCACCCCCCTTAGTTGGTCTCGGACCGAAAATTGCGGTGCCAATTCGCACCATATTCGCCCCCTCTTCTATCGCGACTTCAAAATCGTGACTCATGCCCATTGACAAATACTTCATTTCAACCCTTGGCAAGTCAAGGTTCTTGAGCCGCTCAAAAAGTTCCTTCATCCGCCTAAAATACGGACGAACTTGCTCCGGGTCAGGGAGAAAGGGGGGTATAGCCATCAGCCCGACAACTCTGAGATTGGGGAATTGGGAAACTTGACGGATAAGTTGCTCAACTTCGTTGGGTGGAACACCGCTTTTCGTCTCCTCGCCACCTATGTTGACTTCAACCAAACAGTCAATGATGCGACCGATTTGCTCAGCCCTCTTGTTAAGTTCCTCAGCCAAAGTTAGACGGTCAAGAGATTGGATAAACTGGCAAAACCGAACCACCAACTTCGCCTTGTTGGTTTGCAAGTGTCCGATGAAATGCCAAGTTACAACATCACCGATTTGCTGATATTTCGCCCACGCCTCTTGAGCGTAATTTTCACCTATGTGCTCCAACCCCGCTTCAATGGCGGCACGAATTCTTTCAACATCAACCGACTTGGTTGCTCCGACCAAAACAATTTCCGATGGGTCTCTTCCCACACGCTCAGCGGCGACCGCGATGCGCTCCCTCACTTTTGTCAAGTTCTCTTTGACTTGTTCAATCACCGAAGTTGCGTGAACCATCGCAAAACTCCTCTCTTGCGGGTGCGCTCCTTCGCCCTGAGCCTGTCAACGATTATAGCAGCGGCGTTGTTTGAAAGTGCTCCCAAACTTCCGGCAAAAGCAACCCCTTCAAATCGTCTATGATGAAATCGGCATCCTTAAGCGCTTCGTCGTCGTAATAACTCCTGAGAGCAACGCAAAGCATCCCAGCGTTTCTCGCTGCTTGGATGCCAGCGGGTGAATCTTCAACGACGAGGCATTCGTGAGGTCTTAACGGTGGCGATATAAATTCGTTCAACCTTTCCATCGCCAATAAAAACGGTGTCGGATCAGGCTTGCCGCGTTCGTAATCTTCGCAACTGACGATAACGGTGAAAAGTTCACGAACTCCCTCTCGCGAAAGCACTGCCTCAATTTGATGTCGGAGCGCACCTGATGCAATCGCCAAAGCAAAATTTTGGGAGAGTGCCTTAATGACATTTGCCATATTGTCGGAAACTTTCAACCGCTCGGTCAACCAAGCATCGTAAATTTGAGTTTTGCGGCGCAAAACTTCTGCAACGAGTTTGTCGTCGTTTACCCCGTTGTGCTTCAATGCCCATTGAACGGCATCCCAATCTGGCACACCAATGCACCCTCGCTTGAACTCGTCCCAACTCAAACTCAACCCCATTTCGCTCAGGACATGGGTTAACGCTTCATAGTGCAATCGTTCGCTATCAGCCAGAACACCGTCAAAGTCAAACAGGATAGCCCGAACCATACCGTAGCCCCCTTAGCAATGGCACAATTGAATTGCGTTTCAAACTGTAGCGCCTTTTATCGCTTCCCGACACAAAGCAGAGGTGAGGGATAATGGCAGGAAAAACCGCAACACTCCAGCGAACTAAAAAGCGATGGACGATTGAGGATTGGCTGAACCTTCCTGAAGGACCACCTTTCTACGAACTTGAGGATGGGAGGTTGGTGGAAATGCCATCGCCAAGAAGGGAACATCAGGAGATTGTTGGAGTGCTTTATTTCGTCCTGAGACAATTTGTGCGGGAACGGAACCTTGGAACAGTCATTATGGCAGTGGATGTCATCCTACCTACGGGCAGGGGTTACATCCCAGATTTGGTCTTCGTTCGCCGTGAACGGGAAAGCGATCTTCTCGCCCCCGACGGTAAGGTTCACGGTGCGCCAGATTTAGTCGTTGAAGTGATTTCACCGACAACGAGAATTCGCGACCGAGTTAAAAAGGTGAAAGGCTATTTTGAGGCAGGTGTTGAATGGATTTGGCTCATTGATAGCGACGATATGACCGTTGAAGAGTTCAAAAGAACGCCCGAAGGTTACTTACTGACGACATCGGCAGGACCAAACGAAACCTTTGAGCCTTATTGCTTCAAAGGTTTGAAACTGAACCTTTCGGAATTGGTTGGCAGGGCAAGCGAGAGACCTAATCTGAAGCGCAAAAAGCGCTCGTGAAGTTTGAGCAAGAGAGGTGATGAAGAATGGCAGCGAAAACGAGTTTAGTTCAGCCGAAACAGAAGCGATGGACGATTGAGGATTGGCTGAACCTTCCTGAAGGACCGCCTTTCTACGAACTTGAGGATGGGAAGTTGGTGGAAATGCCATCGCCGAGAGTGCATCATCAACGCATCGTAGGAAGACTTTGTGGCATTTTGGACCGATGGGTTGAAGAGCATGGCTTGGGCACGGTCATTATGGCGGTAGATGTCGCATTGCCGACAGGAAGAGGCTATATCCCAGATTTGACTTTCATTCGCCGAGGGCGAGAGAGCGAACTTCTCGCTCCTGATGGTAAAGTTCACGGGACACCCGATTTGGTTGTTGAAGTCGTCTCACCAACAACGAGGACTCGTGACCGAGTCCAGAAGATGAAGGGTTACTTTGAAGCAGGGGTTAAATGGGTTTGGCTAATTGACAGCGATGATTTGACCATTGAAGAATTTAAGTGGACTCCAGAGGGCTACTTGCAAACCGCTGCCGTTATTTTCGGAGAGGTTTTTGAGCCAAAGGCTTTTTCTGGTCTGAAGTTGAACCTTGCCGAACTTTTGGGCAAAACTGAAACCCAAACAAGTAGGCGACGCAAGAAGTGAGAGGTGGGTATTGACAAATGTTTCAACCGAGCAAAAAAGAGTTCATTGAACTGGCGCAGAAGGGCAATCTCGTCCCAGTTTGGCGGGAAATTCTCGCTGACCTTGAAACTCCCGTCTCAGCGTTCTTGAAGTTGGCTCAAGGTGATTACTCCTTCTTGCTGGAAAGTGTGGAAGGCGGAGAACATGTCGCTCGCTACTCTTTTTTAGGCACCCAACCCCTGCTGCTCTTCAGAAGCAAAGGCGATACCGTTCTCATTGAGAGGGAAGGAAGCCTTCAAGTCCATAGGTTGCAACCGAACGAAGACCCATTGCATGTTCTGAAGAGGGTGATGGGGCAATTTCAATTTTCGCCTTTCGGCGAGTTGCCACGCTTCTGCGGCGGTTTCGTGGGATACATCGGCTACGACATGGTTCGCTTTTTTGAAAAGTTGCCTGATTGGACTGTTGATGATTTGCAGTTGCCAGATTGCTACTTGATGCTTGCCGACACTCTCGTCATCTTTGACCACTTGAAGCGAAAGATGCGGATTCTCGTCAACGCTTTTGTGAAGGATGACCCCGCAAGGGCATACGATGCTGCAGTTGAGCGCATTGAGGGGATTGTTCACAGGTTGAGGACAGCAACTGTCAACGCTTACAGCAATGCGTCAAGCCTCACTCAGACATCCCCTCCCATTGTGACTTCCAATTTTGACCGTGAAGGTTTTGAAGGAATTGTTGAACGGGCGAAGGAATACATCGCAGCGGGTGACATCATTCAAGTTGTGTTGTCGCAAAGGTTTCAAACGCAAGTCAACGCTGCTCCCTTCAACATCTACCGAGCGCTGCGTTCCATCAACCCTTCGCCATACATGTTCTACCTGAGTTTCGGCGATTTGAAGTTGATTGGAAGTTCGCCGGAAATTTTGGTCAGTTGTTTTGGGACGAAGGTTGTAACTCGCCCACTTGCTGGGACGAGACCTCGTGGGCAGACACCTGAGGAAGATGAAGCGCTGGAAAGAGAACTCCTTTCCGACCCAAAGGAACGGGCGGAGCACATCATGCTCGTTGATTTGGGTAGGAACGATTTGGGGCGGGTTTGCAAAATTGGGACTGTCAAAACGACCGAGTTAATGCAAATTGAGCGATACAGCCATGTAATGCACATTTACTCAACCGTTGAAGGCGAGTTGGACACAAGCCGATATGATGTCTTTGACGCCTTGAGGGCGACTTTCCCCGCTGGAACTGTCACAGGTGCTCCAAAAATTCGCGCGATGGAAATCATTGAGGAACTTGAGCCCACAAAGAGAGGTCCTTATGCTGGCAGCGTCGGATACTTCAGTTTCAACGGCAACATGGACATGGCAATAACCATCAGAACAATCGTGCTCAAGGGCAACACCGCTTTCGTGCAGGCTGGAGCGGGGATCGTCGCCGACAGTGTGCCAGAAAGGGAATTTCAGGAAACAGTCAATAAAGCGAAAGCGCTTCTTTCCGCCATTGAAATGGCGCAGCAAGGATTGGAGTAATTGATTGGAGCAATTGGGCTTTAGCCTGCAGTCGGTTGACAAGTCTCCAAGCGCTGACCTTGGTCGGCGAAAAATTTCGTCCACGCAACCAATGGCTAAAGCCGGTGGCGTGTTGCATTTGCAGTTCATCAGGGGACTTTCGGATTATCTAAAATTGAGCCATCCGAAGTAAGGGCAGATGAAAACCGCCCGCAGTTATCAGGCAGGTTTCACCTGCCCCTACGAATATCTTTTCGGTCGGGCAGGAGCCCGACCCTCCAAAAGGTAATTAGCATGTTGGTTCAGTCCGTAACATAAACGACCACTCGCCTTTGTTTCGGTCCGTCAAACTCGTAGAAATAGATGCGTTGGTCTGGGTCCATGACCAATTTCCCGTCCTTGACAATAAGCACTTCCGTTGGAGCGACGAGTGCTGCTTTCGTGTAATGAGGTGCATTTGGGTCGGGGTTAATCCGTTCTAACATTTCGTCCAACTTGGGTCTATCGGCAACATCAACTTCCCTGTGAATGCTCACGGCAGCGGAAGTGTGTGGGACATAGACGCAAACAAATCCATCATTGATTCCCAACTCGTTCACCAACTCCTGAACTTTAGCGGTGATGTCAACCAACTGTTCCCGCTCGGTTGTTTCAATGGCGATTTCACGAACGAACCCCATAGGCGTAACCCTCCTTGCTGGTGGTTAAGGTGTGGGCTGAGAGTTGAAGAGCGATTTTGCGATTGCCGATAAAAAGTATAGCGCAACACTTGCCGGCACTTTACTTTGCTTGGGCTTGACAATTAACTGATTCAAAAAATTTGCCACTCCAAACTCGCTTGAAACTTACGAGTGAGCATGGCATGAATTACTTGGGCACATTGCTTCAAAGAGCGATTTGTGGCAGCAAATTAAAAAGACGGCTGACATTTGAGGGAAAGCGATGCGATAATCTTATGTGGGTAACGACAGGAGTGAATGCCATGCCAGAACTGCGCAAGGATCCGATCGTTCAAAGATGGGTCATTATAGCAGCGGAGAGGGGACAAAGACCTTCAGATTTTCGGACGGAAGCGCCAATTGTTGACATAAACCCGAAGGCATGTCCCTTGTGCCCGAACAATGAGGAAAGAACACCACCTGAGGTTTTTGCAATTCGGTTGGACGGTTCTCGCCCCAACACGCCCGGTTGGTTAGTTCGCGTCGTGCCTAACAAGTTTCCAGCATTGCGGTTAGACGGCGAACTCAACAGGCGTGGGATGGGGTTGTTTGATTTGATGAACGGAGTCGGCGCTCATGAGGTCGTTATTGAAACTCCCGAACATAATGCCGATTGGGATACTATGACAACAGAACAGTTGTATCGTGTGTTCCAAGCGTATCAAGCCAGACTTAACGCGTTGAGGGAAGACACTCGTTTCCGATACTTGTTGGTTTTCCGCAACTACGGTGTGCAAGCGGGTGCTTCTCTGTCCCATCCCCACTCTCAAATCATTGCTTTGCCCATTGTGCCGCAATTGCCGAAAGAGAAACTAACTGCCGCTCGCCAATACTATTTGGAGAAGGAGCGGTGTCTCTTTTGTGACCTGATTTTCCAAGAGCAGGAGTTGCAAAAGCGGGTTGTTATGGAGAGCGAACACATCATTGTCCTTTCGCCCTTCGCTGCTCGTTTCCCTTACGAACTTCATTTCTTCCCGAAGGTTCACAGTCACGATTTCGCCCAAGCGGACGAAAAGGTTTTGGTGGATTTGGCAAGAGTGATGAGGCGGACACTGAAAGCCATAAAGCGGTTGCTCGGTCAACCTGCATACAATTTCGTCCTTCAGACCTCACCAAATCCAGTCCCTCGTCCGGGGCGTCCAGACTATTGGGGGACATTGCCTTACGATTACCATTGGCATTTGGAGTTTTTGCCGCGCTTGACAAGAGTTGCGGGCTTTGAGTGGGGGACTGGTTTTTACATCAACCCAGTGGCTCCAGAAGCAGCCGCTGAAGTTTTGCGAGAGACATTGTCTCAATTGCCCGACGAGGAAAGGTGAATGAAAAAATGACGGCAGCAAGTTCGCCGATTGAAGAAATGGCTCAACATGTCACAACCCAATGGTTTCAAGAGTTGGAAGACAAAGGTATCCGCACCTCGCCCTCTATGTCCTTGAGGGAGGCAACAGAGAACATCATTGCATCGCTACTTGACAGTTTAACTCGTCCCGATTGGCGAGAGGCTGCACTTCTGAATTTGCGGGTTCTCAGGTTTCTCGCTGACCAGTTGAATTTCCCGCTGGAGCAGTCCCTTGAAATCTTTCTGAGGCTCAGGCGTCATCTTGTTCGCGCATTAGCAATACTGTTGGGAGACACTGCTGAGGCATATGATAGGGTTGAATCGGTTTGGGATGAAGGGATTTTGAGGCTGACGGCATATAGGCAAACTGCCACTCTGACGGCTTTAGATTTAGCCCACCAAAAATACTATGCCCTCTTTGAGCAAGCCTCGGATTCTTTCCTTCTGATTCGCATGGACGAAGTCGGCACAATCGTTGAAGCGAACCCCGCCGCTTCCCAGTTGACCGGTTATTCCCTTGAAGAGTTGCATGGGATGTCGGCGCTGACTCTGGCTCCGAAGGAAGAACTTGAAAGGTATCGTGATGCCCTGATGGAATTGAGGCGGACCGGACAAGTAAGGAAGATGGGAATTGGTTTAAAGCGCAAGGATGGGATGACGGTTCTCGTGGACTTAAGTGCAACCCTGCTTATGCTGGATGGAGTCGCTCACGCTCTTTGTATCGCTCGCGATGTCACCGAACAGCAAAGGATGCAGAGGCGACTTGAGAGCATCGTTGACCACAGGACGAAGGAACTGGCTCAGGCTTTGGAGCGGGAACGACACCGAGCAGCCCAAATGGCAGTGTTGTCTCAAATTGCGGCAGAAGCCCTTGAGGCGGTGAACGAGGATGCGGTTTATCAAGTGGCTGCACAAGCATTGAGAGAGCATTTGGACCTTTACAATGTCGCACTTTTCGCCTACGACAAGAAACATCACGAGTTGATTTTGAAATCCTGCCGAGGGGCTTATGAGGAGGTTTGGACCCCAACATATCGCCAATCGGCAAATGTTGGTCTGCTCGGACTTGCTGTCCGAACGGGAGAGCCAATTTTGGTCAATGATGTAACTCGCCATCCAGATTATTTCCAAGCCACTCCTGCTGAAGCGGCAACTCGCTCCGAACTTGTCGTTCCCATAAAACTTCACGGCGAAGTTATCGGCGCATTGGACTTACAGTCGGAGAAGTTGAACGCTTTTGATGAGCAGGATTTGCAGATGGCGCAAGCGGTTGCAGATCAAGTAGCCCACGCTTTGGAAGCCATATCCCATTTCAACCATGTTCGCATCCTTCAAGAACTCAACGAGCAAATTGTTGAGAACCTGCCTCATGCGGTGGCGCTGTTTGATGAAAAGGGGAATTTGATAATCGCCAATGAGCAATTTTGCCGAGAGGTGTGTCGTTCCCCAAGAGAGGTGTTGATCGGGCGCTACTGGAAGGAAGTTATTCCGGAAGGGTTACAGCAAAGCATCATCGCCAACCAATTCCTTTCGCTGGATGAAACCATTACCGCCGCAATTAAACACAAGCAGGATTTCTTCTACCCAGAAATTCCCTACGGCGATGTTTGGCTTGACATCCGTGTCATTCCCATTCGCGGCGCTCAACAACACCGGGTGATGATTCACATCCGAGACGCGTCTCTTCGTGTTCGCAGAATTTACCAACTTGAGACTTTGATGGCGATAGCACAAGCGATGGAAAGCACTTTTGAACTCAACCGATTGCTTCACGCAATCCTAACTGCAGCGACGGCTGGACCGGGTTTGGGTTTCAACCGAGCAATCTTGTTCCTGATTGACAAATCTGCTCAAGTGCTTCGGACGGCGATGGCAGTCGGTCCATTGACAGCCGAAGAGGCATATGCCACTTGGGCTCGTTTGGCAGCGGAACGAAAAACCCTTTGGGACTTCTTGAGGGAATACCCGGGTGACGAAGCAGTTCGTCAAACACCTTTGATGCAATATGTCCGCGATTTGGAAATCCCGTTGAGCGATGATAATTTGCTTGCTTTCTGCCTTTCTCGGAGAGAGCCTATAAAAGTTGCCAACCCCTTCAACGAACCCAGATTACCGGATCGCTTGCGAACTTTGTTGGGCGATTCGGAGGCAATTTGTGTTCCGTTGGTGGCTCAAGAGGAATGGTTAGGCGTAATTGTTGCTGATAACGCTTTCAGCCGTCAACCCATCACCGAAGAAGCAGAACGGCTCCTGAGGCTGTTCGCTTCGTCAGCGAGTGTGGCGCTGCGGAACGCACAACTTATCACCGAACTGAAAGAAGCCCTTGAGAGGGAGCAAAAAGTTAGGGAGCAACTGGTTCACTCAGAGAGGTTGGCAGCAATTGGTGAATTGGCAGCAAAAATCGCTCACGATTTAAGGTCCCCTTTGGTGACAATCGGCGGTTACGCTCGTCAGTTGCAGCGGAACCCTTCAGACCCGCAGAGGGTGCAAAGGAATGTCCAAATCATCGTTGATGAAGTTGAGAGACTGGAGCGACAGTTGCGCGACCTTTTGGACTTCGCCACACCTAAACCGCCGAAATTGCAAAGGCTCAACCTTAGCGAAATGATCGTTAGGCTCGCTGAAATTCACCGTCCCAGCATGGAAGCAGCAGGTGTCCAATTGGTCATTGATTTGCCACCAACCCCGTTGTTCGTGTTGGTTGACGAAGTCCAAATGGAACGAGTTTTGCTTAATTTGTGGCGAAACGCTGTGGAAGCGATGCCGGAGGGTGGAACTTTATCTGTTCGGGTTTGGAATGAAAACGAGTTCGTGAAAATCAGCGTCAAAGACACAGGGATTGGGATTGTCCCTGATGAATTGCCACATATCTTCAAACCTTTCTACACGACAAAAAGTGCAGGTTCAGGTTTGGGATTGGCAATTTGCAAAAAAATCGTTGATGACCATGGTGGGCAAATAGAAGTCATTAGTGAGATTGGGCAGGGGACAACTTTCATCATTACGCTGCCAGCAGCCAACTGATAGGGTTTTCTCCTCCATCACTGAAAATTTGCGGGTAGCAAAGTAAAAAGGGCACATGGTGGCGTCTTCAGGTTTTCGTTTTTGGAGGTGAGCCACAAATGGCAAAGGCGCGCATTTTGGTTGTTGAGGATGACGACAGGCAAAGGCAACTTTACTGCGAGGAATTGGAGTCCGCAGGTTACGCCACTTTGGAAGCCAGAAGCGCAAGTGAGGCGGAGGAGTTGCTTACCCGCGAGCAAGTAGACCTTATTGTCTTGGACATCAACATGCCAGGAGTTTCTGGGCTTGAACTTCTCCCCCGAATACACGAGTTGCATCCCGGTTTGCCGGTCATCATCCATACTGCCTACGGAAGTTACCGCGATGATTTCATCAGTTGGCTTGCTGACTTGTTCATCGTCAAATCGCCGGATGCAGGCGGTTTAATTGAGGCAGTGGAAGATTTGCTAAACCGAAAGCGGAAAAGCACTGAGAGAGAGGAGGGAAATTGAAACTGTGAGAGAGCAAAGCATTGTGGAACAAACATTGGCGATGGTTCTCGCAGGTGGGGTAGGGGAGCGACTTTATCCCTTGACGAAAGTTAAAGCGAAACCTGCAGTCCCC
>Ga0209080_1001396_pt1 | contig 12181 bp, 11 predicted proteins | sample JNZ110809AmetaG_FD_184123 | JGI IMG/M metagenome (GOLD analysis project Ga0209080, IMG submission 184123) | Hot spring microbial communities from Jinze hot spring, China to study Microbial Dark Matter (Phase II) - JNZ 110809A (SPAdes) (version 3) ...
ATGCCGGAGGCGGGAGTCGAACCCGCACGCCCTCACGGGCACTGCCCCCTCAAGACAGCGCGTCTGCCAGTTCCGCCACTCCGGCTTAGATGTTATATTATACACCATGGTTTTAAATTTGCCAAGACTTTACGCCATAACAGACAGCAAAAGATACCCAGATATGCTCCAAAGGCTGGAGAAAGCTCTCAAGAAGGGTATAAGAATGGTTCAGCTCAGGGAAAAGGAGCTTTCTGGACTTGAATACTACCAGCTTGCAAAGAGGGTAAGAGAGCTTACGCAGGACTATGATGCCATGCTTTTTATAAACGATAGGGTAGACATTGCACTGGCGGTGAATGCGGACGGAGTGCACTTACCAAAAAAGGGTCTGCCACCCAGCGTGGTAAAAAAGATAGCTCCGCATCTACTTGTAGGATACTCTGCACACAGCCTTGAAAAAGCCTTATGGGCTCAAGAAGAGGGTGCGGACTTCATAACCCTTAGTCCCATCTTTAAAACTCAGTCCCATCCAGAAGCAGAGCCTATAGGTCTTGGTCTGCTAAGGGAAGTTTCTCAGAGGCTATCCATCCCCGTATACGCTCTGGGTGGAATTACATGGGATAGGATAAAACTCTGCTACAAAAACGGTGCCTATGGCATCGCCGGCATAGGATTGTTCTTTGACCATGTTGATAGTGATTGGGGGACCCACGGGTAGCGGTAAATCAGAGGTGTGCTGTCTCTTGGCAAAGAGGATAGGAGGTGAGATAATAAGCGCGGACTCTATGTGTGTCTACAGGTATATGGATGTAGGCACAGCCAAACCCTTGGAATGCATGGAGGAGGTAAGGCACCATCTGGTTAATTTGGTGGAACCAGGTGAGGTCTTTGATGCCAAAGTCTTTGAAGAGCTTGCTCTCAGAGCAATAGAGGAGATAAAGGGTAGGAGAAAAGTTCCAATAGTCTGCGGTGGCACATACCTCTACCTTCAGGCACTGCTCTATGGCATAGAGGAAACACCACCGCCCGATTGGTCATTGAGGAAAAGGCTTTACGCATTGGCGGAGAAAAAGGGTAGTGCATACCTACATCAAAAACTCAAGGTGGTGGACCCCCAGTATGCTCAAAAAATATCATCCAAGGATACAAGGAGAATAGTAAGAGCCCTTGAGGTTTTCATAAACTCTGGAAGACCCTTCTCCTCTTTTCATCATTGGAACAGCCCAAGGTTTGAGTTTGTGGGTTTTTACCTAAGCTGGAGCTGGGAGGAACTCTCCAAAAGGATAGAGGAGAGGGCAAGAAGGATGCTCCAGAGGAATCTTCTTGAGGAGCTGGAAAGACTTATGCAAATGGGTTTTGAAAACTTTCTCACATCACCTCAAGCTATAGGCTACAAGGAGTTTATTCCTTGTATAAAAGGAGAAAAGCCTCTGCAAGAGTGCCTTACTGAAATGGTAAAAAACACAAAGGAATATGCTAAAAGGCAGATGAGGTGGTTTAGAAAACAGGGATGGCATGAAGTGGACATGGAAAAGGTTGGTATAGAAGGGGCGGTAGAGGAGATAAGGATTAAGCTCTTAGACCTCCGTCCCACCCAAAACCATTGACCTTATCCTTAAGGTTGGCTGAGCATCTGTTACAGGCACACCTTGTCCGTCCTTTCCACAGGTTCCTATACTCCATCCCAAGTCCGAGCCTACCGCATCCACATCCATAAGAGCCTTAGGACCGTTGCCTATCAAAGTTGCGGACCTTATAGGATAGGTTATTTTTCCATTTTCTATCATATAGCCTTCCATCACTTCAAAGACAAAGTCTCCTGTGACTGTATTTACCTCACCTCCCCCCATCTTTACCACTAAAACACCTTTCTTTGTGTCCGCTATTATATCCTCTGGGTTGTCTTTGCCCGGTGCTATATAGGTGTTGGTCATTCTTACCATGGGTATGTGAGCGTAGCTTTGTCTTCTGCCGTTTCCAGTGGACTGCTTGCGCTCCCTCATGGCGGTAAGCCTGTCATACATGTAGCCCACTAAGTAGCCCTCCTGAATAAGCACAGTCCTTTGAGCCAGCACACCCTCATCGTCAACTGTAAAAGAGCCATTATAACCCTCAAGGGTAGCATCATCTATTACCGTTATAAGCTCGCTTGCCACCTTTTGACCTATCTTGTCCTTGTAGACAGACAGACCCTTTTGAACCAAGTCCGCCTCAAAGCCATGCCCCACCGCCTCATGTATCATAGTGCCACCCGCCTGAGAGGCAAGCACCACTGTAAAGGGACCAGCAGGTGCAGGCTTTGCCCTAAGCATAAGCAATGCCCTCTCTGTAGCCTTTCGTGCTATTTCCTCTGGTGAAACCCTCTCAAAAAGCTCAAAACCACCCCTTATGCCCGCAGACTCGTAGCCTCTCTGCAAAAGCCCATTTTCCTGAGCGACCACATCCACAAAGAAGACAACCCTTTTCTGAGTATCTTCGGCGGTCTCCCCAAGGCTGTTTATGACCATTATCTCCCTTGAGCGGTCCATGAGGACAACTGTCACCTGCCTCACCTTATCTCCATAGCTCCTTGCCTTTTCATTTGCCCTGTAGAGAAACTGAGCCCTGTAGTTTATGTCCATCTCGTCGGGGTCTATGCCTAACTCTGTCCAGCCCCTTATGTGCCTCTGCCCCACCTTGATAGGTCCATGCCCCAAGCCCCTTGCGAGGGTCCTTACTATCTCCATTAGATTTTCAAAGGTAGGCTCTGTGGTGTATCCGTAATAGGTTTTGCCTTCTTTTATGAGCCTTATGCCCACACCCTCATCTATACCCCATTGAACCCTGTCTATTTTGTTGTCCTCTAAGTGGACCCTACATGCGCGCACCCTCTCGTAGAAAATTTCACCATACTCACCCCCTTGGGAGAGAAGGTTGGAAAGTAAAAAACCCGATTTTTCTTTTAACAAGTCTTTAACCATGGCTTTGATTGATTATAGCACCTGCCAGAGAAATTGCAAGGGTAGTCTTTGGCAGGAACTCTAGTCCGTCAACCAGTGTATATGATGTATATCATATAAAACCACTTGAAAATCAGACCCAACTTATGGTATAATAATAAATAGGGGCCCCCTAAAGCCAAAAGGAGGTATTCAAGATGAAGCATCAGAGGGTTTTCCAAGAACCTTTCATGAGAGACTATTTTAGCCTAACAGAGCCCCAAGCACGTCGGCAGGCAATCCTAGACTTTATGGGAAAAGAGGACCTGCTGGAAGCCGGAAGTATGTATCTCATCTTTGGCCCGCAGAGTTCAGACCCAGAGGGCAATATAGTGCTGGTAGCTCACTACGACACAGTTTTTGACCCACAGTGGGAGAAGGAGGTTATCTTGGAAGGTGGCAGGTGGACTTCTCCTCAAGGGCTTGGTGCGGACGACGGGGCTGGCGTGCTTGCCCTGATGCACCTATACCACTACTACAAAGAAGTAGAACCTCAAAACATGCCCTTTTTTATCTTTACTGACAAGGAAGAAAAGGGTATGCAGGGTGCTTGGGAGTTGGCAGAGAATTCAAAAATAGCCTTTGAAAAAGCCCTCTACTTTATTGAAATAGACAGAAGGGGGTTCAAGGAGTGCGTCTTTTACAATGGGGAGCCTGAGAATTTTATCTCATATATAGAGTCCTTTGGCTTCAATATGGAGGATGGTATAGGTTCAGATATATCCGTTCTTGGCCCACGCTATAACCTCTGCAGTGTAAACCTATCTGCGGGTTACTATAGCTCACACTCAAAGAGCGAATACTTCGTGCCTGAGCATCTCTTCTACACGGTAGAACGCGTAAAGGAAATGCTAAGAAACAAGCCAGCAAGCCCCTTTAGGCTCAAGTGAGGTTCTGCTATGGACTGGAATGCCTTGCGCAATACTCTTTCAGAAGGGGACATTCCCGGTGCTATGAGGCAGGTAGGGCTTGACCCTGCCCTGCCCTTTGATATAGCACAGTTTATTGACCTGCTTTTTGAACATGGCTATAGACGTCCCGCAAAACATGTGCTTGATTATCTAAAAGACCGTTTGGAAACACCAGAGTATAAGGTCATATACTACTCAAACCTTGGGTTCTATGAACATTTGGTAGAGCACCAAGAATTCACTCCACTGCTGTATGTTTGCCTTGCAATAGGTATAGGGCTAGCCAGCAAAAGTCCAGAAGCCCTATACTACGCTTATAACTCTTCTGTGCCCTATCTTGAGCTGGAAATGGTCAGTGAGCTTTTTCAGGACATGATTAAGTTCGCAGACATACTTGACTATTGGCAAAATCCAGAGGATAGAGTGTGTTTCATTGTGGGCAGTGCGATGACTCTCTTTGAGATTATGAAGGAATTAAGAGAGAGTAGGCAAAAGCAGAAGGTAAAGAAAATCATATCAACCGCTTTGAAGGGTGCTCTTGAAATTGCCAAAAATAGCGGTGATAAGGAGCTTGTGGCTTGGTGTAGACTGCACGCAGGAATACTGCATGCGGAGACAGGCGCAAAAGCCGCTGCATACGAACAGCTTACAAAAGCTGTCAAGTATTACTTAGAAAATGACGAGGAAGAAAAACTTTTGCACAAAGCCCTGTATCACCTTGGCAGTATAGTCTATGAATACTCAAAGTTTCAACAGTATTACCTAAAAGAGGCGGAGCAGTATCTCACAGAAGCGGAGAAGATTATTGAAAGTTATCTGGATGATGGAAACAATGAAGACACGGAATGGCTTTTGAACCTTGCAAAGGTCAGAAAGATGCTTGCGGATGTTTATAAAAAAATGGGCAAGCAAGAAGAGGCAAAGCTATACAGGAAAAAACTAAGAGGGGCATAAGGAGGCTTCCAATGCAAGAACTTGCCTTTAAACCTAATTTGAAATACATTAAAATAGCTAAAGAAGCAGAGAAAAAACTCAAAGCTAAAGAGGTAAACCTTATAAACCTAAAGGATTTTCTTTATGCAAACCTTTATCTGGGCAACTACGAACACCTTTTGAAAAAACTGCCTAAGAAAATGCCAGAGCCCACAACAAAGGAGGAAGTTATAGCCTATTACTTCATAAAGGGTCTATATGAAAGGGATATCTCCATTCACAAAAAGAAGGATAAAGACCTGTATGTGGGCCCCCTTGGGTTTTTAGAAAAGAGATCTCGCTATAAGAAGGCACTCACTTACCTTAGCATAGCCTTTGGAATGGCAGAGACTACGGGCTTTATGAAGGCAGAAACCGCAAGAGAGCTTGCCCTTAGCCTTGTGGAGTATTGGACTTCTCTTGAAAGTGAAATGGATTACCTACGGTCCTTTTATTTTGGCAATAGGCCCTTTTATTCTGTCGATAAACTGCCAATGGATCTCTTCCGCATGGCTTTGCAGGCTATAGAGGACCCACAAGAAAAGGCAGAGACATTGCTACACCTTTCGCAAAAGCTGATATCTTATAGTAGAGGGTCGCCTTTCGGCCTGTTGGGGTTTAATCTTCCTAGTTTCGCTTCAGAGAATAGGTTTGATAATACCCATATTACGCTCCTGCAGGAGATTGTCATAGAGGAAGAGGATATCAAAGAGGGAAAATCTATTGTGGAGAAGCTTTCTGATATAATCTTTGAAGAGCTGGAAAAAATAGAGGATGAGTATATAAGAGCACCGGCTTATCTGTCTTTTCTTACTTTGTCTGTTTACCATACCCTTTCTGCACGCCTATACAGGCATGCCAAGGATGCCCTTGATTTATACGAAAGACATGGCTTGTGTCCTATAAATATGCCCTCCATACTGTTTATCCTATGGGCACAAGCCTTGATTTTTAAGGAGTATGAAGATGCAAAAAAGTATGCGGACAAGATTGCCCAAGAAGTTGGGACATCTCTGAGAATTTCAGGACTCTACGATATCTTCGTAGCACGCATCTTGTGGAGTTTTCTGCGTATGCTATACAAATCAGAGGGAGCAAAGGAGACAGAGATATACCTTGAAAAGCTTGCTGAGCTTTTAAAACATGTAGCCCAGGAGCTAAAGGACGTTAGCCACTGCAATATATTTGAACTTTTGGCAGATGTATACCAGGAGACAGAGAACAAAGAAAAGGTTTTTGAACTGGTAAGGGCTATAGAACCTAAGATAAAAAGGAAAGACTTGGAAAGGAGGAATTTTAAAAAATACTGCGTAGTGGATAATGATGAAATTCCCTCCTAAGGAGGTGTAGCCATGGATATAAAGAAGTTTTTCATCTATAAGTATGAATACCTTGAAGAGAGGGCAAAGAAAAGGCTTGAGAAAAATCCAAAGGATATTATCGCTCTTAAGGACCTTGTGAGGGTCTACACCTACAGAGGCGACAAAAAATCCAGGGACGAAATAGTTGCCACTCTCAGCATGCCAAAGAGTTTGCGTAAGCAGGTTTACTACCATCTTGCCATGGGTATGTATATGAGGGACGAGGGAGAGTTGGATTTGGCTATGAGACATTTCATAAGAGCCAAGTATATATCAGAAGATGATATGGTAAGAATTTCCACTCCAGAGCCTGCAAGGGAGATAGTGCTTACCAAACTACTGCTGGGTGATGTGGAGAATCTGTCCTACTATATGGAGGATGTGTTTCAAAAGGAGGAGGACGGTTGTGAGATATTGGAGCTTTCCATGTTGGTCTCTGACTTTCTTCTAAGGGTCGGAGGAGACCTAAGGCTTATTTACGAATACCTTACAAAGAGCGAGTATAAACTTCCTGACTTTGGGTTTGTGGAAGGAAGGATATGGGTTTTTCTTAGGCTTGGTAGGGTTTATTTGATGATAGGTGCGGAGCATGGTAAAGACTCCTATTTTTATAAACGCCGTGCTATGCATTACTTTCGTTATGCCTTCAGATACTACGAGCATGTTATAAACCGATACATAGAAATTTTCAAAGAGGGTAATGTGAGCTTTGAAACGCTTAAGGAAAACTGCACAGATTATATTCAAGAGCTATACACCGCTGTAAAACTTTGCAAAGAGTATGGCATGCCAAAAGAGGCTCAGGAGTATTTTGCCAAGTTTCAAAGAGAATATGAAAGGCTCAGGGAATACCTGAGAGAAGAAGAGCTTCTTGATGTGGAAAAATAAGGGCTAAGGAGGGTTTTCCATGAGAGACCATATGGAGCTTCTTGAAGAGGTTGTGAGGGGTCTTAACGACGAGCAGTATATGGCGGTGACCCGTCCAGAGCGATACATAAGGGTTCTTGCGGGTGCTGGTGCTGGAAAGACGGAGACCATAGTAAGAAGGATAATATGGCTTATGACCAACTACCACATAAAGCCGGAGGAGATAGTGGCCATAACCTTTACGGAGAAGGCGGCAGAGGAGATGAAGCTGAGAGTTATAAGGAGGCTTGAAGAGCTTGGACTTAGGGAGTTGGCTTATGAGGCCGGAAACATGTTTGTGGGAACCATACACAGCTTCTGTTTGGACTTGCTTGAAAGGTATTACCAGATGGGAGAATACCACCTGCTTGATGACAAGCAAGAGTTTGCCTTTGTCCTTAAACATGGTTGGGACTTGGGCATAGAAATGGAGAACTATCCATCAAACTGTGGTAAATTTCTAAAATCCGTAAATGTAGTATACGACAGTCTTGTAGACAGAAAAGCTCTTGAAGGTCAGGCTCCGGACTTTTACCAAAAGCTGGTAAAGTATGAAGAGCTTCTTGAAAAATACAGACTTTTGACCTTTTCCAGAGTGGTTTATGTGGCTCTTGAAAGGCTAAAGGAGTCCTGCATTGTGGGCAATCTAAAGCACATTATCGTGGATGAGTTTCAGGATGTAAACCCGGCTCAGGAGGAGCTTGTAAAGATACTTGGAAGACAAGGTGCGGTTTTTGTGGTGGGCGACCCAAGACAAACCATATATCAATGGAGAGGGTCGGACGCAGAATGTTTTGAACGCTTTTTATCACATTTTCAAGCCAAGGACATAAGGGTGGCAGAAAACCGCAGGAGTGTGCCAGTTATCGTAGAATGTGCCAATGGTTTTAGTAAGTCTTTTGAAAAAACCATAAACGAGCCTATGCGACCAGTTAGAAAAGAGAAAGGTGCTGTGTATTACCTACACTTTCAGGATAAAGTGAAGGAAGCGGAGTGGATAGCCAAGCAAATAGAGCATCTGAAAACTCTTGGTTTTAACTACTCAGATATGGCGGTGCTATACAGAAGTGTAATGGGTATGGCACAACCTCTTATAGAGGAGCTGGAGAAAAGGGAAATACCTTATGTGGTTTTGGGAAGCACGGGACTTTTTGAGAGAAAGGAAGCTATGGCACTCAGATGTTTCTTCTCTTGGCTGTATGAGGGTGGATATATTCGTATTGATAGAAAATGTCTCGAAGGTGATGAGATTTTGCAAGAAGGTATCAAACTTTGGAAAGAGGCCACGGGTTTGGAAGTTTTAGAGGAATCTATACGCAAATGGAAGGATTGTATAAGTAAGAATGAATACGCCGGCTTTTTGGATGCCTACCATAAGCTTTTGGCTTTGCTTGGCGTTAAAGAGCTGGACTACAAAAAGCATAGCGTTATCATGGCAAGTCTGGGTCGCTTTAGTGAACTCCTTTTAGACTTTGAAAGCGTCCATAGGTTATCCGGAGGCTGGAATGGATTGGCTTCTAACCTTGGAAACTTTTTCTTTTATCTTAACTCTTATGCAGTGGATAGCTACGAAGAGATAAAGCCAGAAAGCTACGCAGAAGTGGATGCGGTAAGCATAGCAACGGTGCATCAGTCCAAGGGCTTGGAGTGGTCTGTGGTTTTCTCGCCCTCTTTAATTGAAGGAGCATTTCCAAGCAGTAAGGTAGACAGGGAGCAAGACTGGCAGATACCCAGGGAGCTTTTTGATGCGGATAGGTATGAGGGGGAGCTTGAGGATGAGAGGAGGCTTTTCTATGTTGCCATTACAAGGGCGAAGGATTATTTGGTGCTTTCAAGCTACGGCAAAAATCCAAGCAGGTTTATAGAGAACATAAAGGGACATTACACTCAGGTGGATTGGAGAGAAAACCTGCAACTTGAACCTATAGCAAACAGCTCAAAGCATGCAGAAACCTCCTTCACCGTAAGCGAGCTGATGGACTACCATAGATGCCCTACTCTTTTCATGTTTAGACAGCACTATAGATATAAGGCACAGATAAACGATATGCTTTTTTATGGCAAGTCGCTTCATTATTGCCTACGCCTAATTTCAGAAAGGTTAAAGACAGAAGGCATAACACAAGACAAGTTGCAAGAAGTTGTAAATCAAGTGGTGGAAAAGCATTTTCATATGCCTTACATATCCAGAGACAACCTACATAGGCTTACTGAGAAGGCAAAAAAGGTCTTATATGGGCGCGTTCTGAAGGACTTTGAGAGGCTCAAAAGCTCCTCCACTCACGAATTCAGGCTTGCTTTGGAAGCAGAAGACAAGGGCGTGAGGGTTCTTCTCAACGGAAGGGCGGACCTTGTGCAAGAGGAAGAGGGTAAGGTGAGAGTGGTAGAATACAAGACTTCGGATGAAGTCACCACGCCTGAGTATTCCAAATTCCAGCTTGCCCTCTACTGTATAGCCCTTGAAGGCATGGGCAAAAGGGTTTCCTCTGCATGTGTTGCCTACTTGGACGAGGAGAGCAAGGATATAGAGTTTTCCTTTGAACAAGGGGAGTTAGAGGATTACTCAAGGCGGGTGCAGGAAGTGATAAGAGGCATAGTTTCTGAAAGCTTCACACCAGAAAGCCCAGAATACTGCCCACACTGCGACTATGTGAAGATATGTAAACACTGTAGAGTGTGCTAAAATCATATACCATGGGAGTGAAGATTGACATAAACAGCGTGCAGAGGGATATGTTTATTGAGCATAATGGTATGCCCCATAGGGTGCTTGACTACGAACATGTAAAGCCCGGTAAAGGTCAAGCCTTCGTAAGGATAAAGGCTAAGAATATGCAGACGGGTAATGTTATTGAGATTACCTACAAGTCCTCTGATGCCATTGAGCTTGCGGACTTTGAGCAGGTCTTTGCGGAGTATTCCTACTCTGACGGAGACTACTACTATTTTGTGAGCCAAACTACCTATGAGATGATACCAGTGCCCGCAGATAGCATAAGGGAAGAAACCAAGTTCCTCAAAGAGGGTATGACGGTGGTGGTCTTTTTCTACAAGGGACAACCCATAGGCATTGAACTTCCCAAACAAGTAGAGCTTGCGGTGGTGGAAACCGAGCCAGCCTTTAAGGGAGACACAGCGGCAGGTGGTTCAAAGCCTGCCAAACTGGAAACCGGTGCAGTGGTGCAAGTGCCCTTCTTCGTAAAGGAGGGAGACATAGTAAAGGTGGACACACGCACGGGAGCTTACATAGAGGTGGTAAAGAGAGCCTGATGGATAGGGACTTCATAAGGGAGATAATAAACCTCGTCAAGGGAAGCGATATAAAACAGCTCACCATAGAGGCAGAGGGCTTCAAACTCTTCATAGAAACCCATCAGAAGGAGGTGCTACAAAGGGTAGAGGTGCCTTACAAAGAGGTTCGATACCAAGAGCTTTTGCCTCCTTCCGAAGAGGTGCCTCAGGATAACCTGCATGTAATAAAGAGCCCCCTTGTGGGCACCTTTTACAGGTCTCCGTCGCCGGGTGCACCGCCCTTTGTGGAGGTGGGTGATATGGTGTCTCCCGGTCAGGTGCTTTGTATAGTGGAAGCCCTAAAGGTAATGAACGAGATAGAAAGCGACGTAAAAGGCAGGGTGGTAAAGATACTGGTGGAAAACGGAGAAACGGTGGAATACGGTCAGCCCCTCTTTATCATAGATACGAGCGTGTAAGATGGAAGAGAAAAGGGTCAGCCTTAGGCTTTCTGAGCTTGAGCATACATACAGGGCTCAAACGAGCTTTGGAGAGCTTTTTGTGGGTGAGCAGGGCTACAGACCTATGGAGCTTGTGCTTGTTGCCCTTGCAGGCTGTAGTGGTGTGGACATCTCCAACATACTCAAAAAGAAAAGGCAGGAAGTCAAAGACATACAGATTGAAGTCTCTGGAACAAGAAGGGAGGAGCATCCGAGGGTTTACGAGAGGATAATGCTCAAGTATAAAGTCTATGGGAAGAATATAAAGGAGAAGGCAGTGGAAGAGGCGTTAAGGCTATCGGTTGAGAAATACTGCAGTGTTTACGCTATGCTTAGCAAAGCCTGTCAGATAGAGGTTAGCTTTGAAGTGTTCCATGAGGCTTGAAGGTTTTTGGAAGGAAAACAAAAAGGCTCTGGTCTCTTATATGATGGTGGGCTATCCTGACTATGAGACCTCTTTGGAGTCCTTCAGGGTTCTCCTCAGAGAGGGGACGGATATATTGGAGATAGGCTTTCCCTTCTCAGACCCTGTGGCGGACGGACCTACCATACAAAGGGCCCACGAGGTGGCTTTAAGGAATGGCATAAGGTCCAAACATGTCTTTGAGCTCTCTTTGAGGTTAAGAGAGGAGTTTCCAGAAAAACCTTTCCTGCTTATGACATACTACAACCCAATATTTCGCATGGGTTTGGAAAACTTCTGCAGAAGGGCAAAGGACAGTGGAATAGATGGCTTTATAGTCCCTGACCTGCCACCAGAGGAAGGAATTGAGATAAAAGGTGTTTGCGAGAAACTTGGTCTTTCTGTGGTCTTTCTTGCGTCGCCCACAAGCACAGAAAAAAGGCTCAGGCTCATATGTGAAAGCTCAGACCATATGGTTTACTTTGTATCCTTGACAGGCACAACAGGTGCAAGGGAAGAGCTCCCTATACAGAGACTTGAGGAAAGACTAAATCTTTATAGGGCAGTTTGTAAAAAGCCAGTGGTGGTGGGTTTTGGTATTTCAAAACCAGAGCAAGCAAGGGAAATTGCGAGTTTTTCAGATGGTATCGTGGTAGGTAGTCATTTTGTCAAGCTCGCAGGAAGCAGAAACCTTGAGGAACTTTCAAAAAGCGTAAGTGCAATAAAGCAAGCTATCACTCCATGATTACTTTGTCTGATATCTTTATCCCTTGCTTTATGATTATTGAAAGACAACAGCACAACAAACATAATTTGTATCATAAAAATTCTTCAGATGTTTGGAATTTCTACCTTTCTTGCAAGCATATTAGACAAAATCCATAGAATGTCTTTTTCAGCTTTTCTTTTGGCAGTTTATATCTTCATGTCTAACCGC
>Ga0209080_1001397_pt1 | contig 12178 bp, 4 predicted proteins | sample JNZ110809AmetaG_FD_184123 | JGI IMG/M metagenome (GOLD analysis project Ga0209080, IMG submission 184123) | Hot spring microbial communities from Jinze hot spring, China to study Microbial Dark Matter (Phase II) - JNZ 110809A (SPAdes) (version 3) ...
CTCCTTAACATAAGCATATACTAGCTCACTATTCTGAATGCTTTCCCTTATTGGCAAAGGAAATATCATAAGATTCCCCTCCTCCATAAGCTCACCAAATATCTCGCGTTCCTTAGCCCTACCCATTAGACTCAATCCTTGGGCTCTTACAGATGGTATATATCCTCCTAGAAAGACCATAAATACGCCGGTAAATAGTGCCACGAAAATAGTGAAGGTAGAGTAACCTAGTTGTAGTGGCAGTAGAGTGAGATTAAGAATTCTCTCTAGATATGATAGGAAAGAAACTGTGATATACGCTCCGAAGAAACCTATAAGCGTTCCCAGCAAACCATAAAGTATGGTTTCAATGACAAAAGAGATTAGAGTGTTACGTGGATCCATACCCAAAGTTGCTAGAGTGAGCATTTCCCTTCTTCTTTCCTCAAAGATTGAGTTTATAGAAACGTACATTATTAATCCAGCTATAATCAGTGGTACGATGCTTTGAATTAGTCCCGTGATCGAAATCTCAATCGACCACGTCACTAAGAAAGATATTCCATTGCTATTCGCTATAACTGGGAGACCAAGCGAATAAGATACTTCTGAAGCTACAGCGACTGGATCATACTCAGGCTTAATTATTGCTATAACCTCAGAGATATATATGGCAGGATCCTTTATCGATCCAATTGGAGCTAAAACAACGTTCATAGAAGTCTCCTTAAAGAGTGGTGTATTATCAGGTTTCCTAATCCCTAAGATTTGTGATAAATCAAACTTTCCAACAACACGAAATGTACCTAAGTTTCTAGTTCCAAGAGGGGATAAGCCTTCTATTGTTGCGAGCCCCTCATCTACGCCCAACATTACATAATCTCCAATTGCCACATCATAAGTGGTCGGCAGAAGGACAACGTTTTCTCCCGGAGAAAATTCACTCCAAAAACCTCTCACATAAATCGAAAAATTATAGTTTTTATTCATAAATGTTGGGTCTACTAAGACCAGCGTTATTGTTTGCCAGGATCCCGTGCCAAACCTGATCATTCCATTCCGGAAAATTTGGGCGTCAGCAACCTGCTCAATCTCCTTAATTGCCTCAAAATAACTTACATTCATGCACCACTCATTAGTTCGAATCCAGTCCACATCATAAATATTTATACTCAGCGATAAGGGTTCAGACCTCACTATTATGCTTGGGACCTGCGTTCCAAACCATGAACTTTTAACTTTAACTCCCCTAGCGATTGATATATTCACGAATAGAATTGAGGAGGCCACTACTATTGCGATTGTTATTAATGTTAGAATTGACCTGGAAGCTCTCATCTTCAATCCTCTAATACCCATTTGTAGCGCAAGATCTGTTACAGGCGACTTTTTCATAGTAATCGCTGCTATTAGGAAATATACTAGTGCATCAAAGACCAGCATTCCGAGTAAAATGGATTGAATATCGTTGGGTAGGATCGGAGAACCAACTGAACTCTTGACAAGCATAATACACGCTAATCTCGATGAGGGATCTATTAGCGCAAACAGTACCGTTAATAAAACAAATAGCAGCACCTTAGTTACTAGCCTTGCTTTTCCCTTCGTAGGTTCCTCAAGTATGAGAGCTGAGATTAGCGACGAAAAAGAGTACGCAAATATCACTACCAAAATTGCGCCAACAATCGATAGATTCTTTATGCTTGCTAGCCATCCATTTAAATCCTTCACCCTACCAGCAAAAATCCTCATTCCATTAAGAGCTGCGGCATAATCCTCCTTCAATAAGTAAGACAATGCCTTTGTAGCTAAGTTGTTAAGGGCATTATATTCCTCAAGTTCCTGGCCAACAGGCAAACCTAAAGACTTTAACCAGTTTATTTCTTTTCTGAGTAGGAGCATTGCCTCGTCCACATATTGAGAAGCAGCGTAATACATCCAATGTATAAATGAGATGTTTTCGTCTATTGCAACCCTAATGCTTTTATATTGGAATGTTTGTTCAATAGTCCTTTTAGGCGCTGGCACTATTAATATCTTATAATTAGTTGGAACAAAGTAATAGTGCTTGCAAATCTCGGTTTTATCCTCCGTCCCGGTGAAAACTACTTTAGCGGACGGCTTAACTAAAATTGCTGAGTCTTTCCCAGATAAAGGATCTCTATCAGATATGGATACAACCTTACCCTTTAAAACCCAGATACCCATCTTAACAAAAATCTTATTGTCTAAAATCTCAACCTCTCTTCCAGGCCTCACAATATTTGGAAGGTTAACTTGAATATTCCTATATCTAACCTCTTTAAAATTATATTGCGCATCTAACCCATCAATATCCTCTACGAAAACCTCCCCGATCTTTATCAATAAGTAATTATTTGTTAATGATACTTCAACGAGCCGCGGTGGTGTAGAAAGAGCTTTCGTGGAAAACTCTCCAAGAAAGACATTAATTTTACCAGTATCGTCAGGAGTCCATGGACCTAGCTTTGTTGTGCCCAGAGATGTTGTAATTGTGAACGATATAGAGATGTTGGTGACAGGTATTTCAGTTTTATACTCTCTCAAATAAAACGTCACCCACACAGAATAGTTTTCATCAGGGCTTCTAACTTCACTAGAGAAAATCATAAGTAAAAGAAATATTAATGTAATCATAGTGGCATATTTTAACAATACACAATCTTTCATCTTTTCCTCCTCCCACCAAGTTCCATAAGTTTCGTCTCTATTCTTCTTTTTAGCTCCCTATATTTTATATTTTACTGATCAATCCACTATTATATAGGTTCTCAAGCTCTAGAAGAATGTTTTGATACCATCTGTATTTTAATGGCTTTCTGATTTTCTAGTAGCAGAGAGAAAAGTAGCAGTGGCATTGAGGCGGCGAATTGGTTTTGGAGCTATCTTGTTGGCATTTTAGAAATAAGAAGAATAGGAAATAATGTCAAACAATCCCCTCTATATGCGCTAGGTAAATGTTGCACTCACCTTCTCTATCAGATGTAAAAATGACACCTTTGTAGTCTGGTGTGAATATTGGATGCGGGTGACTGTTTTGGGTTAACCACGAAGTTCCATGTCTACAAAGAGGTTTCACTATAGCTTCCTCATCTTCATATATTATTAGGCCAAGGAAAGCTGCGCCATCCTTGAATGAGGGATCTGGGAAAGCCCTGTCTCCGACAGAAACCTTCTCATCGTCTCTACTCTTAATGTGGGCTGGAGCAAGATATCTGTATTTGAACATCTTAATGTTAGACCCGTCAGTGTTTAAGAAAACATCGTAGCTAGTCCAATCAGTAGATGATGGCGTTGATCTCCTAGCAAATTGCACTACAACCCTTCCCTTATTGGTGAAAAATTCATGGCCGGCTCTCTCTAAATACCTTTTCTGCTGTAGGAGTGGATATACTTCATGAGTGGACGCTTTCACAATCCACATTCTCTGGACGAGGTGCCAAGGTCCTTCATGGCAGAATAAAACTTCATCCGGGTTCACTGGATTTATATTTATATGCGATATCCATTCGCATTCCCCCCACAGGGGTAAAACTTCCCTTTTGGATACGTCGAGTCTTAAAACTAGGCTTCTAGGTCTGCGATAAAGTGTTTCCAGCATTCCAGAGTAAATTATCCCGCTTGCTGTGCTCAGATTAACTATTTCGCTATAACCAAATGCAAGGAAACGGCCATCTAAGCTTATTGACATATCCACTGGATGAAAGTTTTCTGGCACCGCAAAGAAAATATCCCGCTCTAATGTTTCAGTATCTACTGATTTAAGAAATCTTCCATCCCAGTAATAGGCTTTTCGCCCATCATAGCTTAGGCAGCATGCCCCAACGTTAGCATCATTAGTTAGCTGCATCATCGTCATTTCTTTAAGATTTATAATGTATAGCTGCCACCACCCAGTCCTATTAGAGACGCAAAGTAGCTTCTCGCCTTTCCTATCCATTGAGTTCCTAGTGAAATATATGTGCACTGTATGTCCAATCCCATCGCTTAAGCGTGTAACTTCAACATCAGTATATTCGTCACGGTAAGTCTTAAAATCCAGCTTGATAACTCTACCTATATGAGGTGCGCTCATAGCATATTCCCGCTTAAATGATAAGATGCATATTTTTATATAAGCTTTTATCAGACAAGAACTTTTATAAATAAAAAGGATGGGAAATGAGGATTTTAGGCAATTATTTTCTCTGCCTCTTTGATATACTGTTCTCTATCCGCCTGAGTTAAGCTCCTCCAAACCAGTATTCTCTTTCTCAAGTAGTCAACAAATTCTCTGTTTCGTCTCTCCCATTCCTTTAGATCTCCAGCCCTTCTTGATAAATGTATTGTCAGAGACCAGTCTTTAGGTCTCATCTCAATAAATTGAACCAGCACTTTCTGCTTAATTCCAAGCTCATATGGTATTAATCTGACGTCCGCATCTAGAATATATGCGTTAAAGTAGCCCTTAACTTTAGTCTTAATTATTTCAGATGGCTTTTCAAGGGAGAACTCTGGCGACACAGGTGACAGATGCTTATCCATATACTCCTTAAGGAAGATTAACGTAGAGGCAGCTTCTTCATCAGACTTGGCTATGAATGGTAATGGTATATCCCATTCGTCGCCGATTGGTCGTGTTTTAATGGCCCATCTTCTCTCTAACGAGGGTGTAACGACCCTTGCGGCAATTGTAGCCGGATAGGCGCTTGAGATGAGCGTTATTGCAATAGATATTGAAAGAGCCATCGCTACCCAAGCTGAAGCATAATTGAAGGATAGCGCCGCCAAACCAAGTAAGGAAGAAATCTTCACGACGGCGGCCGCCGCCAGATATCCGGATAAGCTCCCAATTATAGCGTATACTGTTGACTCCGCAAAGAATAGGAGCGCTACGTGTAGCGGTGAAAGGCCAACGGAGCTGAAGGTCAGTATATCTCTTCTCCTCTCCATAACGTTGGCGAACATTAGGTTAAGAATTGTTAAAAACACTATTGCAATTGGTATAATGTGTTCTCTCCATCCTATTGTTACTATTGACGTGCCAACGGTAAGCAGATACAGGCGCCCCATAGAGAAAGCCCATATTTGCATGTTGGCCGCAGCAAATAGGGAGAATATTTCTTTCGTAGCCTCTTCGATTCTGAAGGGATCATGGAATCTCATACCTATTGATGATATCATTAATGAACACTTTCCTGCGCTTGCCCCAGCCTGATAGTATGCGTCCAGGTCAGGCCACAATTTAAATGGTATTATAGCTATCTGCCACGACAATAGCTGTATTGGTGGAGTAGCTGATATTGTAAAATCTATTGGCGTAAGCATTGTTCCATCCATTTCAACGATAGCGTTAAACTCATCGCTCATTATGCCAATGCACGTTAATTCAAGACCGCTTAAGTTGACCTTAACTGGAATCTTTTCTGGCGTTATTTCTAAATATTTCGCCACTCTATCAGGCAATATTATAGCGTATCTATCCTCTTCAGTGAACCATCGCCCAGCTACAAGAAGTGTATGCGGTCTCGTTAGGTTTTCCTCTTGAGGCGTCAGACCTAATAAAGCTCTTATGACGTATGGTTTACTCTTCGGATAGTTTGGCCCAGTTATTAGGAAGCCGCTCTCCGGTGTAAATGATGTTGCGCCACCACCATGCTGAGGCCATATCCAAACTCTCGGAGCTATATATGCTTCATTACCATATTTAGCTTGTAAGTATTCTAGGATTCCTATTCCAACGCCATAAACGTAACCTTCCAATGTTTGGCCGAAGTACTCTTTATGCATTAGTATGCCTTCGTAGAGCGGTACTGTTTTCACAGGATATTCGGTTAATCGTATCGCCTGTATTCCGTAGATCGATGTAAATATAACTATTGCGAAGACTAATATGCAGATGGAGATCATTGTAAGCACCGTCCTAAGTCTTCTCCTCCTCATATAGCCTATGCCTGTTGATATTGAGGATATGAATAGCGTAGCTCTGCCCGTCACCTCGTATCTTGCTCCAAGGGCTCTTCTCCTTAGCTCTCTGAGTATTCTATTAGTCCTATCAAATAGTATTATTAGTGCGGGTATAAGGAGCGTTAAAATCGCATAGCTCAGTAGCACGACCGCAGATGATGATGCTAAGGTGAAACCTGGGTGGATGAAGCAGAAGAATGCTATAACACCAGCGCAAATACTGAGTACTACAATGAGACGCTTCATTCCATGGATTTCAAACGCTATTTTTTCAGCCAGTATGGCAAATGGTATTATTAGGGCGCTGAAGAATGGAACTGTATAGATGATGCCCTCTAATGAACCTCTTATATCAGCGTAACTATCTCTCGCGTATTTCCATGCTTCAACAGCCTTAATATATGCTTCACTATAACGGTAGTTTCTCAGGGCGTACTCCATTTCACGTAGGAGCCTAGATGTTGTCTCATATAACTCAGCGGTCGTGCCTAATTTGCCGACTGCTGCAAATAGTGTTTTTGCTCTCTCTTCATTAATGTAATGTAGGCTACGAGCGAAGTCGAATATTGAGAGCACTATTTGCTCTCCTGCACGCAGCTTATATCCGCTTCCGCTTGGGTTTTCCTCAGTCGCGTTTATGAAGACCGCATAGGGCCTGTTGGCCGCAAATCCCATTAGCATAATTATCTCTATTGGCTTCTCCGGCTCAAAGAACGCTGCTCCAACACTATAGCCTAGGAAGTGATAGTCGCGTCCACCGCCATAGGCTGCTGCACTATAATGTATGGCAGGAGTATGCCCCTCGAAATATCTGACGCTTAGTATTGGAGATATATAGGTAAGGTCCAAATATTCTGGCACAACAAAGTCTATTATTATAGCTCCGGCACACCTAAAGACAGGTATAACAATCAGGTTATCTAAGTATCTTGCCCTAGCAATATTCCATTCCGAGTCCGCGATGGCTATATCCTGTCTAAGAGCGTATTGCCCGAGATCGTCGATGAATATAATGCGCCCCTTATCGTCTAAAACCCTTGCCCTCCATAAGCCGTAGCCGCTTCCATACCATACCCCAAGCTGCCGGAACCTTCCTTCATTATTAGCTAACATAGTTTTTTGCACTCTATAGTTGTAATACAGTTCTCCATATGTCCAAAGCGCGCCGGATGAATACCAGACGAACAGAATTGTTTGGTTTTCAGAGTACTTCGGTACTGGAGTATACCAGCCAACGCTGTAGTTCCATGTTACTGCCTGAAGATCTACATGGAAGAGATAGGTGTGAGACGAACGCATAGATCCGTCTCCACGGGAGCATGTTACAGCCCATCTTCCAGCGCCTGGCGGGAAGAGCTTGTTCACCTCATCGCTGTGAAGGTACCAATATATCCATGCGTATATAAGCTCCATTTGAGGTCTTACATTAGGCATTAGTGGTTCTATGTTTTCATATGTATCTATGGGCGTGCCATAAAATACTGAAAGAGATCGGCCTGTTGAGAACCAAGTTGAAGGGAGTTCTGGCATACCGCCATTACTGAATACTTCGGTCTCAGCCCACCTCAGATACATTGGGGTAGCAGTATGGCGGAAGCTCTGCGCTCCAAATGCGTTAGTTAAAACGCTCTCTTGATATTCCCCGGCGCTGATAAGCCCATAGTCTATGCCAGTTTGGCTGAGAATATCCTTGTAAACATTGAAGAGCCTACCTGGGTCACCAGCAGCGCTGCCGCGCTGCGAGCAGTAGTATCCACCAGCCTGACCTGGAAATGGGTATACTAGAGGAGTATCCGGAGTAACATCTATCTGTATAACTAAGGAGACGTTATGTCCAATGCTTTTAGGCCTATAGTACGGGGAGTCAGGCGGATTATCTGGTCCATAGGCATACTTCTCAACCCATTCTATTGCGCCCCACAAACCTTGGTTATGCCCTGAAAAAGCAATAAATAGGACGCTGTATTCAGGCGGGTTTTCTGAATAATATTTTGCGAGAGCCATTAGTATTGCGGGGCTAATAGCCTCGCTCGCGCCGAATGAGAGGGAAGGAACAACAGAGTAAGCGTCAAAGTACGCGCATAAAATAACCCAGTTATTAGAATATTTACCTCTGCTCTTTAAGAAACCCATTATATTTTCAGCTTCTCTATTCTCCCACCTAGTTTTACCCTCAAGAGTTGCCATTAAGGTTTCGCCACGCTTCTCCGCTTCAAAAATCTCTTTGAGGAGGACCACGGCATCCTCTCTACGCAGATAAAACCTTGGGAATGAGAAGGGTACCCTCTCTAACCGCTTTTGGAAGGCCTCAGCGCGACTTGTCTTTAGGGGCTCTAGGAAGATCACTGCCTTTGCGCCGAGAGAAGCAACTCTAAGCCACCTATAGTTAGAGTTAAAGTCCATTACTACTATTGATCCGTTTATCGGCTTATTATCCAGCTCATTAAGCTCACCGCTTCCAACGTATACTATCGGCGCAGTCAAATCTTCGACATATACTGGAGCTACCTCGTTGGGCATAAGTGGATATGCGTTAAATCTTATACCATTGCTAAGCGTCAGCGATCCTCCATAATCAACAAGCACGGTTAAATTGTACTTATGTGACCATTCGCCTTCAAATGGTTCAAGGTAGTTCTGGAACCACTTTTTAATATATTCAGCGGTTCTTTGATAGCCAGAGTACGTTGTATATCGAGGACCAAAGCTTGATATCTCCGCAACAATCTGCTTAACAAGCTCGTAATCAATCCTGGCTCTTTCTATAACTGGCAGGTAATTGAATCCTGAAATGCCTTGGCTCACCGATTCGCCCGTTAAGGCTCCCAGACTTGTGAAGGAGATCACAGTTAACAATAAGGCTATAAGTAGGCAAAACCCGCGTTTTCCAATTAGTCCCATAATTTCTCCCCTATCTTTTAAATGGAAAGTAGAATATAAGTTTTTTTAATGAAGGGAAGTCTTTTTAAACAAAGATTTTAAAAAATCTATAGTAATTTTATCAAGCGCGCAGGTAGACTTTAATGTTTTTAGCGGTTAGTAGGGCATAACCCACATAGATCTAGCCATCATGCTTATAACGCTTAGGAGAGTTAGCATTAGTGCTGAGCCAATAGAGATTCCGGCGGCTAGAACCATCTTATTCTCGCCCCAGACCCTTGAGCCTATCCTCCACTCAATGATTTTACCTAATATTGCACCTATAAACATTGTGACCGCAGTTGGTATAGCTGTTCCTAAGCCAGCAGCGATAGCTATTATGCTTACTGGTAACTTCAGTATGTGAATAATGACCCCTGCCCCAAGAGTTAGCAGCGCTGCGCCAGCAATCCACGTCGGATCAAAAGCTTGAAACATTCTTCCAGTAATCCATAGTGACTCATTAACAGCCCTTATCGGCCAGAAAATGGCAGTGTATCTGAACATTACTGATGGTATTGGCGCCATGCTCCAGAATATTTGGACATAGACAAAACCAGCTATAAATATTACTGGTAGAAGTACAAGGAATGTTTTTATGTAGCTTCTAACGTCAGTTGCACATCTATCAACGATATAAAAGCTGGAACACCATCCACTACCACCAGTCCCCATTATTGGATCAATAAACCATGCATCGTATGAGTGGATGCCGCTGACCGAAAGATATGAATACTTTATTATTGGAAGTATTGTTCCAGGAGGCGACAAATCTATTCCCGTTATACCAACAGAGTATGTGCTTATCATAGTCCATACAAAAGACCATGCTAAAGACATTGTTAGCATGATTGCCAGATATATTATCCCGAGGGGAACTAGACTATATGCAATTGCAACCGAGAGGATTGAGGACGCCATCCATATGCCTAATAGCATCCAGAGCCTTGAGAGCTTGCCTCCAGCTTTGCTTAGAGCTTTAAATCCATCTATTATTGCTCTTCTCCTCAAATATAGAGGAACTAAACCTGCAGCTAAGCTCACCCCAATCATAGGTCCAGCCCAAGCATAAAGATATGACCTGTACATTATTTGCGAGACATTCATTCCGTGGAAGTATTCTTTGGCAAAGCCGGTGAGATTAAGGTTCACTAGTAACGGGTTAGCTATCAGATAGAGTATTATGGATCCTATAAATACGCTTAAAACTACATTAAAGGGAAGGATGAAGCCGCTTACCACAACCAATATATCTGTCGCTACACCGAAGCTTGCGCCAGGTATAAATCTTTGTATGCCTGGGCTGAAGTCGGCCCATGGTATTGGTGGTTCACCAGCCGGATAACCCAGCACCTCAGATATTATTGGAGAGCCATAAAGCGCAACCACATATATCATTGCGACAAGCGCTCCAATAATTAGAACTTTCATCTTCTCCTCCGGGCGCTCCGCAATTGTAGTTATACCAGTAGCTGATATTTCCTGCATTGGGAAGGGAAGTCTCATCGATTTTACAAATATTTCCCGCATAATTAGCCCCATGGATATGTTGACTGCTTCACCTAAAATTAGCATTGCGATGCTGATAAGAAGAGGGGTTATCCATGAAGGATGCAAAAACGTTCTGCTAAGCCACGCCTCGCTTGATAAAGGTGCCCACCAATATGGGATCTTATCTGAAAGCCCGAAAAGCGCGGCAATTTCGGATTGAGCATAATAAATTCTATAAATTCTTTCTATAAAGAATGGTGCTCCCGCCATCGACCAGCCCATTCCCGATAGCAGGAATATTACTGTGGCCTCTTGCTTGGACAAATGCTTACCAAACATTGCGCATAGCTCAGCAAATATTATGAGCGACATCCATCCAAGGTTGCCTATGCCAGTACCAGCGGATAAGCTGAGCCATATCATGGCTGGCTGGAATATTAATATTGCGTAAAGAAGTGCTAGAAGTGAAGTTGAAGTCAACCCGCTCTTAACTTCTTCAGAAGAGAAACCCACTTTTCCTTCCTCCAATTTAAAAGATTTTTACTCCCCTCATTTTATAAATTTTTGGATTTTCGTAGAGTTAAATCTTTCCCCTTCTCCCGATACAGAACATAATATAAAAGATATGCTAATACTAGAATATCCAGGCTGTATATCAGGAGTAAAAGGGGTATTATGTGGAAGCCGTATTTAACTATGGATACGTAGCAATCAGCTAAAACTTGAAGAGCTACCGCTGGTGCAGCTATAAAGACGCCTGTTCTCACTGAAATAATCATTACTGTCCCAGAGAATACGTAGAGTATTGAGAGTATTAGCGGGACCGCGGCTGGAAATGGCTTACTTAAAAAGTGTTCAAACGCAGTATAGATTATAATCAGCTGGGGGAGTAGCCTCATAAAACCCATTGCAAGTAGGAAGATAATAATTAGGATCTCGCCAAGGGTCCTTCCCTTATATATGGTATCTTTGTCCATCTTTTCCTTCTTTCCTTGTTGATTTTAAAAAAAATAAAAATTTTGGGGTTTTATTTTTTATACGAATACTCTTCCGTATTGCCAGTAGTATGCGAAGTCTATTGTCATGTATAGCATTCCGCCTATGAATAGTCCTGTTGCTAGTGGGACTATTTTCTCTTCGTAGAATAGTATGCCGAATGTTCTGATAACTATCAGCCTCATTATCAACGCTATCAGCAGGGGGAACCAGAAGAATTCTGCCCCCCGGTTAGTTGTCCAGTATGCCCATAACCATATGCTGAACGGCGTGTAAATGAACCATGTGAATCTTGCTCTCAGCCAGAAGCATACTATTCCAATTATGAAGCCTACAATTATTAGCGTTGAGACCCCCTGTACGTCAGGCCACGGGTTGCCAACCGGATAAGCCTCATACCAGCAGTCCCTCCAACCATAAGGCTCACCCCTACCAACCAGCACGTATTGCCAAGCGTAATCGTCTGAAGCCCAAGAGTCTTGTCCTGGACCCACCCTCCATGTGCACCAATAGTTCATTGATATTCTGAGTGGGTTGGCTATTGCTACAGGTATTACTAGCCCTATTATTGATGCTATGAGGATGTCGCGCATCCTCGTCCCGGTTGCGCTGCCGATCTTGAAGCAGTCTAAGACTACTGGCATGGGTATTGCTGAAGCAGTATATCCCGTCCCGTATCCATGTGTGCCTGTTACGAAGTGGGCGTAGAGAAGGTTTCTTCCGCTTATTGCCCCTGCAACTGTCGGCTTCCCATATAGCGAGGCGAGCGCCGCCCTTGCAGCCCATTGACTCAAATGAGGCCCCCAACCTATCCTCACTCCAGACC
>Ga0209080_1001401_pt1 | contig 12170 bp, 10 predicted proteins | sample JNZ110809AmetaG_FD_184123 | JGI IMG/M metagenome (GOLD analysis project Ga0209080, IMG submission 184123) | Hot spring microbial communities from Jinze hot spring, China to study Microbial Dark Matter (Phase II) - JNZ 110809A (SPAdes) (version 3) ...
TAAATATAGTTTCTTTAGAGGATTATATTCTTTAGAGGATTATAACGATTTGTTAAACTCACTAGATGCGCTTATGACCCATTCAGCATGAACATTTTTAAATCCTCAACGTCGGTAGACACCATATTTCTCAACAGCCCTTATTACAGATTTAATATTTTCGATAGGTGTCTCAGCTGGCACGTAAGTTGATGTCGCCAGTATGAACCCTCCTCCCGGCATAACTTCCTCTAATAGATTTTTCATGTATTTTTCAATTTCATTTGGTGTGGCGCTCAGAAGTAATGTTGGTGGTACTCCGCCCATCACGCATGTATGTCCCTCTAAAACTTTTTTCGCTTTCCTTACGTCAGTTTTTTCAAAGTGCGCAATACCCCACCTTTTAGGCAACTCTAATATGCTCTCCAAATAAGCATCATGTCGCCCCTCAAAAACTACGTAACATTTAACCCCCTGATTATAGAAATTAATTATTATCTCCTTTAAGTAGGGCCAATAGAATTCATAGTATAATTTTGGGGAAAGATACTCATTTAAGTGAAGAGGTATGAGCACAAAACCTTTAGACTTAGAAGTTAAAATTCTTTGGAGTAGCATTTCTTTCATCAGAACCTCGCAGGCCTCTTTAACTTTTCCAGGTATCTTTCTCAAATCTATTAAAATACCTGGAATTGTCCTTAAAAAGTCCCCTAAAAAATCTAATGGAACAGATGCAAGAGAACCAAGTAATGAGGGATAACCCGCTTTAGCAAGATCATCAATTAAAGAATCTAAAAACTTAATATACTTTGTTCCTTCAACACCAACTTTTATTAGCGTTGTCATGGCCTCTACTGATCCAGGTTTCTCAAGACTTTGATGCGCTCTTGGTATAACAACTTCAACCATAAATTTAGATGGATCTTCTATAAAGGCGTCATATTCTTCTGCTTTTAAAAATTCGCCGCCTACAAATTGGAAAGACCCAGCATTTGGCGATATCTCTCTGCCTGGCCAACGAGTATATTTATCACGCAAAATATCGTGCATTGGTCCAGTTATGGTCCCAGTAAGACGAGACAGTTCTGGATGATTTCTAAAAACGAAACCTAACAAAGATCCAGCCCCAATAAAAGGAGCTGGTGGAAAATCTGTTGGAAAATCCACTGCTGTCTTTACAATGGCTTGGCGGGCCTTATTAAGGTCAAAAAAGAACTCGTATGGTGTCACACCATACCATTTAGCTTTAAAACCGTAATCAAGACGAAGATCTAATGGAACTCTGTCAGGCTCCTCAAGATTAACAGCTGTTTCAATTCTTTGCCATCTTTGTTTAATGAGATCCTCTGGGGACATTCAAAACACACTTATTTTTGAGAAAACTAGATTATAAATTTTTTGGCTTTTAATACATGGTGTGGTTTAAGTTCTAAGTTTTAAAGACCAGCGCGTCCTCTTAATCTTGGGTTAAGGATTAGAGTTATCCCATGTCCCAGAAAAGCGAACCCGCATGCTAAAATAGCTATACAAAGACCAGCAGGGATATAAGTCCACCAGGCTCCATAAAAGACTGCCCCGCTCCTCATCGCATGAAAAATCATCATACCCCAGCTGATATTTCTTGGATCGGAGGCGCCTAGAAAAGCTAATCCGGCTTCCATTAATATGGCAAAAACAGTCCTTGATACAACATTAGCTATTATTATCCCTGTTACGTTGGGCAGAATATGCCTAAAGATGATGCGCCGATCACCAGCCCCTATAGCACGAGCCGCCTCAATAAAAGGGAGTTCTTTTAACGACAACGCTAAAGAACGTACTTGTCTAGCTGCAGGCGGCCATCCAAAGAAGCCGAGAAGAAGAATTACGTTCCATATATTTGGACCGACACAAAGCGCAAGTAGTATTGCTAATGGTATAAAAGGGATAACCAAGAAGATATCCGTTATTCGCATAAAGATGTCATCTAGGATACCTCCATAATATCCGCTAACTAGCCCTATAGTTGTTCCAAGGGAGGTCCCAACAACTGCAGCGAGCAAGCCAACTGTAAGAGAGATGCGAGACCCATATATTATTTGAGAAAAAACATCTCTCCCCACGTCATCGGTGCCTAAAAGATATTTAAAACTTGGCGCACTAAATCTAGGCGCCAGAAAGAGGACTTGTGGATCGTATGGAGATATTATTGGTGCAGCTACCGCAACAAATATAAAAATAAGTATTATAATCAATCCTGTAACACCTAACTTACTTCTGCTAAATTGTCTCCACGCGCTTACAATATCTTTTTTAATATGGACTGCCATCTCATTGCACCCTCATTAATCTTATGCGTGGATCAAGCCACATATAAAGTAGATCAGCAATGAAATTTAATACTATGAAAATTAACGATGTAATTATTAGTATCCCCTGTACAGTAGGAAAATCTCGTGAGAAGAAGCTCTCTGATAAGAGCGCACCTACGCCGGGATAAGAAAATGTTGTTTCTACAAAAATAGCACCAGTAATCATTAAACCAATGCTCATTAATGCTCCAGTAATGAATGGAAGTGCAGCATTCCTAGCAGCGTGATTAAATATAATTACTCTACTTTTGAGCCCTTTAGCCTCCGCGGTTAAAATGAAGTCTTCTCCCAAGATTTCTAGCATGGCGTTTCTCATTATAAGCGTATCACCAAAGAAGGTAATAATAGTTAGTGTCATAACTGGCAAAAATGCGTGATGTAGCACGTCACAGATAAATTCCCAAGCATTTCTGTAGATTACGCCATAAGATACGGCGGCTCCTATAGGGAAGATTGGAATATAGAGAGCGAAGACTGTTAATAAAACTAAACCTACCCAAAAGCTAGGGAGCGCCATAGTAATTAAACCTAGTGTCTGTAATGTAACATCTAGTTTACCACCATGTTTCCATGCAGCTATAGATCCAATAAAGAAGGCTAAAGTTAAAGATAATGTTCGTGATAGAACCACCAGAAATAAAGTCCAAGGAAGTCTCTCCATTATCAGCGCTGATACTTCTTTTGGAAAATACTTCCAAGAAACCCCTAAGTAGCCAGTAAAGGTATTTGTTATAAAGAGAAAGAACTGTTCAATAATAGATTTGTTTAAGCCAAATCTTTCTATAAGCTGCTGCCTCAGTATTTCGCTCATTTCTCCAACATATTGTGTTGAAGGACTTATAATATAATCGGCAGGGTTACCAGGCAATAACCGTGGAATCGAAAAGATCACAATTAAAATTATAAGGAAAGTGACAAAATACTGAATGAATTTTCTTATAAAGAATTCATACATAAGCTACGCGCACCTATTATAAATTTTCCTTGCTGAGAAATAAAGTTTTTGTTGAAAGTTACTTATATTTCCAGCAAGAAACTGCCCTTCCATCGATCTCAACAAGAGGGGGTTCTTCTGTTTGACATAAATGAGTAGCATCAGGGCAGCGTGGGTAGAACCTGCAACCTTGATAAATGAAAGCATCCGCAAGTTTATCTATCTTCGGTGGCAATGAGATCTTTATAAATGGGTTGGGAACTGGTACAGCCAACATCAACATTTTTGTATAGGGATGAAAAGGTTCCGAGATTATTTGCTCGGTTTCACCAGTCTCCACGATTTTTCCGCGATACATAACAAGTAATCTATTGCATATATATCGAGCTAAAGCTAGATCATGCGTAATGAAAAGATATGTTAGGTTAAACTCCTCTTTTAGTTTTAAGACTAGGTCAAGAATTTGTGTTCTTACTGTTGCGTCGAGTAAGGAGACTGGCTCGTCCATCACTATAAAGCTTGGGTTTAGTATAAGAGCACGACATATGACCACACGCTGCCTTTGACCACCGCTTAGCTCATGAGGATATTTGTTAAGGAAAAGCTCCGGTGGATTTAAACCCACGGACTTCAACATTCCCTTAATAATTTCTACTCTCTCCTTGGGGCTATAAAGTCCATGAACTACTAATGGCTCCTCAATTATCTTTTGAATCGTTAACCTAGGATTAAGTGCACTATAAGGATCTTGAAAAACCATTTGCATTTTTCTCCGAATTTCCTTCACATCCTTACCTTTTAAAGAGAGAATGTTTTGACCCTCAAAGAAAATTTCACCGGAAGTTGGCTCAAGTAAACGTAATATCAATCTTGCTAAAGTTGTTTTACCTGAACCGCTTTCACCGACAAGACCGACTGTTTCTCCCTTTTTAATTTCGAAGCTTACATCATCGACAGCACGTATATACTTAGGTTTTTCTCCCTTCAAGTATTGTATTAAGGTTCTACGTAATGCAAAAAACTTGCTTAAATGAACAACTTTTAACATTTTTATCTCACTATCTTTTTATTACCTTACTTATATAAATGACATGTAACGTAATGCCCTTGGCTAAGCTGGATAATTTCAGGTTCTACCTCATAGCATATTTCATGAGCAAGCGAGCAGCGTGGATGGAAGGGGCAGCCAGGCGGCAAGCTTATAAGGTTTGGCGGTTCCCCTCTTAATATGCTAAGAGGTCTTTTTGGTCCCCTCACGCTTGGAAAAGCGTTTATCAAAGCTCTTGTGTACGGATGCGCTGGTTTTTCATATATGGTTTCAACACTAGCGCACTCCACAATTTTACCAGCATACATTATAGCAATCTTATCGCATATTTGTGCAAGGATCGAAAGATCATGAGAAATAATAACTATTGAGAGACCATATTGTCTCTGAAGGTCTTTTAATAACATGAGTATCCGGGCTTGAGTTACTACGTCTAGGGCTGTTGTAGGCTCATCGGCGATTAATATCTCAGGGTCGCAGGCAAGCGCCATGGCTATAAGAGCCCGTTGTCTCATGCCTCCACTAAGCTCATGAGGGTATCTCTTAAGTATAGAACTGTCTAACTCAACCAAGTTAAGTAAACTGGCAGCTTTTCTTTCAGCCTCCCCCCTGCTATAATTGGTATGAGTTATGATTGCCTCTACGATCTGATCCCTTATGGTATGCACAGGATTTAAAGCATTCATTGATCCTTGAAAAACCATTGAAATTTTATGCCAACGTATTTTGCGCATATCTTCTGGTTTTAAAGACAGGAGGTCTATGCCATTAAATATAATCCTTCCATCGATTATACGGCCAGGCGGTTTTATTAACCTAAGAACAGATAATGCAAGCGTAGATTTTCCACACCCAGATTCTCCAGCAAGCCCTAAACATTCGCCCTTATCAAGCGTAATGCTCACATTATTGACGGCTTTTATAGTGCCCATCTCGGTAAAGTAATATGTTTTTAAGCAATGTATTTCTAGTAGACTAGACAAATTTTGCTGCCTCCACTTCTAATTTATTTATATCGATTATAAAAATTATTTTTAAGAAATGTAAACATCACTAAAAATGTCCTTAGAACCCTTTAAGGGTGTTCTGAAAAGTATCCGGTTAAGATAGAGAAGAGGGTTATTGCCACACCGAATTAAGGAGCTGGGAAAAATGGAGTTTTTGGTCTACTCTCCTAATATGAACCATATAGTGATTAAGCGGGCTGGTGAGTAATACGGATAGGACCTAACTTTGACGTGGCTCCTATCCTTAATTCTCTTAGGGAAAAAGTTAAGGTAACGAGGAGAAGGCGTAACGGGAATATACTCTCATAAGAAATTCAAGGGACAATGTGCTGGGCGAAGAAACCAGCAAGTGTAATAAGGGCTTTCGTGAGGACAAATAATTTATGAAGATATATAACTAATATAACGGTCACACTAGATGAATGGGGGTCCAGTACCAGTTGTTTTTGGCTGGCGACTCAAGTTGAAATGGAGACCACCTTAGGGTAAAGATGAGCTGCCCCCACATATTCTATATGTATAATTTGACCCCCTCTGCAGGCAAGTATGAAATGTTATAAACAGAAAAACCGAGTAAAGAAAAGAAACAAATAAATCTAGTTTAAATAGATGGGAAGCAGCATTTCTAATATTTTGTGTAAAGAATTGCTCCTTGTTGTAGTAAGATTTTCTGAAGCTCTGAGACATCTTCTTCCAATTCGCGCGGCGTTATTTTTCTTTTTGCGCAAATTGCTGCTGCTACACCTGCTGCTTGCCCAGTTACGATATTTTCAGGCAAGAGATCTCTTTTAAAGTCTGTTGTCGTGGATATTAATTTGCCTGCTAGTAGGAGATTTTCAACATTTTTGGGAACCAAGCATCTATATGGAATATCGTATGAACCTCCATCTTTCGGGAATACCCTTTTTACGGATGGGTCGATGTTCATTGATTCGGCTGGGAATCTACATGAATGGAATGGGCCACCTATTAATGTGGGCATAGCACTTTTTGCTATTACATCTGGGAATTTTCTTGATTCAGCCACATCATCACTTGTCAGCTGGTAGTCTCCAATAAAATGTCTTCCTTCCCTTCCCCTTATAGCAAATAGGACTTTTGTACAGTAAGCGTTTTTGAAGCCTGGTAGATACTTTTTTACGGCTTTTATAGCCATTGCAATCTGCTTTCTACACTCTATTTCAGCCTTAGTTAATTCCTTTATCTCCGTGACGTCACAATCTGCGGCTTGAGCCGTATGCTGAAATACTGGTTGGAAATGTCCATCCCTAAAAGTAAAGAAGAACCCAAGGTCTGAGCCGCGCGGAGGCAGATCACCATTCTTTACCGCTTCTTCAGAGAGAGCGTAAAAATTGACGCTCCCAAGTATTCCCCTCCAAGCTAAATCCAGTATGCTGTCTGCCTTCATTAATGCATCTATTACCTTCTTTTTCCGTGTCTCGGCTAAGGGATTAGCTCCCCAAACGGGTTTAGATGGAAAGCGCACAAGCTCATTTGGATTCTCCTTAAAATATTTTGTAACTTCCTTCCAATCAACACCATCCATATGAAATGCAACTGAGGGTGGGTCAATTTCTTCCTTTACCCTGTCTATTTTTATAAATGGTACTCCAGCTCTAACAGCTATATCTCCTTCACCAGTCGCATCAATGATTACCTTACCGAGTACAGCCATCCTTCCACTAATAGTCTCAACAATAACCCCCTTAACGTAATCACCGTCCTTTATAACGTCTACTGCAAGGGTATGTAGTAACATATGTACTCCGCTTTCATCAAGCATTTGAACAAGCAAAAGCCCAGCCCACTCAGGATCAATAAAAGCGAAACTATCAAAATACCGATCCTCCGGCGCCGGGTATGGGGTGGCTTTTCCATCCTTTTCTAATCTATGATGAATTTCTTCCACAAAACCAGCTATTATTTGTTCACCACGGTTGTTCCATAGATGCGAGAAGGCCCAACCCGGTGGACCTGAGACATTTATCATGCCGCCCACTGTACCAAATCGTTCAATTAAAAGTGTTTTAGCACCAGTTCTAGCAGCAGAGATTGCAGCAGCGCAGCCCGAAGCCCCGCCACCAACAACTACTACATCAAATTCGCCATATAACTCTATCATTTTTATATTTGCCCCCTACCAGAAGATACTTTTATGCAGAGATTACTTAATAACTTTTATGGGGATAAGCCGAAAGGGATTAATGCGCAATTTTGACGCCCTTTAAATCTTAAGTTTAACCTAACTCTTCCATTATTTATATTAATAAGCATTTAATTGGGTATAGCGAAATTTTGTAGGAGTTATTCTCTCAAACTATAAATATAAAGAGGAGAAATAAAATAGTGCCAACAGAAAAGATTAGTTTTAACCTAAGTATGTACAACCTCCTAACCTTTAAACAAGCATATTTTTCATTCATATAGAAGTTTTTCGGGATTTTTCTTAACCATAATTTCTATGTCGCTTGGATTCAATCCTTTTTCAAGCAAAGAACAAATGTACATTCTTAATCCTTCTACTGGCGGTGGATTATGGATCTGGCCTAGATCTGTTGATATTATGCATCTTTCTGGCCTCGCCTCCTTTATACATTGGACTACTTCATCAATTGTTACGCTTAACCACATTGGTGTAAGCGCGCTAAAGCAGTGTTCTAAGTAAGCTCCTTCCCTGGCCAACCTGATTTGAACACTTCTCGGCATATTAGGAACGGACATATAGGGATGCGTTATTATAATTTTCTTTACGCCGTAATTTTTCGCCTCTTTCACTAAGATTACTGACTCTTCTACTGATAAGTGCGAAGTAGCAAGAATAGCGTTAGCGTCCGCAACCAAGCCTAGTATCTCGATTACTTCAGGCAAAAGTTCATCCTTTTCATTTAAAATACGGATTCCTTTTGGTGAGAGACGCGCAAATTCTTTGGCAAAAGTGCCATAAGTTGTTGCTTGATGCTCCTTCAACCATTTTATATGGGCGTCGGAAAACAGTGAAGGCATCCAAACTACTTTGCCTCCAAATTTAAGGCAGGCTTCTACTGCATAAGGATTTAATCCACCTACATGAGGATTCAGAACTATTCCGCCAAAGGCGTCTATTCCTTGAACATTTTTCCTTATAAAAATCATCCGATCCGCATTGGGTACATAATGTGATTTAAAAACAATAGCACGCATACCAAACCTCCGAGCCTCTGCACAAACCTCTATTTCATCAAGCAGACGAGGATGTAGGTCTGGAGATGCATGTACATGCATATCAATTGCTCCTTTAAGTAGCTCTAGATCCTTTCTTTGCGAGCTCATATCAATTTACCTTCTATGCCAGTTATTCTGAGCCAACCTTAATAAAGGTGATATTTTTAAATATTTCGCATTAAGCGAAATTATTTTAATAATTTTTTGGTCCTTATTTAAAGAAGCGGGCCGTTAGGAGACTACCACGTTGTCCCTTTAGCTATACTATTGGTACCTCGTATATTATTCTTTAATGCCAAGAAGTTCCTTGCATAATTTTACTCCTTTAGTGGCGGAGTCGGCCCATGCGTCCGCGCCAGTATAATTTTTGGCATACTCATCGACTCTACCACCGCCAATGATTACTTTAACTTTATCTTTAAGGCCCTCCTCTTTTAAAGCGTCTATAGTTCTTTTCATAGAATCTATTGCTAGCGTTAATAGTCCGCTTAATCCGACAATGTCTGGTTTATGCTCTTTAACAGCATCAACAAATTTCTTAGGTGGAACATCAACGCCAATATCTATAACTTTGAAGCCAGCAGCTTCAGCAAAAGCCTTAAATATGTTTTTGCCAATATCGTGAACATCTCCCTCAACGGTCCCAAGTACTATAGTGCCTAAGGTTTTAACTCTCACTTTTTCAAGTTTCGGTAATAATAACTCTAAGATTCTGTTAAATATACTTCCCGCGTAAACTAGTTCTGAAAGGAAATATTCTCCTCTCTCATATTTTTCGCCAATTATATCTGTAGCGCGTCTACAAGCGTTAAAGATTTCGTCAACAGAGTATTTCTCAAGAGCTTCCTTTATAAGATTAACAGTTTTTTCTTCATCAAGATTAACAAATGCTTTAACAATTTCATCCAGCAAGGACATGATTAAAACCTCCTAAACGCCTGTAAACGCCACATTTACATTTTTTAACAGCTCTTATCAAAGATTTAACATTTTCGACAGGAGTTTCTGCCATCAGAGCTGTTGAAACTTCAATTTAATGGGAACGGAAATTATAGAAGCAAATAGTGTGATGGAATAGCCTATTCTAATAAGATCATCATTAACTAAGGAGTTCAATGTGTTTTTCTGGGGCACTCTAATGATGCTTTATCTGGCTCCCCAAAGTTAATGAATGTTTTACTTTCACTATTACCTGTTAAATTTAGTGTTAGCCTGTTTATCAATTTAAGTGAAGTTGTTCTATAACCAGAAAGCGGCTAAGTAGGGCTCTCTTCTCATCGTCAAATTTGAGCTAAATAAGTATATTAGTTCAATAGTATAGGTATTGAATGGTGAAGGAATTAATGGTTGAGAGAGATTACGAAGAAATTTTTAAGAAGCGTAAAGAGAGACTCGAGAAGGTTTATTCTAATAAGAGACCCGATAGAGTTCCCTTTGAACTTTTTCCATCCCTCTCGTGGATCGCGAGATATGTTGGCTTTTCAAATGCTGATCTCTGCTTTAACTATGAAGCAATATTGAGAGCCAATATGAAAATACACTCAGATTTTAATATCGATGGTATTGACTTCCCAATTCGTGTAGGAGCGGTGCTTGATCTTAGCTTAATGTTACTAGCTTTTATGGATTACCCAGATATGGCTATAAGTCTGAGCGGGTTAACGGGACCTATGCATGATATTTTAAGAGACAGGTACAGTAGATGGCCTGGAAGGGAGCTCCCTGAGAACGCTGAACCCCAATTTATCGGCGGAAAATTCATGGAAGATAACGAGTACAGTAGGCTTGCTGAAGATTCTTTAGGTTTCCTAAATAATGTTGTCTTACCCAGAGTATTTGAAGCCCTTTCTAAACCGAGTTCTCCGGAGGCTCATGCTGCCTGGATTAGGCTTGGCATGGAACTCCAAAAGCGTTATGATAACGATTTAAGGAGAAATGATCTCTTACTAAAATACGGATGGCCTGTCTTCCCAACCGCTCTGGGTGTTAAACCGCTTGATTATATAAGTGACCACTTAAGACATCCAACAAATCTTATGATAGACCTCTATAAGCGCCCAGGTGATGTGTTAAGGGCTGTTAATGTGATCGAGGAATTAACCATTAAATTTCTAAGGACGATTGTTCCCACACTTATGAAAGCTGCTCAAGATACTTTTAAGACAAAAATCATCATAATTGCATATCCGCTTCACCTCAACTCGATGCTCTCGCCAAAAATGTATGATAAATTCTATTGGCCAAGCCTAAAAAGGGTTTTAATCGAAACAATAAACCTTGGTGCGGTGCCTTCTATATTCTTTGAAGGCGATCATACACCACACCTTGAAACGATACTTGAGCTCCCGAAAGGGAAGGTTTATGGAATGTTCGAGAAAACGAATCTAAGGGTTGTTAGGAAAATATTAGGCGACCACATTATTATAGGAGGTGGTATTCCCACCTCGGTATTTGCTTATGGATCTAAGGAGCAGGTTTTTGAGGAGGTATGCAAGCTTTTAAAGGATATAAAGGAGCCGGGAGGATTTATATTCACAGGCACAGGTACACCGTTACCATCTGGGGCAAAAGTAGAGAACATATTAGCTGCTGTGGAAGCGATTAAAAAGTATGGAACATATTAACTTTAGTTCTCTAGTTAAAAATTTACACAAAGTAGATAACTTAACAGTTTTGCTTTTCTTCCATTCTTCCATTTAAATCAAAGCAAGTTGACTTTAACCTGAGGAAGACGGCAATAATCCCATTCCGCTTTGATCTTTCTAGCAATTTATATCTTAAAAATGGGCAATTTAATAAACAGTTTTCCCACATTTGTTCTCTGACCTAGTATATTTTTGGAGCAATTGCCACTCCTAGAAGGTATAAAAGCGCTTTTTAAAAAGGAGGAAAAATATGGGCTCAAAACGAAAATTAAAATCTATTAGGTCATAGAATACAAGCAGTAAGGGAAAAATTCTATCTATTATTGGTCGAATCTTCATACTTAGAAAGAGCTATCCAATGTTAAGGCTTAGATTTACAAGAGACTTGAATCTTGAGTGGGCTAAGGTTGTTTTGAGGATAGGCTTTCCAGTCTTATCTTTTGGCTTATTGAACGGATTTGCATTTATTTTGCAGCAGAGACTTGTTAATATGCTGGGGGAACGGGATTTAAACTTCTAATTCTGGCGCCCTTTATCTCATTAATGGATTTATTTCCCATGGTCTGGACATCAACAGTAACTTATTGTTAATCTAGCAGTTAAAGATTGCCATATTAGTGTCCTCACGCTGGGCTTTTTACTGAATGTACGACGAGACCTCTGATAGCGCAGTCTCCCTCACGTATTTCTTGCCCTCCAAACCGTTACGAGAACCGCAGCGGATTTAATGCCTTCGCAGCGGCTAACCTCAGCATATTGAATTAGCTTGCGCAGGATCCGCCTATAGCGCTCAAACCTCTCATAATAATCATAGACCCCGCTCTTCACACCAAACTCATTACTTCCAAATTTAAAAGGGGAAGGGATTTGGACCCGGAAGGCTGGCGCCGGGTGCGGGATTTGAACCCGCGAGGCGCAAAAGCGCCACAGGCTTAGCAGGCCTGCCCCCTACCAGGCTAGGGTAACCCGGCAATTATGCCCTATTCACCTTCACGTGGTTGTTTT
>Ga0209080_1001403_pt1 | contig 12159 bp, 10 predicted proteins | sample JNZ110809AmetaG_FD_184123 | JGI IMG/M metagenome (GOLD analysis project Ga0209080, IMG submission 184123) | Hot spring microbial communities from Jinze hot spring, China to study Microbial Dark Matter (Phase II) - JNZ 110809A (SPAdes) (version 3) ...
TCTCCGTGACCCCCTTCTTCATCCCAGCGCCCAACGACATCACCATGATCACCGCCGCCACACCGATCACGATACCGAGCATCGAAAGAAAAGTCCTCAGTTTGTTCGCGTACAGGGATCTGAAGACCTCCTTAAGTGTTTCCATACACAACACCTCGTATCTCCATGTCTTCTATCACACCGTCCCTCAACTTCACTATCCTGGTGCCGTCCTTCAAGAGTTCTGGGTTGTGCGTGACCACGATGAGTGTTTTTCCCATCTCGTGGAGCTTCTTGAAAATGGCCATCACCTCTTCCCCGCTCTTGGTGTCCAGGTTCCCGGTGGGTTCGTCTGCGAGTATGAAGGACGGATCGTTGGCGAGAGCCCTCGCGATCGCCACCCTCTGCTGCTGCCCGCCGGAAAGCTGGTTGGGCCTGTGGTAGAGCCTGTCACCGAGTCCCACAAGTTCGAGCAGCTCTTTCGCCTTTTTCCTCCTTTCCCTCGCGGGAACGCCGGCGTAGATCATCGGAAGTTCCACGTTCTCCAGAGCGTTCAGACGGGGAAGAAGGTTGTAGGTCTGGAACACGAACCCGACCTTCCTGTTTCTCACCTTGGCAAGCTTTCTGTCGCTCATCTTTGAGACGTCTTCGCCCTCGATGAAGACCTTTCCCTTCGTCGGCCTGTCCAAACAACCCAGTATGTGAAGGAGCGTGGACTTGCCGCTTCCAGACGGTCCCACGACGAAGACGTACTCGCCCTCGTACACCTCGAAGGAGATCCCCCTCAGGGCTTCGACCTTCACCTCGCCCATGTCGTAGACCTTCCACACGTCGACCAGCTCCATCACCTTTCTCGGCGTCATTGTCTCCTGCCTCCTGTACCGGGGACACCCGGTCCGAAGACGGGAAGACCCTGCCTCGTCCTGAGCCTTTGTAGCTCTTCCTGCGATGGGACGAGCACCAAGACGTCACCCACGCTGACGCCCTCGATTATCTCCACCTTGTCGTTGATCTCCTTTCCGATCTTCACGTAGACCTTCTGGGGGCCTTGTGGCGTCCTCTTGAGTACGTAGGGACCACCTTCGTCGCTCCTCACGGCCGTCTTCGGCACCAGGAAAGATCCGCTGAGCTCCGTCAGGATTATCTTCACGTTACAGGTGAGGCCGGGTATGACGATCCTTGGGGGAGTCCTGTCAAAGGAGAACTCCACCGGGATGGTCACGATCCCTCCGGAAGTCTGGGCGGAGCCCTTTATCTTGCTCACCTTACCCGTAAGCTCCAAACCGAGCTGTTCAAACGTGAAGATCGTCTTCATCCCTTCCCTCACGTTCCTCAGGTCGTACTCGTCGATGGAGCCTTCCACCCTCATCGTGTCCGTCTCGGTGATGGTCACAAGGATGGTCCCCGCGGACACCCTGTCCCCTGGGTCCACGTTCACGCTCTCCACGATTCCCCTGACCGGGGCCGTCACGAGCGTGTTGTCGAGGTTCCTCTTGGCTTGCTCGAGCCTCAACCGGTTCACTTCCGTTGGTGAGGTCGTGTAGTTCGTGTACGCCGTCAGGTACTCCACGCGATAGTCGGTGTCGTCTATCTTAACGAGGGGATCGCCAACCTTGACCGTGTCGCCCTCCTTGACGAAGACCTCCTTCACCTCACCGGAGACCTTCGCCACGACCTGCTTCTTGTCCACGACGACCTGACCGACGATCGTGACGTACTCCACGTTGGCGCCTTCTCCCACCGTGTACGTGAGAAAGACGGAGGGTTGTTGGTTTGCCTGCGCGGTTTGGGTGGTCCCCGCAGTCGCGCTCGCCCTAGCTCTACCGGGACTTCTGACGACCAACAAGAAGACCACGGTGAAAATCACAACGGCGGCGATCAGCGTCAAAATGAGAACCTTCTTCTTCAATTTGCATCACCTTCCTTGAGCAGACTCACTATGTCGTATCCTAAAAAGTTCAGGTAGTTCAGCTTCTCGAGGATCAAGGTGTTCTCGAGATTTTCGATCTCGAGCTGTTTCTCCAGGAGGGAGAGTCTGGAAAGCTCAAAGTCTTCGGTTGACGTGAAACCTAGCTGGTGGAGTTTTTCGGCCTTTTCGAAGTTCCTCTGCGCGTCCATCAAGTCTTCTCTTGAGAAGGCGAGTTGTCTGCCCAGCCTTTCCAACTTCAGGAGCCTTTCCTTCACGCCACGCTCGAAGTCCTCCAACGCGGATTCGTACTCCAACCGGGCGCCACTTCTCTTCCTGGACTCCGCCTCCAACCTTCTTTCACCGAAGTCCCACAACGTCATCTGAAAGCCTATCCCGATCTTCCACTTCTGGTCTTTGAAGTTGTATCCAAAGGAGAACGTGACGTCCGGAAGGTACGGAAGGTACCACGTCTTCTCCCTCATCTCTTCGACCTTCGCAGAGAGCTCCTTGGCCTTCAGGTCTTCCCTGAGCTCGAGTTTGGGAGTTGTGGGCACCTCGATTTTTGAAAGGATCTCCCTCGCTTCCGCGTAGAGCCTTTCGTCCATGCCCTCGAAGGAGGAGAGCTTGAGCTCGATGTCTTTCAGTTCCAACTCGACGCTGGAGATCTCCCTCTCGAGGTTCTTCCTTTTGTCTTCATCAACCGCGGCGTCCCTTTGTCTCTTCAGAACGTTCAGCTTCTCTTCCAAGATCTTCCGTCTCTGGGAGTAGTACCTCCAGTTGAAGATGTCCGAGATGGTGTTCATGAAGACCGTGTTCTTCGCCGTCTTCAGCCCGTACTTCCTCGAGAGGAGTTCGGATTCAGCTTGGAGCCTTTCGACGCCGTACTCGTCCTTGAGACCCCTGGATATATTCAGAGAGGCCCCCTCAAAAGATACGTTCCAGTCGCCGTCCACTTTAAAGGGAAAAGAAAGGCCAACGCTGAAGCCGTAGAACTTCAAAAAGTTCGCGTCCAAAGAAAGGGTAAAGGGCGTCACGCCGTCTTCGGAGATGGTGATCGTCTTGGCGGACACCGTCACGGTCGGGTTCCAAAAGCTCGTGTACCTCTTGAGCCTCACCTCGGCTGTCTTGAACGCGTCGAGGGCGGAGAGGTAGCTCGAAGACCTCCCCAGGTTCTGGTCGAAGAGATCGAACACGCCCCCGAAAGCGACCAGCGGAACGAGTAAGAATACGATAAAGGCGTACCGCATCCTTCCACCTTCTTCAGAAGGTGACGTCTTTTCCGGAGTCTACCAAGAGGTTGATGACGGAGGTGTAGTAGGATTTGAGCGCTTCGTAGTAGCTCTTTCTCGCGTTGAGCAGCGACACTCTTTGTGAGTTGTACTCTTTCTTGGAGATCAGACCCTTCCTGTACTTCTCTTGAGTGTTCCGGAAGTCTTCTTCGTACAGGTTCAACTTGTCCTGGGCGATGAGGACGTTCCTGTAGAGCAGGTTCAAGTTGACGAGGGCGTCGTTCACGCTGTCTTCAGCGGTTTTCTTGGTGTTCTCGTAGTCGAGGGACGCGCTCTTGTAGTTGAGCTCGGCGGCCTTCCGCTCGTAATCCGAGGCGTTCGCGGGGAGTGTCTCCTTGTCGTACTCGGCCACCTTCAACCTGATCTCGGCGATCTTGATGGAGACGAAGTTTTCGAGGTACTCCTCTTTGGTGACGACCTTCGCTGGGTCTGGGAGGTTGAAGGTGATCTGCTCAACCGGGACGTCGAACAACTCTCTGTAGTCTCTTTCAGCCTTTTCTGAATTCCTCTGGGCCGTGACCAGGTTGTTCTCGGCCTCCCTGAGCGAGATCTCCGCTTCTTTCAGCTCTTTGTCGGAGACCAAACCCTTCGCCCTGAGGGTCTTGTAGGTTTCGAGGTTTTCCCTCGCGTTTTCGAGGTTGATCTGGGCGATCTCGAGCGAGATCTTCGAGCTGAGCAAGTTGAAGATCCTGTTCAAAAGGTCAGAGTATATGCTCTTCAGAGAGTTCCTGTAGCTTTGAACGCCCGTGTAATAAGTCTGCTCCGCCGACAGCTCCATCTTCCTGTTGGTGGCTTCGATCGTTCCCTTTCTGTAATCGAGCTCGGCCTTCTCGAGGTTCAGCTTGGCGAGTTCGTAATCTGGAGCCTTGAGGAGGGCGGATTTCAGAGCGCTGGAGAGGTCCAAAGAGAATCCCAGAATCACCAACGTCGTCAAAAGTAAAGTTGCGATAGCCTTTTTCATTTTCAAACCTCCTTCGAAGGACGTTTTCGACAACATTCTACCCTTCCAACTGTGAAAAAAGCGTGAATTTTTCTTTGTCTGGAACGGTTATAATAGTCTTTGAGTTGTTCCGAGGAGGTCAAAGAGCATGGTGAAGATAGGCGCGCACATGCCCATATCGAAGGGGTTCGACAGGGTCCCGGCCGACACCGTGGGCATCGGGGGAAACGCCTTCCAGATCTTCCCGCACAACGCGAGGTCTTGGAAGGCGGGCCTGCCCTCAGAAGAGGTCGCGAGGAAGTTCAAAAGAGAAATGACCAAACACAAGATCGACTGGGAGAACGCCTTTTGCCACTGTGGGTACCTCGTGAACTTGGCGAGCCCAAAGGAGGACATCTGGGAAAGCTCCGTGGAACTCTTGAAGGTGGAGATCGAGATCTGCAAGAAACTCGGTATAAAGTACCTGAACATACACCCAGGCAGCCACCTTGGAGCGGGTGAGGATGAAGGGATCGAGAGGATCGCAAGGGGGTTGAACAGGGTCTTGAACGAAACGGACGAGGTAGTGATCCTCTTAGAGAACGTTTCCCAGAAGGGGGGTAACATCGGTTACAGACTGGAGCAGCTGAAGAGGATCGTGGACTTGGTCGATCAGAAGGAGAGGGTTGCCATCACCTACGACACGTGCCACGGTTTCGACTCCGGCTACGACATCACCAAGAGAGAGGGAGTCACCAGACTGCTGGAGGAGATCGACAGGCTGTTTGGTCTCGACAAGCTCAAGATGATCCACTTGAACGACTCCAAGTACCCACTCGGCGCGGCGAAGGACAGGCACGAGAGGATAGGGGAAGGGTTCATAGGAAGACAAGGGTTTGCAGTGTTCTTCTCCTTCAAAGAGATCCAAAGAGTCCCTTGGATCCTCGAAACACCAGGCGGAAACGAAGAGCACAGGGAGGACATAGAGAGGGTCTTCGAGATCTTGAGAGAGTTCGGAATAGAGGTCGAGTGAGATGCCCGTCGACGGCGTTTTGCTCCACAAGATCGTGAGGGAACTGAAGAGACTGGAGGGACAACACCTCCACCAAATCTACCAACCGACGAGCTCCGATTACTACCTGCTCTTCGAGGAGAGCGTCAGGGTGTGCCTGAGACCGGACTTTCCCCACGTCTCCATAGCGAAGAAAGAAAGGGCATCCGAAAAGATGCCCTCTTCTTTCACGATGTTTCTCAGGAAGGAGCTCAAGGGCGCAAAGCTTTTGGAGGTCTTCCAAGTGGGGATCGACAGGACGGTGGGCTTCGTCTTCGAGAAGTTCGACGAGATAGAGGGTGTGGTGAGGAAGATCCTTTACGTCGAGATCATGGGTGTTCACTCGAACATGGTCCTCACCAGGGACGGTAGGATACTGGACGCCCACAAGAGGATCGTCACGAGGAAGAGGGAGATCCTTCCGGGCAAGGAGTACGTCCTGTTCCCTTCCGGGAAAGTTTCCTTGTTCGAACTCGTGGAACTCCCGGAAAGGAGAAACGGCAGCGCGAAAGAGGTGTTGATGGGACTTTTGGAGGGTTTCTCCTCCGTTTCCGTGGAGGAGCTGTTGCGCAGGAGCGGGCACGATCCGGACGTGGGTTGGGACGAGGTGGACAGGGAAAAACTCCTCTTGACCCTCGCGGAGGTGAAGGAAGAGATCTCGAAAGACGAAGTCTACGTCTACTACGAAGGTTCTCATCCCGTGGAAGTTTCCGCCTTCAGGTTCGTTTCGTTTCCGAACCCAAGGCTTTTCAGGAGCGCCTCCGAGGGCTTGAACGAGTTCGTCAGATGGAAAGAGGAGAAGTCCACCTTTGACAACCTGAAACGGTCTCTCCGGAAGGTCGTCGAGGACGAGTTGGAGAAGGTGGAAGACCTGGAGGAAAAGCTCACCGTCGAGCTCCAAGAGACGAGAAAAATGGACCATTACAAGAAGCTAGCCGATCTCATCGTCCAGAACCTTTGGACGCTGGAAAACTCGTCTGGGAAGGTGACGCTTGTGGATTGGGAGACGGGCGAAGAGGTCGAAGTCGACGTGGGAAAGGACCCCTCGCAGAAGGCTCAGGAGTACTACGAGATTTACAAAAAGTTGAAGAGGAAAAGAGAAGTGGTGAAGGAAAGACTCGAGGAGTTGGAAAGGGAGAGGTACTATCTGTCACAGCTTCTCCAGTCCATAGAAGACGCCGAAGATGTGGAGACCTTGAAAGAGATCGAGGAGGAGATGAGGGAAACGGGCCTCATGAAAGAAAAAACGAAAGAGAAAGTGGAGAAGGTGAAGGGTGGGTTTCGCGAGGTCACCTACAAGGGGTTCAAGATCCTGATCGGAAAGAACAACAAACAGAACGACGAGCTCGTGAGGACGTCCTCCAAGGAAGACCTTTGGCTTCACGCCCACGAAATCCCCGGCGCGCACGTGGTGGTGAGGACAGGGGGGAGGGAGGTGCCGGAGGACGTGCTCGAGTTCGCCGCCTCCCTGGCGGCTGGCTATTCCAAAGGGAAAGACTCCGGGAAGGTCCCGGTCGACTACACGTTGATCAAGCACGTCAGAAAACCAAGGAACGCCAAGCCCGGGATGGTCCTGTACACCGACTACAAGACCATCGTGGTGAGGCCGAGGAGGTTGGAACGATGATAGGGTACCAGGTGTACGTCAGGTCCTTCAGGGACGGAAACCTCGACGGCGTGGGAGACTTCAAAGGGTTGACGGAAGCGTTGGGCTACCTGAAAGAGCTTTCGGTCAATCTTGTGTGGCTCATGCCAGTGTTCTCTTCTATCACCTTCCACGGATACGACGTGGTGGATTTCAAACGCTTCAAAGCGGAATACGGCACCAAGGAAGACTTCCTCGAACTCTTGAAGGTGTTCCACGACAACGGGATCAAGGTGGTCTTGGACTTTCCAATCCACCACACGAGCATCTTGCACGAGTGGTTCCAACGGGCGTTGAGGGGCGAACGAAAGTACAGGGACTACTACGTCTGGGCCGACGAGGGCACGAACACGAACGAGACGAGGGATTGGGATGGCGAAAGGATCTGGCACCCTTCGGAGAGCGGTTATTACAGGGGGTTGTTCGGTCCCTTCACGCCCGACCTGAACTTCGCCAACCCAGAAGTGGTGAAGGAGATGAGGAAGATCACCGTGGAACTGCTGGAGATGGGGATAGACGGTTTCAGGTTCGACGCAGCCAAGCACATGAGGGACACTTTAGAAGAGAACGTGGCCTTCTGGAAGGAGTTTTTGGACGGTCTGAAGGGCTTTTTCATCGCGGAAGTTTGGGCGGATCCCGAAGTGGTGGACGCGCACGGCGAGATCTTCGGCCACATGCTCAACTTCGACCTCTCGTACTGCGTGAAAGACGCGGTCTCGAGGGAAGATCCGAGGGTGCTGGCGGACTCGATCACCAGATCCCTGACGGCAAGGCGTTACGTCTCGCTCAACTTCACGTCGAACCACGACATGAACAGGCTGGCGAGCTTTTCCGATGGGATGGACATCCGGAAGATGAAGCTGGTCTTTTCTTTGCTCTTCACGCTTCCAGGGATACCCGTCATCTTCTACGGGGACGAGTTGGGAATGAGAGGGATCTTCAGCAGGCCACACACCGACCTGGTCCTGGATCCCTTCCCCTGGGAGGAGAGGATGTGCTCGATCGGACAGACCTTCTGGAAGTGGCCCACCTTCAACGACCCGTTCTCAGGGATATCCGTGGACTACCAGAAGCGTCTTGAAGACTCCCTGTTCAACCACGTGGTGAGGTGGGCGAGGTTCAGGGGGGAGAACGCTTGGATAGACGGAGCGGAAGTGAGGGATTTGAGGATCGAAGGGAAGGTGCTCTGTTACAATCTGAGTGGTGAGGGAAGGGAGTTGAGGGTGTGCCACAACTTTTCGAACGGATGGGAGATCTTCGAGGGTGTTCGACTCGGCCCGTTCGGCTCGGAGGTGATGTGAATGAAGATGGAAGAAAAGAACGTGTGGCACTCGCGGAGTAGAGAAGAAATCGAGGATTTCGCGAAGGACTACATCGATTTCATGAAGGTGGCGAAGACGGAAAGGCTGACCGTCAAAGTCGTGGAAGGGCAACTCAAGAGGGCTGGGTTCATCCCCTTGGAAGAGTTCGCGGGGAATCCGTTGGACATGGCCGTCTACCTGGTGAACAGGAAGAAGTCCCTCGCGGTTTTCAGGATCGTGGACGACTTGAAGAAGGGTATTACGCTGATCGTCGCACACATAGACTCTCCAAGGCTCGACCTCAAACCAAAACCCCTCGTTGAAGACGAGAGGATCGCGCTGTTCAAAACGCACTACTACGGTGGGGTGAAGAAGTACCACTGGTTGAACATACCCCTGGAGGTACACGGGGTGGTCTTCAGAGCGGATGGAGAGGAAGTGGAGATACACATCGGCGACAAACCTGAAGACCCCGTCTTCACGATACCAGACCTGCTCCCGCATTTGGACAAGGAAGACCAAAAGGTCTCCGAGAAGTTCCAGGCCGAGCAGCTCAACCTTATCGTTGGTACCATCCCGCTGAGCGGAGAAGAAAAAGAGGCCGTGAAGACCAACGTGCTCAAGATCCTGCAGGAAAGGTACGGGATAAGCGAGGAAGACTTTGTGAGTGCCGAGATAGAAGTCGTTCCGGCGATCCCACCCAGGGAGGTGGGACTCGACAAGAGCTTGGTGGGTGCCTACGGGCAGGACGACAGGGTCTGCGCCTACACGGCCTTGAGGGCCATCTTGGAGGCGCAGAACCTCTCGAGATCTGTTGGGGTCATCCTGCTCGACAAGGAAGAGATAGGCAGCGACGGGAACACGGGCGCGAAGGCCAGGTTCTACCTGAAGGCGATCAGATCCATCCTGAAACTGCAGGGAGTGAAAGACTCCGAGTACGCCCTGGACGAGGTGCTCGAGAAGACGGCGGTCATCTCCGCCGACGTCTGTGCCGGCGTTGACCCAAACTACAAAGACGTCCACGACCTCCACAACGCTCCAAGGCTCGGCTACGGGGTTGCGCTGGTGAAGTACACGGGAAGCAGGGGAAAGTACTCGACCAACGACGCCCACGCTGAGTTCGTGGGAAGGATCAGAAAGGTGTTGAACGAAAACGGTGTGATCTGGCAGGTGGCGACCTTCGGCAAAGTCGACAGGGGTGGCGCGGGAACGGTCGCGAAGTACTTCGCGGAGAAGGGCTCGGACGTTGTCGACATGGGTCCCGCGTTGCTCGGGATGCATTCACCTTTCGAGATCGTCTCAAAGGCGGACCTGTACGAGACCTACAGGGCCTACAAGGTACTCTTGGAGAACCTGTGAGGTGTCTCGATGACGGTGGAGGAAGTGGCGAGGAAAATCGTGGAGCTCTTTCCCAGGAACTTCGAGGAAAGGGACCCGTTCAAGGTGTTGGTGACCACCGTCCTGAGCCAGAGGACCAAGGACGAGAACACCGAGAGAGCGTCCCAAAGGTTGTTCGAAGTCTACGGATCCGCCGAGGAACTCGCGAAGGCGAAACCAGAGGACCTGTACGAGCTGATAAAGGCGTCCGGCATGTACAAGCAGAAAGCGGAGAGGATCGTCAGGATCGCAAGGGAAATCATGGAAAAGTACGGTGGAAAGGTCCCGAGCACGCTCGATGAGCTTTTGAAGCTTCCCGGCGTCGGTCGGAAGACGGCCAACATCGTGCTGTGGGTGAGTTTTGGCAAGCCGGCGCTCGCCGTTGACACGCACGTTCACAGAATCAGCAACAGACTGGGCTGGGTGAAGACGAAAAGGCCGGAGGAGACGGAAGAAGAACTGAAGAAGCTGCTGCCACCGGAACTTTGGGGTCCCCTGAACGGGAGCATGGTGGAGTTCGGAAGGAGAGTGTGCAAACCCTTGAGACCACGCTGTAAAGAATGCCCATTAAGAGAAACGTGCGCGTATCCCAAGAAGGGCGACATCAACGTTTCTTAAGCCTCTCGTTTCCTTAACCGGTGTGAGTGTGAACCTTCGAAATCGGCCGTGTCGAGTGAGGTCAAGGTGTGGGCCGAGTTGATTCAACAAGAGATCCCCGGCCGGGCCGGGGATCTTTCACCGATACAGGTTCTTCAAGAACTCTTCCACGTCCCAACCCTGCAGGAATTTTTCCTTCGAATACAGGTCCAGGAGATCGGTTGTCAACTGCGGTCTTTTCTCGTTCACCACGGCACCGGGACCGTAATTTTTGTACTCGAAGAACCTTTCCGTTTCCGGATGGAACCAGATGGTCTCACCAGTTTTCGGATCTTTAGAACTCATGGACGTCCATCCATCCGGGTGTACGTGTTCACCGAGGTAGCATTCCATTATGACAACGTTGGAGTTGACGCTGTACGGGTCGGAACTCGGATGCCACGGACGTCCGAGATAAACGGAACCTGGTTCGGACACGTTGGAAACGAACTCACAGTTCAAGAACAAGAAACCGAGTTTATCCTGCTTCGTGCTGGCGGCGGTCACGTATCCCTTGGGTTTTATGCCGGGACGATCCACTGAAAAGATGGTACACTTCTCAAAGACGGCCTGACCATCGCCAAATATGAAATCCACGTCTCCCTCTATGTAACAATCGACAAAGTAATGGAGGCCACCCCTGACGTAAAGGGTGTCCTGATTTCCGATGAACCTACAGTTTTTGAAAACCGCTCTGTCAGATTGTGTCAAGACTGCCACGGCCTGTTTGCTCTTTATTTCGGGATTGCTCTCGTCAAAGGAATTCTCGAAAGTGATGTTCTCGGCCGTGAATCCCACAGCCTTACTCGTTATGGTGACGCTCGCGCTTCCAGACGTACCCACAGTCTTGCCATCCGGTAACGTCACACCCGCAGCCAGGTCGTAGTACAACCTGGTCTTGTACACGTCTTCGCCAATCAGACTCAAGTTTGGCACGTCTATCGTGATCTTCTCGTAGTAGTCGCCATTCTTCACGAAAACGTAGAGCCTCTCGTCGTTGTTTCGTCTTTCCCTGAGGTAATCTATTGCCTTCTGGACAGAGTTGAAATGCGGCACACCGTCCACAAGTTCGCCGTTTTCTCCTGAGAAACTCTTGTCAACAACCGCATGAACCCTCGGCAGGTACGTCACTTCGAAAATGAGAGTTTGTCCTTCACCGTTTTTCCTGGCCTCAAACACGATTTTGTTTCTTACCCTATCGAGAGGGATCCTGAATTCCCGTGTCTGACCCGCTTCGATGGAAGCTCTTTCCAAAATCGCATCGTTCAACAACAGCATCACAAAGACATTTTCCAGAGCCTTCAAGGAGACGTTCAAAGACCTTTCGATGACGACAAGGCTGGGCGGGTTGAGAACTTCCAAGAATTTTTGGGGGAATCCCAGCGCAAACAGCAAGGTCACCAGTAGAGCCACGAGTGTCTTCCTCATCCTTTCCCTCCCTCCTCATTTTGATGGTTGATGTTTCACACTTCAGTATTATACCAAGTTTTCAGTCGTTCCTGTAGAATCTTTAGACTTCGCTCAGGGGGGATCGGTATGCGCGTGATGATCTTCTGGCTGGTTTTGGTGGGTACCTTTCTGTCCGCCCAGCGGATCTCAATCCAAGAACACGAGGTGTGGTGGCCGGATGGTCTTTGGAACGCTATCTGGTGTTCCGTGACGGTAGAAGATCTTTTCGGCGTGTACGTGAGGGGTCTGAAGGTCGAAGACTTCCAAGTCGTTGAGAAGGCGTACGATGGGAAAGGTAACCTATTGGCTGAAAAACCCGTCTCCTTCGTTGAAAGTTCGTCGTACAAGTTCAACGGAAAGGGTTTCTGGGAAAAGACGGTGAATTCAGACGTGGACAGGTTGGTGGAAAAGGGTACGGGTTTCAGGATCTTCATCGGAATGCACGAGGCGGAGGGCGAGCCCGAGTGGCCCATCTCGATCTATCAGAGTCGCTTCTTCGACGTCACGATGCTTGAGGAGATAAGATCGGCCATAGATGAGATCAACACCTGGGGCGAGTGGTGGAACCTGACGTGGGGTTACGACGTCTTCCTGTGGTCCTTAA
>Ga0209080_1001408_pt1 | contig 12142 bp, 13 predicted proteins | sample JNZ110809AmetaG_FD_184123 | JGI IMG/M metagenome (GOLD analysis project Ga0209080, IMG submission 184123) | Hot spring microbial communities from Jinze hot spring, China to study Microbial Dark Matter (Phase II) - JNZ 110809A (SPAdes) (version 3) ...
CCTTGTAACCATACCTTTGTCAAAGTTTTCTCTAATCATAGAGGGGCTTAAACTGGCTTTTAAGGGCGGAGGCAACGAGGTTCTTGAGACAAAGACTCAGCTTGTGGAGCTGGCAAATATTGTAAGGAAGGAAGGTATGCTTGCCCTTGAAACCCATGCGGATGAGATAGAAGACCCCTTTCTTAGAAGAGCCATAGACCTTATGGTGCTCGGGGTAGACGAAAACGTACTTGTGGAAAGTCTTGAGGCAGAGATAGCAAAAAAAGAAGAAGACTTTGAAATAGCGGTAGAATACTGGAAAAACTCCGCAGAGAGCGCACCTACCTTTGGGCTTGTGGGTGCGGTCTTTGGACTTATGAAGGCTCTAAAGAGCCTTGATAATGCTCAAGAACTTGCTTATGGAATATCTTCAGCTTTTGTAGCAACCGTCTACGGTATAACCTTCTCCTATCTTGTTTTCGGTCCTCTCTCCAAAAAGATTAAGATAAAGTCCAAGGAGGAGATACTAAGAATGTATATGATACTGGATGCTTGTAGAATGATGGTGAGGGGTGAGAACCCAAGGCTTATAGAAGAAAGGCTCAACTCTTACGTTGAGGTCAAATAATGGCAAAGAAAAAGAAGTGTCCAGAAGAGGTTTCAGAAAAGTGGGCAATACCCTATGCGGATTTTCTCACGCTTCTTCTTTGTCTTTTTATAGCCCTTTTTGCCATGGCTCAGGCTGGCAAGCAGGCAGCCCTTGAATACGCTCAGGCTTTTGCAAGGGCTTTTGGTATGAGGCTTGTTCCCTTTCAGGAAACATTGCCCAAGCAGATACTCCAAGAACCAGTACTAAAAAGGGCAGAGCCTACAGAAAGAGGTAGAAGAATTCAAAGACAGCTTCAAGAGCTTCAAGAAATGCTAAAAAGAATGGGGCTTGAGGGAGATTTTAAAATAGCCTATGAAGCTATAGGGATAAGGCTTATACTGCAGGAGAAACTCCTTTTTGAGCCAGGAAGTGCAGACATAAAGCCTCAGATGAGACCAGTGCTCGACAAACTTTACGAAGTAATCAAAGAGCTTCCAAACCCTGTGGAGGTGGAAGGACATACCGACAATATACCTATATCGACAGAAAGGTTTCCCTCTAACTGGGAGCTGTCTACCGCAAGGGCGAGCACCATTGTAAGATACTTCATAGCTAAAGGCATAAACCCAGAAAGGTTAAAGGCGTCAGGTTATGCAGACACCAGACCTATAGCTTCTAACACTACTCCAGAAGGCAGAGCCCAAAACAGAAGAGTAGAAATAGTTATCCTCAACATAAGGAGTTCGGAGCTAACCCAACCTCAACCATAAGGCTTTCTGTGATAAAGTTTATCTCTTCCTCGGTAAGGTAGGGATGGACTGGTATGGAAAAGACTTCTTTTCTGAATTTTTCTGCGTTTGGTGTAGGTAAGTGCTCCGCACCTCTTAGCTGGTGCAAAAGATAGCTATAATAGACCCTTGCGTCCACACCCTTTTCCTTTAGTTTTTCCACTATGGTGTCTCTGTTGGGATGCCTTAGGGTATAAAGATGGTATACGTGGTATGCTCCTTCTCTTTCCACAGGGTGGACAAAGCCACCGTTTAAAGACCGCATATACTTAGAGGCGTTCTCCCTTCTTTTCTGGTTGTGCTCTTCAAGCCTTTTTAGCATAAGGTATCCAATGGCTGCTTGAAACTCGGTTATCCTAACATTAAAGGCAGGGTGGTCTCCAAAGTCTATCCACTTTTTTATCTCTTTGGCGAGTTCGTCGCTGTCTGTGGCTATTGCACCACCTTCTCCCATAGGTAGGTTCTTGGAGGCATAAAAGCTAAAAGCGGAGATATGCCCGAGAGAGCCAGCCCTTTTGCCCTTCCAAAGAGCTCCGTGAGCTTGAGCGGAATCTTCAAGCACATAAAAGCCATACCTTTCAGAGAGCCACATAATGGCGTCCATATCCGCAGTCTGTCCGTATAGATGCACGGGTATAACCACCTTTGGTCTGTATTTTTTTACCGCATCCTCAAGTTGCTCAGGGTCCATGGTATAGTAGCTGTCCACATCCACTACCACTGGCACACCACCCGCAAGATAGACCGCATCAATGGTTGCCATAAAGCTCATAGCAGGGACTATTACCCTTTCTCCCTCAACACCAAGAGCCTTCAAAGCTATAAAGAGAGCCACAGTTCCAGAGCAAACAGTAAACGCGTGCTTTACACCGAGGTATTTGGCAAACTCCTCTTGAAAGAGGGAAGTCCACTTACCCCTTGTTATCTGCCCACTTTCCAATATCTCAAGGACAAGCTCCTTTTCCTCCTGTGTAAACCTCTGCTCAATAATCTTAATCATAATCAGACCAATATACGCCTAATGCCTTTGCAAAGTTGCGAAAGGTAAATTATAACAAGTCTATAGCAGTTGCAAATTTTCACAAAAGCTTAAGCAAAGTTTCCAATTTCTCCGCATCAGTGAAGCTCGTAGACAAGTCCGCAGTAGGGTGTCCATAAAGACCGCAAAGGGCAACCACTTTGGTGTCCGTGTTCTTTTTCAAAAGCCTTATTACAAAGTCTGTCCTGTAGCAATGGACTCCCACAAGCACTGTTAGGTCATGTTTCCCATGCAGAACCGCATGGTGTGGGTTTGGTGGGTCCATCTCCACCGCAGGGTCATACTTTTTGAGCTTTGGTCTGTAGTCAGGCAAGACCTTTACATTAAACTTCCCTACCTTTTCTATCAGTTCCCTTACAAGCCTTGCCTTATTTTGTAGCTCCTTATCTCCAAAGTCCCAAAAGAGCAAAGGTCCCACCACCAGCGTGGGTCTTTCCGATTCCCTTATCCACTTTGCAAGGGTTTCAAAGGCTTGCTGGTAGCTAAGGACTTCTTCTCCTATAGTTGCCTCCCCAAGGAAAACCTCCCTTTGCATAGAGGTTCTTGTCCTGTCCTCCTCAGGCGTCGGCACTGCCTTAGGCTTTTTGTAATATGAAGGTTTAAAATCCACAAGGTAAGGTGAAAAGTCAAAGCTAAGCTCTCTTTTGCCAGCCTCCTCTTTCACATCTTCCTTTATGGAGAGACTGCTATAGAGGTCTTCTTTTATAAGGTCAAGCTCCACTGTAAACTCTCCATGATATGCCTTTTCTTCCTCTTCCACTCCAAGACTGTAGCAAGTGGTCCCTGCTATATCAAAAAGCACACCCTTGGCACCTTCTTGAGAAACCCTTTTGAATATCTCATACCGCTTTTCGTAAAACTCATAACAGCAATGTCCTATGTAGGTGTATCCATTCTGAGCACACCAAAGGAGCGTATCCCTCAAAAGCTCAAAGGAGGTTATAGTAATAGGTATCATGCCCTTTTGATAGGCAAGCCTGTAGGCATCTCCTACCGTGCAACCTCCACACTCCCCACAGTCATCAAGATGTCTATAGTCGCACCAGCGAGGCTTGGCACAGTAAGGTAGAAGCATAACCTTAGCCTTTTCTATGTTTTCTATAAGCCCACCACCTATGGATGCTATTATGTTATTCAGTCTTTTTTTTTCTATACCTAAGTCTATTCCTTCTATTTTCCTCAGAGGGAAAAGCACAGCCTCTACAAGGTCATCCACTGTAAGGTTTAGCCCTTCCCAGTCCCTTTGAGAGAAAAACTCCCTTATTCTCTTTTCCACATCCACTATGGGTGTGTGCTTTAGATAAGCCTCAAGGTCGTATACGAGCCTTTGAGGTCTCACGAAAAAGTCTCCGTTTATTATTACCTGTTGGAGGACTTTGCTCTGCAGGTCCACCTTGGCGGAAACCCTAAAGGTTCCACCAGGACATCTGTATATACCAAAGAGCATTTCACTATCTTCAGGTGCCTTCTTTACATGATAGACCCAATCATAACTCCTAAAGTAGTCCCTTTTTTCTTCAAGTAGCCTTATCTCCTCCTGTGTGAGGTCTCCCCACTCAAATTCAATGTTGAGCTCTTCCCTTAGACCTTCAAGGAGTGCGGAAAAAACCTCTTCCTTGGGAGGCAAATAGCCCAAAGCCCTCTTTACCCACTCAACCCTGTCCTCTGCGGATTTTATACCCTTTGAGGTGAGCTTTTCCACTGGGATCTGCAGGGACTTTAGCATCCTTTCCACATTAAAGTCCATAAGCACTGTTCCTTGATAGAGGAAAGCCTTTCCTTCAAAGACTCCACCTGTGCCAGATATCTTTCTGCCCTCTACCTCTATGTCATTTCTTGGTCTAAACTCCGCCCTTATTCCAAGTTTTTGAAGCCCTCTTGCCACACCGGTGCATATTTTCCTTGTAAGCTCTTCGTAGCTAAGGTTTCCAAGCTGGTCGGTGGTGGCTATAACCTCCCAACCTATCTGCGTCTCGTCAAAGTATATGGCACCACCGCCTGTTATCCTTCTTCCTACCTCTATGCCCTCTCTTTGTGTATATTCAAGCCTTACCTCTTGTTCCACAGCTTGATGAAAGCCCACAAGCACACACTCAGGTTTGAACTGCAAAAACCTTATAGTGGGTGGAATTTTACCCTCGGACATTAAGTCCAGCATTATCCTATCAAGTGCTATATTCTCATAGTGAGGTCTTTGACCTGTATACAAAACTCGCCACATACCTGCCTCCTTTTTAAGTTCAAGTAAATTTTAGGCTTTTGTGTGGCTTGTTTTTGTGATATGCGTCAGGTTATGTGAATGGAGAAGTTGAGCTTATAATTTTCCCATGCAGAAGCCCTGGGAAGGCAGGTTTAAAGAAAAAACAGAGGAGTTTGTGGAGAGGTTTACCCAGTCGGTAAGTTTTGACAAGGAGCTTGCCCTGTGGGATATAAAACAAAGCAAAGCCCACGTAAAGACCCTACAAAGGGCTGGAGTGCTTACAGAAGAAGAAGCCCAAAAACTCCTTCTTGGTCTTGAAGACATAGAAAAGGATATAAAGGAAGGAAGTTTTGACTTCAAGCAGGAGCTGGAAGATGTGCATATGAACATAGAGGCGGAGCTCATAAGAAGGCTCGGAGAAATTGGAGGAAAGCTACACACCGCAAGAAGCAGAAACGACCAAGTGGCTACCGACGAAAAACTATACATAAAGGACAAGCTCATAGAGGTTATCCAAAGTCTAAGGGCTCTCAGAAAAGAGCTTGTGAAATTAGCGGAAAGGTCTGTGGACATCCTACTACCCTCTTACACTCACCTTCAGAGGGCTCAACCCATAAGGCTTGCTCACTACTTTCTTGCCTACAGAGAGATGTTTCTAAGCGACGAGCAAAGGTTCATAAACGCCTATAGAAGTGCGGACTGTTTACCCCTTGGCTCTGGAGCGTCCGCAGGTGTGGACTTTCCACTGGATAGGTTTTATACCGCAGGGCTCTTAGGCTTTGGTAGGCTTTGCAGAAATTCCCTGCAGGCAACCGCAGAAAGGGACTTTATCCTTGATGTGCTGTATGCTTGTGCGGTCTGTGGCATGAGGCTTTCAAGGCTTTCAGAGGACCTAATAATTTGGTCTACGGAGGAGTTTGGCTTTGTAGACCTGCCTGACAGGCTATGCACTGGAAGCTCCATAATGCCTCAGAAGAAAAACCCAGATGTGCTTGAACTAATAAGAGGCAAAACTGGAAGGCTTTATGGAAATCTTATGAACCTTTTGGTGGTCCTAAAGGGTCTTCCCATGGCATACAACAGAGACCTACAAGAGGACAAAGAACCCCTCTTTGATAGCTTAAGGACTATAAAGGACTGTATTGAAGGTATGACGCTTGTGTTAGAAGGTATGAGTATAAGGACAGACAGGATGGAAAAGGCAAGCGGAGGCTTTACCCTTATGACAGACCTTGCCAACTACTTGGTTTTGAAAGGAGTCCCCTTCAGACAGGCACATAAAACCGCAGGCTCAATAACCGCCTACCTTCTTGAAAAGGGCAAAAGACCAGAGGAGCTTACCCTTGAAGAGCTAAGGAGCTTTTCTGAGCTTTACCAAGAGGATGCCCTGGAGCTTTTAAGACCAGATAAGGTGGCGGACAGGAGAAAAACCTACGGCGGGACTGCAAGGGAAGAAGTTTTAAAAAGGCTACAAGTAGCCAAAAGGGAGGAAGGCATACCATGAAGATGATTCTGGTTTTTATTCTTCTCATAATAATTGCAGGAATATCTGGCACTATAGTATTCCTCAATCAGGAAAAGGTTATGTTGGTGCTTACGCCAACCTTTGGTGGTGTTTACTACATGATACCTCCTATACCTCTCGGACTCTTGGTAGTTTTGAGTTTTTTAGCAGGGCTTCTTGTAGGATATATCGGTGGAGTTATATCTAAATTCTTCAAGTAGAGTTATAGATTGAACTCCTCCTTTAAAACGTGGAGCAAGTCTTCAGCAACTACAAGTTTTTTAAACAAAGCATGCAGAGACTGTCTACCTTTTATCTACTTTACCCTATCAGTTACCTCGTTTGGCACATAGCAGACCCTACCTTCTATGAGACTTAAAACCGTCTGGTGGACTTTAAAAGACCTTCCTCAGGTCCGAGTTGTTTACCTTCTCTTTTACACTCTTCAAGCCCAAGTTTGTATAAGAGATCCTTTTTCAACTTTCTCCTTGGCAGTCTTATACCTAAGGTCTGGCAACTATAGGCATGTGCCTGACCTCCTCTGTTAGCCTTATCCTTAAATTAGACATTTAGTTCTTCTTTCAAGACTTCCAATACTTTCTCAGAGCTTATCAGCTTTTTAATCAAAGTATGTAAAAACTCTCTATCCTGTATCTCCCTTACCCTTTCCTCCAAACCCTTAGGCACATAGCCAAGTTTGCCCTCTACGAGAGTTATGACCATGTCCTGTGCAGACTTTAAAAGTCCCTTTTCGATACCAATAACTTCGCCCTCTTTCCTACCCTTTTCAATACCAATAATCTCACCCTCTTGAAACCCAATCTGCTTACCCTCTTCAAGCCCAATCCGCTTGCCTTCCTCCAGTCCAAGCCTATACAGAATGTCCTTTTTCAACTTTCTCTTTGGCAATCTTATGTCCTCAGGTCTAACCACTATAGGCATGTGCCTAACCTCCTCCGTGAGCCTTATCCTTAAGTTAGGTCTCAGTTCTGTTAGCGTCAAGGCTTTCAGTAGATAGTCTTTCCTTTCTTCCTCGTTCATGCCTTCCATAGTCCTTATGAGTTTCTCTATCAGATATGCCTCATCCTCTACCTTACACAAACATGCCAAAAGCCTATCCATAGGGTCTGGGCTTTCCAATAGCACTCTGCAGTCTATCTGCCTTATGTCAAGTATCTCATAGCTAAAGCTAAGATTTCTAAGCCTCAGTCTTGACTTCATTCTTAGCTTTCTGTTTCCCACATACACAAGGAGCTGTTTTATAGGACTGTTTGGATATCTCTCCAATATGGCTATGTAGTAGCGTAGCATTCTAAAGGGCATGTTAGTGTCGTTAAAGGACTGGAACTCTATATGCAGTATGCTTTCATCCTCAAGCCTTGCTAAAAAGTCCACTCTTAACTCTGTGGAAGGAAAGTTTGTGGGCAGTAGTTCCTTTATGGGTGCTGGTGCGAGTATTTTGCTTAGTCTGTGTGGGATTTCTTCAAATATGTCCTTTAGGGCTATGTCTTTTGAAGACACGGGAAATTATAGCATATTGCATGTAGCCCGCATTAAAATATAAGTTAGGGAGTTTAAAATATGGCTATAGAATACCAACCCTTATACATACTATCAAGCGGAATGCTACTCCAACAGAGAAAGTTGGAAACCATAACCAACAACCTTGCCAACGTGGACACGCCAGCCTTTAAGAAAGACCTAATGTTGGCAAGCCTTTGGGAAACTCCTATGGGTCAGGGCTTTCCAGACAATGACCCACAAAACCCAAGCAACAACTTTTTATATCCAATAGTGGAAAGGGTCTTTACAGACCTCTCTCAAGGAGCTATAAAACAGACGGGCAACCCGCTTGACCTTGCCATAGAGGGCAACGGCTTTTTTGCAGTTAGAAGAGGTCAAGAGGTGCTATATACAAGAAAGGGAAACTTTAGGCTGGATGCGGAGGGATATCTTGTCAACGAGCTTGGCTATAGGGTGCTTGATACAAACCTCAATGAGATAAGGCTGGAAGGGCAACCAACTTTTGGTATTGATGGCTCTGTGTTTGTAAACGGTCAGCAAATTGCTACTATCGGTGTGTTTGAGCTTCAAAACCCTCAGAAAATAGGAAGAGACCTCTATACAGGTCAGGCTCAGCCTGCTCAAGGCTATAGGCTCATGCAAGGCTTTCTTGAACTTTCCAATGTGAACCCTATTCTTGAAATGGCAAAGCTTATTCAAACCCACAGAGCTCACGAGGTTTATTCCAATCTTATAAGGTCTCTTGATGCCATTTATGAGAGGTTTAACCAGAGCTTTTAAAAAAGGCTCTTTTGTGCAGAGGCTTTTGAGAGGCTGTCAAGCTCCTTTATAAGGCTTTTCATTTCCAATTCTTCAAACCTTTTCCTTAATGCGTTAAAGTTAGGGCTTTTTAGCCTTAACTCTTCTTCTTTTAGGCTTAAACCCTCTACTTTTTGCAGTTTCAGAAGAGATAGAGCAAGCTCAAGGCTTTCTCTGTTTGCCTGAGGAAAGGCTCTAAGGAAATCTTGCCAGTTTCTCAAAAGGTTTTCCACGCTACCGTAGACTTCAAGGACTTTTATGGCAGTCTTTGGACCTATACCCTTTACGCCTTCTATATTATCCACCTTATCACCCACAAGGGCAAGGTAGTCTGGAAGTTTTTCTGGTGGAACGCCGAACTTCTCTAAAACTTTTTTCCTGTCAAAGACCTCACCGCTTATGGGATTAACCACTACAAGCCTTTCACACACAAGCGACAATATATCTTTGTCTGGTGAGTAGACCTTTACAGAAAAGCCTCTTTCAAGAGCCCACCAGCTTATGGTTGCAATTATGTCATCCGCCTCATAGCCTTCCACTTCATACCTTTTAATGCCAAGAAGGTCAACAAGCTCCTTTATAACTGGTATCTGGACCTTTAAGGGGTCTGGCATGGAAGGTCTTTTGGCTTTGTATTCTCTATAGACCTCTTCTCTTTTAGTAGGTGCAGGCAGGTCAAAGGCTATGGCAAAGTAAGAAGGCTTTTCTGTTTTTAGTATGGAAAAAATAGCCCTCATAAAGCCGTATATGGCACCGGTGGGAAAGCCAGACCTTGTGGAAAGGGGTGGAAGGGCAAAAAAGCTCCTGTAGAGAAAGGCAGAGCCGTCAAGGAGATGCAAAACCTTCATGGAGAGCCCTTCTGTAATAGCCTTTCATAGCTTCCACAAGGCTTCTTGTAGCCTTTTCTACGTCCTCAAAGCCAAGGATAGCAGAAACCACCGCAATACCCTTTGCACCCGCAGCGAGCACCTCCGCAACGCGATAGTGAGTTATACCACCTATGGCGACTATGGGCTTTGAGGTTAGCTTTACCGCTTGACGCAGACCCTCTATGCCTACCAATTTGTAGTTTGCCTTCGTGGTAGTTTCATACACAGAACCAAAACCTATGTAGTCTATGGGAAGATGCTCCACCTCTTTTAGCTTATCCACAGAGTTTACTGAGTATCCTATAAACATCTTGTCTCCTACGAGCTTTCTAACCACATCGGGAGGAAGGTCTTCTTGACCTACATGAACACCGTCCGCAGAAACCGCAAGGGCTAAGTCCACCCTATCGTTTACCACAAGCTGAACATTATACCTTTGAGTGAGCTCTCTAAGAACCAAAAGCTCCTCATACATCTGCCTTGTGGACTTGTTTTTAAACCTATACTGGAGTGCGGTTATTCCACCCTTTATGGCGGACTCTATGGTAGATACGAGGTCTCTGTCTTGAAAGTAGAGGTCATCGGTTACAAGGTATAGGGTTAGATTGGGCTTTTGCATGTTTTCCTCCTGTTGCAAATGATATTCAGTTAGACTATATTATATGCCATGCAGTTGGAAGAGCTAAAGCAGAAGTTTGAGCAGTTTCTCAGACAGAACGGACACAAGATAACAAAAGGCAGGTTTGAGATAATAGACAAGATAGCCAGCTACGGTCCTCACTTTGAGATAGAAGAGCTTGTCCGCTGGATAGCAAACCAAGACAGGTCTATAGCAAGCCGGTCCACCGTCTACAGAACTGTAAGGCTTCTTCAGGAGTTTGGAGCAATAAGGGAGGTAATAAAGCTGGGTAACAGAACCATATACGAGTTTGTGGCGGGAAAGCCACACCATGAGCATCTCATATGCGTGGAATGCGGGAAGATAATAGAGTTTTACAAAGAGGAAATAGAAGAGTTTCAAGACAAGGTATGCGAAGAGCACAACTTTACACCCTTAAACCACAGACTTGAAATTTTTGGTATATGCTCAGACTGCAAGGCAAAAAAATATGAGAATAGAAGGTTGGAAGTTGGAGCTTAAAACTACGAGAGCAGGGCATATAAAACCCAGCGAGGACTTTAGCTCTTACCTTAACTCTGCTGTGGAAAAACAGCAAGAGCATGTCAATAAAGAATCCTTGCCAGTAGATGCAAGAATTAGTGCAAAGGTGGAAGAGGTATCCCAAAAGTATGGTATCCCTAAGGAGCTAATCTATGCCATAATAAAGCAAGAGAGCAATTTCAACCCTATGGCTTACAACAAAAACAAGGATGGCACAGAAGACAGAGGTCTCATGCAGGTCAACTACCAGCACAACCTAAGGCTTATGAGAGAATATGGCATAACAGACCCAAACCAGCTTTTTGACATAGAAACCAACATAGAGCTTGGAGCAAGGATACTCTATGAAAACTTCCAAAGGTTTGGCAACTGGGCTATGGCTGTAAAAGCCTACAATGGGCTAAGGGCAGACAACTGGGACTATGTGAGGGGAGTTTTTGAGAAGCTGGCTCTTTTTAGGTGAGGTGCAATGGAAATAAAGGAGCTTACCCAAAAACAAAAGGACTTTCTAAAAAACCTCTTTGAGATTGAAGAACTTCCAGAGGATATGGAGTTGGAGGAGTTTCTTGCCTCAAAGGGTTGTAAACTATACGAGTGCTTAAGTTGTGGCAAACTGGTATTTCACGATAATTATGAGTTTTGGAACTTAACGGATTGTTGTGATGACAATTCAAAGCTGGTAGAAGGTGGGCTACTCTGTGAGGTATGCTACTCAAGAACTCCAGAAAACCTAAAGCACTGGATATTTTTCAGACCTACTTACTACAAAGATGTGAGCTTTTTGCCACCAGAAGGGAAAATAGGACAACAAAAGAATAAAAGCTAAAGGAAAACTTATAATATCTATATGCCTCTCATAAGGGACATTGAAGAGGTAAAGGAGTTTATAAGAAAAACCTCGCAGAAGACCGCTGTTTATGTGGGTTGTGATTCAAGGCAGGTTAAAAACCACACGGTCTTTGTTTCTGTGGTAGTTGTTCACATAGATTCTTCCAGAGGTGCAAAGATATTCTGGAAAGTGGATAAAGTGCCACGCATAAGGTCTCTCAGGCAGAGGCTTTTAGAGGAAGTAAGTAGAGCAGTCTACCTTGCCCTTGAAGTTTCTGAAGTAGTTGGGAATAGACCCTTTGAAGTCCACCTTGATATAAACCCAAACCCAGAGCATAACTCCAGCGTCATACTCAAGGAAGCTATAGGTTATGTGCTTGCTCAGGGTCTAAAGCCTGTGGTAAAGCCTCATTCCATCGCAGCTACTACCGTGGCGGACTACATTACTGGTAAATACTAAAACACGTATTCACCGGATATGAGCCTGTTATAAAAGCTCTCTGGCAAGAAGGCATGACGGTGCATGTCCGCAGAGTATAGCTTTGTCTGAACCTTCACCTCTCTGGAAGGCTCTCTTACGGGATATTTTTTAGAAGCTATGGACATGGTCCACCAGTATCCTGCGTATCCTGGTATTACTGCGGTGTAGATGTCTACTATTGGGAAAACTTTCTTAAGAGCCTTTTGTATTCTTCTAACTATTTCAATGTGGTAGTGTATGGACTCTGTCTGACCCACGTATATACCATCTTCCTTGAGGGCTCTGTAGACATACTTGAAAAACTCTTCTGTGGTCAGCACATGGGCAAAGCCTACTGGGTCTGTGGAATCTACTATTATCACGTCAAACTCATTCTCATAG
>Ga0209080_1001412_pt1 | contig 12124 bp, 7 predicted proteins | sample JNZ110809AmetaG_FD_184123 | JGI IMG/M metagenome (GOLD analysis project Ga0209080, IMG submission 184123) | Hot spring microbial communities from Jinze hot spring, China to study Microbial Dark Matter (Phase II) - JNZ 110809A (SPAdes) (version 3) ...
GGAGCGTCATTTAGAAAATTGGGCACGGAGCGAGGTAGGCAATTGCGAGAAGCTGTATTAGAGGCGCTTAAGCGGGCGATGGACTTGGCACAAAATGAGGATGTTGACGCCGTGTTGATCAGCGGCGACCTGTTTGATGCGCCTATAATAAGTGCTGATACTATCCGTCATGTGATGCGTATGCTTGAAGCGTTAAAGCCAACACCAGTGTTCATCTGCCCTGGCAATCACGACCATTCAGGCAAAGGGTCACTTTGGGAACGGTTACTTCAAAGCAACCGTGTGCCATCCAATGCAGTTGTGTTTGTTGAAACGAAAGTCGAGTGTCGGAAAGTAAAGCACGGCAATTTAGTAATCGCTGGATGGGCATGCCCAGATAAAGACGGTATAGATCATCCGCTGCGTCAAGTGATGGAGCAGCTTCAAATTCCTCAGGGGGATTTTCTCGTGGCATTGCTGCATGGGTCATTGCGCTTCGGTGGAGTGAGCGAACCTGACTTTCCAATTGAGCGAGACGAAATCGCTCGCAGCCCATTCCACTACCTCGCATTAGGGCATTGGCACAAATGGTTGACGCAACGAGTTGATGGCAAAGTAGCAGTCTATCCAGGTGCGCTGGAATATCTGTCCTTTGCTCCACCCGACGGCAAAGGTAAAGTGGCATTGGTGGAATGGGATGGCAAACAAGTTAAGGTGACGCCCAAAGAAATCGGTGCCTATGAAGAGGTTGTATGGTCTATGACGGAAAAGGATATTGGTCGCGGGGCGAGCGCCATCATCAAACGCTTTCCAGATGCGGAGCATAAACTGCTCACTGTCCAGTTAAGTGGGATTTTCCAACCAGAGCAACTACGGGAAGTTCATGAATGGTGCAGCGAAGGGGGTGAGTTGGCACAGGCATTCTTTTGGGTTGAATTGGATGACCGACAAGCGCTGCAACACATGGATTGGAGAAGGCTTCTGCGTCGTTATCCTGCAAGCACCTTTGCGGGTCAATTAGTGCGCATGGCAAAGGAGCGCTATGACGCTGCTTCCAGTGAGGATGAAAAGCGCGTTTGGCTTGAAGCCGCAATAGATGGGTTGAATCGCTTGCAAGCCATAGGGGGTGAGGGAGATGGCGAGCAGGGTGGCGATTAAAAGAATCAAGGCGGTGAACTTCCGCAACAGAGTGTTGGAGCGATTTGGCGACAAAGGGCTTGTGCTTAAAGATGGACTTAACATCATCTGTGGCGACAACGATGTGGGTAAGAGCACGATCGCGTTGGCGATATTGATTGGGCTATTTGAGCAGGCGAGAACAACGGCTCAGGCAATCTTGCGGGAGCGGTCGTGGGATGCCAGCGAATACTTCACCATTGAAATGGAGCTTGAGGTGAATGGAGAAACATGGCGACTGCGCAAGGACTTTGAGGAAGGTCGCGTTGAGTTAGACACGGGCAAGGAAAGGCTACGGGGGCATCAAAGGGTGCAGCAGAAGATTGAAGAGGCATTGGGTTTGAGCACAAAGCATGAAGCATTGGCAACCATTTGCGTGAAGCAGGAGGAGTTGGGGCGCCTTGAAGTGGAAGGATTGTCTGCTGCTTTAGAGGGTGTGTTTGGGGCAGGAATTCCATTGGACCGACTGCAAAATCAGGTGACCGAAGAGCGGCGCAGAATGCGCCGTGAAGTGCATGGAAGACCAACGGGTGAAATAGCACAAGTGGAAAGGGAATTGGAGGAACAGGAAAAAACGCTTAAGGAGCTAAAGGCGCAGATTGCCGAGCGCGAAGGGAAGGAGGAAAAATTGGCAGAGCTGAGGGTGAAAATGGATGAAATGCAAAGGGGGCTTAAGGAGGCTGAACAGAGGCTGGAGACATTGCGTCCGCTAATTGAAGCTATGCATATGCTGAGTGAGGCGGAGAAGGATGAGCTGGGAATAAAAAGGGCGATTGATAGGGCTCGTCAACTGGATGACGAGATAAAAGCGCTTAAGCCCGAACTTAAGCATGCTGACCGAGAGGTGAAGCAACTTGAGAACGAAGTAGAACAGCGGCGACAATATGTGGAGAAGGCTGAGGAGCTGGAACGAGTGAAGAGAGAAAGAGATGAGCTCGGCAAACGCATAGAGCAATTGAACGAGGTGAGAGAAAAACTTGGCGAATTGAAGGAGCAGCTCAGGGACACTACACTGCAGCAAGTGCGTCAAGCCAGAAAGAAGCTTGAGCGCCTATTGGAACGCAGAAAAACTCTTGAGGAGTCTCAAGAGGAACGAGCTTTGGCATTTCAAATACAAGCGCAGCAAGATGTCGTCTTGCGGGTGGAACGCGACGGTGAGCCAACAGTTGAAGCGCCGATTCAGGCTGGAGGTGGCTACCAGGATAGAGCGAGGCAGCACTTGGTCTTGCAAATTGGCAATTGGGTTACCTTGAACGCGAGCATACAGGACCGCGCACAGGAGCAAATGGATAACATCTGTTGTGAGTTAAACGCTTTAATGCAGCAGTATGAGGCAGATGACGAGAGTTCATTAGAGCTGAAATTGGAGCAACTGGAAGAGCTGTGGGATGAGCGAGATAAATTGGAGAGAGAGCAGAAGGCAATTCTGGCAGGACGAGACGAAGCGTCCCTAAGAGCGGAGTGGGAAAAGTTGGATGAGCGGGCGAGGGAATTGGAAAAAGAATTAGAAGGGATGCGAGAATACGCTACCGATCGCAAAGGATTAGTGCGACGGGAGCAGGAACTGGAGAAAAAGCGCCAAAATCGCGATAAGCTATTGCAGGAATTGAGTGAAAAGCAAGGTGAATTTAACGCTATCTTGAAGGGGCAGGATGCGTCAAATTTGAACGAACTTGAGGAAAAGCTGAGCGAAGCTCGGCGGGAGGTTCAAACCTTGCAACGCGAGGTGGAAAAGCTGAAGCAGCAGCATGAGGAGTTAGCTGAATTGTCGGAGGAAAAACTGAAACGGGAGTTGCAACAGCGTGAAAGGAAGTGCAAGGAGTTACGGGAAGAAATCAGCAAGGTAAGCAAAGAGGTAGCGCGTTTGGAGGGTGAGTTGGGGAGGTTGCCGACCGCTGAGCAGGTTAGCGCCGAAGAGGAAATAGTGGAGGAATTGAGGGCAAGAAAGGCAGCTTTGGAGCACAGGGAAAAAGTCCTGCGAGCCTTAGAGGAACTGCTGCCAAAAGTGCGAGAGCAGCTTTTCAAGGAATTGGCAGATGAATTAACCAAAGAGATGGGCGAACTGCTTAAGCAAATCACTGGTGGCAGATACAGCGAAGTGCGTTACATTCCAGAAAAGCAATGCTTCAGCTTGGTGCATCCAGAAAAAGGGGATGTCCTTGAGGAGCACGAGATGAATCCTGGTGTGCGTGACCCACTTTACTTTGCGGCACGAATTGCGCTGGCAAAGCGCTTGACGAGCGGAAAACCGTTCATCCTGCTGGATGAGCCATTCGCCAACCTTGATAGGGAACGAGTGCGTGGTATGATACAAGTTTGCCAGTGGCTTGCGACTGAACATGGAATGCAGATTATGTTACTAAGCAAGGAACGGGATTTGCCACCTGACCTAAAGTCAAAGTATTATGTAGTGCGCTTATCTTTGCGGTAGCAGCGTCAGAGCAAAAAGATATGGCACAACAAGTCTAATGATTAACTGACTTGAGGAGAGCCATCGGCGATAGGAGCATGTTATTAACCCTGCAAAGTGTGGCTCGCTTGATTATCCTGATTTGGAGCGCCTCCTCATCGGTGAGCTTGAGTGTGGCTTTGAGGTAATCAAGCGGGCGAACGCGATCGTGCTGTCCCTCTGGGAGTTCAAAGCGCAAGATGGGTGCACAGCATGGGAGGCACGAGGTGGCGCAGTCAAAAGCGGATGGCTCAAATGCTTCATAAACCGATACGGCAATGAATGGTGCAAACGGCGGGGCATTCAGAGGCACAGTTATAGCTTCAAGCACGCTACACCCATCGGGAAGATGCTCATTGCACAATCGCATAAACTCGTGTGGCGAGACCCATTCATCAAGCCAGACATCCGCATATTCAGCCTCACTCTCAATTCCGACCTGCAAGGCAAACCCAAAGGAGAACCTCGGCTTGGGATTAAAGCCGCGAGAGTATGACACCTTTATCCCAGCACGCTGTATGCCCCTGCAGAGCGCTCTTACCATCTCAATGTGCGACAGGAAGCGCAGCTTACCGAGCTTCGTCCATCGCAACCGTATGCGCTGAACTGGCTCAATCGCCTTGCGCGTCCTAACAGCCTCAACGGCTGACTTAAATTTGTGTGCCACATCACGCTGTGGCGCACTCGCATAAATTTGGGTTGACTTAGCACATGCATATGGCACAATCGTATTAACACCACACTTGTTGCACCCACCAATCCTGCAATCTGCAGTCACTTCACCTTTGAGCGCCCTCTGGCGCTCCTCCAAAAGGAAATGCTTGTTCAAATGTGTCTCAATGTGCTCCCACGGCAGGGGCTCATTGAAGGAACGCTCGCGCAGGTAACGGTGTGGGTCAACACCAGCAGCTTCAAATGAGCGCATCCACCCATCCCAGTTGAGGTGCTCTGTCCATCCATCAAACCTGCACCCGCGCAAGTATGCTTCAAGCAGGACCGAGCAAAGACGCCTATCGCCGCGGCTGAAGACACCCTCAAGGAAGCTCATGCGATAGTCATGCATCTTCAGGCTCAAGTTGCGTTCTCTGATGCGCTTGAGCAAAAGGCTTCTCTTTCGCAGACTCTCGTCAAGCCCGATTTGCCTCTCCCATTGAAACGGCGTATGCGGCTTTGGAACAAAGATGGAAACAGAGACATGCAACTTCGCACGCCTGTTCACCGAGCGCGCCATCCTCGCAATGTCATTGCACATTTCAGCGATCGCATTCACATCCTCATCCGTTTCCGTCGGCAACCCAACCATGAAATAGAGCTTCACCAAATCCCAACCGCTGGAATAGACCTGCTTAAGCAGCTCAAAGATTTCGCCATCGCTTATTGGCTTGTTGATTACGCGCCTCAGGCGCTCGCTGCCGGCTTCTGGGGCAAATGTAAGTCCGCCCTTCCTGACCTCGTGCACGAGTCTCGCAATTGAAATGTTGAATGAGTCCATGCGTGACGACGGCATTGAGAGGAAAAGGCGCACCTCACCCATCAGCAACTCGCTCACAAGCTCATTCAGGTGGCTGTAGTCGTATGTGTTAAGCGATAGCAAGCCGATTTCATCATAACCCGTGTTCACCGCCACCGCATTCGCTTGCTCAACAAGCTTGTCAACACTCCTTTCCCTCACCGGTCTCGTCACCATTCCGGCTTGGCAAAACCTGCATCCCCTCGTGCATCCCCTGAACACCTCAATGTTTGCGCGATCATGCACTGTCTCAATCCACGGCACAACCGGCTTTGTCGGGAATGGCGCGCTGTCCAGATCGCAAACAACGCGCCTCTTGATTCGCACCTCCCTGCCAGCACCTTTGACTACCAGCATGCCGCTTTCGGTCTCCTCAACCTCGTGCAGCATCGGCACATACACGCCCTCAATGCATGCAAGCCTTTCAAGCCGCTTCATCCTCGGCAAGCCTTTCGTTCGGATAAGCCCCTCAGCAAGCTCGGCTGCGAGCTCCTCGCCATCACCGATGCAGAAGGCATCAACGAACTCGGCGAATGGTTCGGGATTGACAACAACGCATCCACCAGCAATTACCAATGGGTCATCATCACCGCGCTCGCGAGAAAGCAGCGGAATCCCAGAGAGGTCAAGCATCTGGAGGATGTTTGTCCCGTGCAACTCATACGCCAGTGAAAAACCAATGGCATCAAATTGCTTGAGCGGCGTAAATGTCTCTAAGCCATACAACGGGAGGTTGTATGAACGAAGCAATGCCTCCATATCAACCCAAGGTGAAAAGACCCTTTCCGCCTGCACTCCACCAAGTTCATTCAATGTGTGGTAAATGATGCCCATGCCAGTGCTTGACATCCCAACTTCGTAAAGGTCTGGGAAGGCGATTGCAATGCGCAAAATCGGATTGCCACATTTGACAACGCAATTAACCTCGCCGCCGATATACCTGCCCGCCTTTTGCACCTTTGGCAGGATGAGACGATAAATGATGCTCCGCAGTTCATCACCCCCAATTGAAATTGCCCTTTCTCTTAACCCATCCATCACACTTGAGCGCCCCCGTGTAAATGACGCCGCTCAAATGCCCGGCGCACGCTTTGCGAGCATCTTGAGTGACATGCCCACCCTAATGTTGTGCCGAACGAATGTCTCCTCAAGCATCCTGAAGAAGAACTCACGCTCATTGCTGCGAATGACGGCACGCTCATGCGCTTCGGAAAGCACAACCGGATAGCCATTGCCCTTTTGCGCTTGCTCAAAAACCGTCGCCAAGACAAGCCTTAGCAATGCATCATCGCTTGCAATCCAGCACGGAACCTCAACCCTCGCAACCTCATACCCAACATTGAGGTAAACAAATCTGACAGCGTGCTCACCGTAACGCTCAAGTATCTTGGACGAGCTACAAAATGGCTGAGTGTGCTCACCCTTTGAAAGGAGATGCCTGAACACCAGCGCATCGGTTACACCATCAATGCATGAACACGGCGGAATTTCATCTCCACACCTATACTCGCATTTATCGCAATCGGCTTGCGCATAAGGGCAGATGCACACCTTAAGTGTGTTCACCACATCCGTTGACCTCGGAGAGCTAATGTAGCCCGCAATCGGGATGCCCTCTTCCCTGAACCTATCAAGTGCAGCTAAAAACCTTTTGAGGACTCCGTCAGCGAAGTCACTCGGCATCCCCTCCAACCGCCAAAGTATGAGTGAGCCATCAACTAAAGCCACCTTATCTTGCTTCCCTCCGAGCGAACAAGCTGTGTCGGCGAGCGTTTCAATCTCAAGGAGCTGACGCTTCGCTGAAGCTATGTCATGGTTGACCAGAACTTTCCTCCCGCCCCAACGCTCATAGAGATCTTCCTCGCGGTAGTAGAGCAGTGGGTAGCACCGCATCATTGGCGGTTCGCCGACGCCATAGTGAAGCGCCACCAAGCCAATGTTGATCAGGTAGCATAATGCCACTTCATGCTTGTCCGGAAAAATTTGAGAGCCATCGCTTGCTAAGACAGTGAGCGGGCGCTTGGGTTCGTCCACATGCATTTTAAAATCAAGCACATTCACCGGTCTTGCAAGCAGCCACGATGTCCTGCTCGCCTCAACCTTCCTCAACACCTCCTCCCAAGACACAGCCCACTGCTTTAGCACTGAGGATGCCTTCTTTGACCTTGCAGCAATGTCCTCGCGGCGCGCAGCTTGCTCTAAAGCCATTTCGCTCATCTGCCGCCTGAGTTGCGCAAAGTCAAGCACGGCAAAGATCACCCCGTGTTTTATTCGAGTGTCCCTTCACGCATAAACCGTTCAACATCCTTACGCCAAAATGCCCCTTCCATCGGACCAAGGCGCGTTGTCGCCAGTGCACCGCACGCATTGGCGAAGCGAGCTATATCCTCAAGCGGCATACCCTCAATCAATCCGACGACTACAGCCGCATCAAAACAATCACCAGCGCCAGTCGGGTCAACTGCATCAACCTTGAACGGCGGTGCCTCAACGACATCACTGTGAGAGTATATCCGGCAGCCCCGCTCACCGAGCTTTACGGCGACAACTTCAATTCCCATGTTGAGTAAACTCCTGCACGCTTCATCCTCATCATCTGCACCGGTTATTGCAAGTGCTTCATGGCGTCCAGTGGAGACAACATATGCCGTGCGCAGCACCGGCTCGCAAATTCGCCTAACCGTGTTCACATCGGAGAGCAGTTCCGGGCGCAAGTTTGGGTCAAACGAAATTTTCACCCCGGCGCTACTTGCCCTCTCAACAAGGTTGTAGCACTCCTGTTGCATTCTACCACCGGCACTCAGCGTGCATCCGCATATGTGGACAAACTCAGTCCCGCTAAGGTCAACTTCACTTGAATCAGGCAAGCAACCTGCAGCGCTGTTGCCGAAGTGGAAAATGAACTTCCTGCTGCCGTCGCCAAAGTATGCAACAAATGCCACACCAGTTGCGAGCTCATCAACAACCTTCACATGTTTCGTGCTGACCCCATCACTGCTCAGCCGCTCAAGTATGCACTTACCGAAATCGTCGTTGCCGACAGCACCAATGATTGCAGCGCTATGCCCCAAACGCGCAACTTGGTCAGCGAATATCGCCGGAGCACCACTCGGGAAGGGTCCGATGAACTCACATGGTTGGTAAAGCGGCATGTCAACTTTGGGACGCATTATCTCAGCAAGCAATTCACCAATGGCAATGACCTCCATTTACCTCACCCCCATCGCAATTTTGCCGATGAGCAGTTCATCATCTCATCCTCAAAATTTGGCGTGCCATCAATACCGCCCGTTTGATGACACCCCAGACTAAAGCCTCACAGCGCTGTCTGCTTGCAGAGGTTAAATCTCAAAACGCAATCGCTGTTGGCTAATCATGATGCCACATGATTCTAAAGTGGATTAGCTCTTCACAACTCACGAAAGCTACATGGAGAGGGCAACAACTTTATCAACCTCGCATGCTGGGTTGAGTCTGCCATCCGTTAAGATGAGCTCACTCCTTTGGCTTCACTGGGGGTTTTCCGGGTGGCTTTTGGGGAGGCTTTCGCGGGAGCTTCGTAGGCACATCGGGCTCCTCTGACGATTCGCCTTCCTCTTCAACTGTTGTAGGCGCACCGGGAAAAATAGAACTGAACTTTGAGTGAATGTCTGACAGCAATCCTTGCACCACCCTCCCGCAAAGCATCACAGCGATGATAGCGGCAATAGCGACGAGCACAAGGACGAGGGAATATGTAAGTTGCGTTTGACCCTTGCGCCGCTTGATGAAAGTCACTTCCATCACCCTCACTCAACAAACCTTTCTCACCTTAACTTGTCTCACCTATAATTTTTCACTCGCTCGGATAGAAGTTGTAAGCGTGTCCATATGCAACTTCCGACTCCTATGTCCGTCACACATTCGTGGTATAACACAACTGGTGCTGCAACGAAACCGAACATGATGCGTCCAAGTGATGGAGGTGATTTTAGATGAGACGAAGTGAGACTGCATTTACCTTGATTGAGTTGTTGGTCGTCATCACAATCATCGCCATCCTCGCAGCAATACTACTTCCCGTCTTCTCAAGGGCGAGAGAAAAGGGGCGTCAAGCTGCATGCGTATCAAATATGAAGCAGATTGCCCTCGGCATAATGGCGTATGTTGAGGACAACGATGGTTTTCTGCCCAACTTTTGGGACAATGTAGCTGGCGAGGGACAGTATGGTGGTTGGATGTTCTACAACAAATTTAACCAATGCTTCCCGAATAACTTTGAACCGCAAAAGGGGAGCATCTATCCCTATGTGAAGAACGAGCAGATCTTCATATGCCCATCGGACAGATGTAGGCATGGCTGTAGCTACGCAATCAATGGCGCGCTAACAAGCGATCCAATTGGTGGAAACCGCTTTCACAGGGGCTTACAGGTAAGTTACATTGAGGAGCCAGCAAATGTCATCCTGCTTGTTGAGGAACAATGCCCAATAGGGAGCACTGATGACGCGCACTTTCATCCGACGGGCAATATCGCCGAGACACGCCACCTTGAGCTTTCCAACTTTGCATTCTGTGATGGGCATGTAAAGCCACTGCGAAGAGAACTACTACAAAGCGGCACCTACCGATTCAACCCATAGCTACAAGCCCTGAGTCCGAAGCTTGCAATTCGCAGGCGAATACCTCACTCGCATTGGATGAGCCCACATCAACAACACGAATGCCATATGCTGCTCCCAAGGCAGCATGCGGATGGAGCATATTATGCGCCCACCCAATGCGCTCAAATTCATCTTTCGTCACCAACAGTTAACAACGGGCGCCTTCCTCACCTTGAAATAACGGCAATTCTTGCTGGCTTCGTTAAGCGCTCGTAATCCCACAAGGCAAACGAAGCATCTTTTTGACCCTCATGGAGGACATAAGCGAGGCGTATATCTTTCACCCGCGAGGTGTTAAACGCAATTCCACCACGAGCGCCCTCAACATCCCAATATGTCAAGTTGTCGAACGGCGAAAGCGCAATGCACGAATGAGCCCATGTGTCCGAGTAAACGGCATACCATTTGGGCTGCGGGTTCCTGCCGATCACATCTTCGCCCTCGCCCTTTCCATCCACAATTGCTTTGTTGCCTTTGTCGTCTTCAAACTTGCACGGCAGCAAGTAGTAGGCTCGGCTGTATTCGCTAATGCCTCGTTTGTCCGATTCAATCTCAACGACGAAATGGCGCGGGTAGAAGGTGAAGGTGCGAACAACGCGAAAATCGCCCTTCAACCGCTTGACAACTTTAACGACAACGCAAACTGGGTTTACGCTCAAACACTCTATCGCCTCAACCTCACCGACCTCGTCAACCCAACCCGTTTGCGCTGACGAGACGCCAATGCTGCGGATGAAACTTTGCTTTGGCGCATTGGGCATCAAACTCACCCACTCACGAACCATGCCATCATCACCGAAGCGGAGTCGGTAGAATGGTGTTGTGACCGTTTTCGTCTCATCGTCCCAATGAAGCAATGAGCACATCGGGAAGTGCCGATGCTTGGGCTTTTCAGCACTCCAGAAAACTCGGAACTGACGGGCAGCGTTTGGGGGTGTTTCTCCCGTTAGCAGGGAAACCAAAGTCCCTCGTTGAGCGTTTTGCTCACTTGGCTCAAAATGCGTTGGCACAGCCTTTGTCAGTTTCCCATCCACAATTTCCACAACTCGGACGCTATCAATGTCCACGACAGCGCTTCTCGGCATCGCTCCCAACTTGCTCAAGTCAACTTCCAACGACACAGGCTCGTCCAACCGCCTTATCCCGCCAGCGTTGACAGTTATATCGGCGCTGAACTGCCAAAGAGCGTAATCGGGTTGGACAGTGAAAGGCACTTGAGCGATGTTATCAGTAGCAATCAGCTCAACTTTTGGTTGCACTGATTCAAGTTGAACGATGAGCAGGTGTTCACCGTCAATTGCATCCGTCGTAATTGTGAAAGAGGTTGTTTGCCGCCCATCCGCTTTGATGCTGACCGTTTGCGAACCGAGCAAACAATCGGACGAGACTTTGTCAAGGTAAAGCGAAGCCCTCACCCTACCATCAGCACCGCCATTGTTGATCACTTGGACGCTGACTTTAACTTGCTGTCCCTGTTTGATTTGCTTCGGCGATAAGTTGACACTACCAACCGTAAAGTTTGGCTGCTTTGCTTTTGAGCCCCAAACAATCCCGTAAATCGCGCCTTCCTTCGGAACGCCAAAGCGAAGAGCATCGCCAACACGAGAAAACTGTCCTACCGCTCTTGGGTTACCCTGCTCGTCCAATTCCATCAGTTTCGCCGTTGCGAGATCAAACCCCTCTGCAAACTGCCTCGGTCGCAAAATGATCTCCGTCACACCCGCCTCAACAATGACGCGAATTTGCTCTTTGCCATCAAGCCTAAGCGTTACTTGCCCGTCCGTTGCACACAAACCGAAATCATAGGTTTTGCCGTTTGCATCGCAAAAGGCGTAATCGGGTGTGCGGATAAAAGTAACAGTTCTACCATCAACGAGTGCACGATACTGTAAAATGTTCGGTCCGTGAGCGTAAAAGCCAAACTGCGGCAAAACGAATTTTTGTTCTTTGGAGGGTGAGGCTCCCGCTGAACCTTTTCGGACAAGAGTGAACGGTCTCTCCCCAAAGTTGACAATCACTTCAGTTGTGCCCGCCTTTGAACCAGAGCATCCAAACACGGTCCGTTGAACATCTCGGTCTGGCGTAAGCCATTCATGTGAGAGCATCTCATCAAAGGCGATTTGCTCATGAAGTTTGCAAACGATGCGGTAACTCTGGAGCAGCCGCTTGCGCATTTCTGGGTCGCTCCAAGTGAAGCCCAGCCTGTTGACCCAAAACATCGGCGGCGTTCCGTAAAGGATGTTGAAGGCGTCTTTCTTGTCGCTGAGTTCAGGTGCAACTCGGTAAAGGAAATCGGTGCTGTCTCCCCAATACCAGTAACTGACGACGCAGTCGTGGAAGACGAGTTCCCAAAGCGGCAATCTCCGC
>Ga0209080_1001415_pt1 | contig 12110 bp, 11 predicted proteins | sample JNZ110809AmetaG_FD_184123 | JGI IMG/M metagenome (GOLD analysis project Ga0209080, IMG submission 184123) | Hot spring microbial communities from Jinze hot spring, China to study Microbial Dark Matter (Phase II) - JNZ 110809A (SPAdes) (version 3) ...
GTCGAGGAGCTCTCGGAGCTGGATGAGGGCGCTGAGACCGGGATCGTGTTCTTGGAGGGCGAGCCCGATGAAAGGCTGAGAAGCTTCTACTGGAGGGCTGTTCGCGAGCTGGTGCCTCTCGATGATGGCTTCAAGGTCGCTGAAGAAGCGGAGGCCAAGCTCATCTACTATGGTAGTGGCAGGGGGATCATAGGAGCATTAGCCGCGATAGGAGCTGATCTAAGCCTTGGGAAAACCTACGAGCTCATCGCTCATAGGCGGAGAGAGTACTGGGGCACAGTCAGGAGAATTGACCCGGTCTCAGTCCTCGAGCTCGATGAAGCCACCAGACCGTATACATTCGATAACATTGATCCGGAGAGCGGCGAGATCAGGATAACCCCCCACACGCCATGCCCAGTCCTCTTCGGGATAAGGGGAGTTGACCCCGAGATACTTGAGAAGGCGCTCAAGATCATCCGCGTATACGAGCCCATAGAATTCGTGACCATCTTCGAGACGAATCAGGCGACTGACGCCCATTATCAGAGGCTCGGGATCAGGGATCTCAGGGATGGAGTATGCGCGGTGGTCGAGGGCGTCGTGACTATGCAGCCGAGGGCGAATGTGGGCGGCCACGTCTTCTTCAAACTCGGAGATGGCGATGGGGAGATATGGTGCGCGGCCTACGAGCCGACGAAAAGCTTCAGGAAGCTGATCCTGCAGCTGATCCCAGGCGATGAGGTCGTCGCTTATGGCGCGGTTAAGCAGAAGCCCCAGGGGCTAACGCTCAACCTAGAGAAGATTTACATCAGGAGGCTCGCGGAGAAGATCGTTGAGAGGCCGCCGAAGTGCCCGGAATGCGGCAAGAGAATGACGTCAATGGGAGGAAGTAAGGGGTTCAAGTGTAGGAAATGCGGGGTCAAGCTGCCCGAGGAATACAAAGAAATAAGTAGGGTTCCTAGAGCGATTAAGCCCGGTTTCTATGAGGTGCCGCCATCCGCGCGAAGGCATTTGGCGAGACCGCTGATGCTCGATGAGCTACTCCGAGATAACGAGCATCGTCAAGGTGCTTCTAACCTTATCTAGCCTCCGTGTGAGGGCGCCCGGATGGATATCAGGCCCGGAGCGCTATCCTCCAGGAGATTACCTCCTTGAGCTCATCCATGGTGCCTGCCTCGACCTTCGCTATTATGTCGTATACGCCGTAAACCGCATAAGCCTCCTTCACGTTGGGAATCTTCTTCAACTCCTCGAGAATCTCCTCCTCGCAGCCTATCTCGGTATTAACTAGGACGAATGCCGTAGGCATGATTTCAAATCTGCGACCCTGGGTAATAAATCTTGTTAATGGTCAAAGTATGATCTGTTGAATTGGATTTTCTGTTCACTGGGCTTCGGGGGCTTCCACGGCTTCTGCCTCCTCGAGCTCTTTCTCGAGGCTTCTTCTTACGAGGTTCGTAATATAGCCGGCGACCTTATTTCTGATCTTCTTGGAGACCTGCCCCGTGAGCGCCTGGGATACTAAAAGCTTATTAAGCTCGAAATCCGCGGAAACCTTATCCGGGAACCTCTCGATAACCTCCTTCGCCAGAACCTTAATCTTCCGGATCTTCACGCGCCCCATGCTCTCAGGCTTAAATCTCAATCAAAGCCCTCCACGATAAATAGCTTCTTCGGAAAATTTTTAGGAGATAAGGGGCTCGGGCCGAGAGCCTTTTTACCCGCAAGTTTCTTATACCTTCTTATCTCCAAGACTTGTGCCTAAGGCCAGTGCCGGGGGTGGGGGGTGTGCTGACCGCCAGGGGGCATCTCAGGAAGAAGGTTCATGTCAGCGGCAACGTATACTTCTACATACACATACCCTCGAAGCTCACGCATGATAGCCAGTTTCCCTTCAGCGATGGAGATGAGCTGATAATCTCGGTTGATGCGGCCTCATCCAGGATCATCATAGAGAAGGCGAATAATGGTGAAAGCGGCCGAGGTGGGAGGAGGCCTCGAGAGAGGATCAACGCCTTAGAGAACGCGCCGCTGCCTGACGCCAAGAGCCCTTGACACGCTCTCGCACACTTCCTCGATCGTTCTCGTTATCTTGAAGAGGTGGCTTGGGCAGCGGCAGTCGGATGAGCCGAATCCTTTAATGGCTTTCTGGGAAATCTCCTCCATTAGCCGGGCCACCCTGCACTCGTATTCTCTCGGGAGCTCGTAGGCGCATGCTCCCTCGACAATCACCCCCTCATCCACCGTGATGTAATCGATGTGCCATTGCAGCTTCTTCTCCCTCAACCTGTGCCTCGCTATCCTCTTCTCGAGATTATTCTGGGCTGATCCGACATACGCATATAGCCCTTTCTCCAGCTCGATCTCGCCGAGACCGCCCACCCTTATCCTCGTATCATCCACGATCCTCAGAAAGAGGATGTAAATGCCCCTCAAGACTCCCGGCACTCCATTCATCCGCGGCGGGCCTAAATCTTTATTATCTCAACCGCGCTTGAAGATATTCTGGGAGAATTTTTGCAGGTTTCCGGCAAGCCCGCGAGGCTTTACGAGAGGCTTGATGGCGGGGTTACCGTGTGCAGGGCCTGCCCCAGGTATTGCAGGCTTAAGCCAGGCCAGAGGGGCTTTTGCGGCGTTAGGGGGAATATTGACGGCGTTCTCTATCTCCTGGTCTACGGTAAGATAATCGCGGCCAACGTTGATCCGATCGAGAAGAAGCCGGTCATGCACTATATGCCCGGGACGAGGGTCTTCTCCATAGCGACTAACGGCTGCAACTGGGCTTGCAGATACTGCCAGAATTACGATATTAGCCAGAGGAGGAGGGTTGAGGGCGCGGACGTGAGCCCCGAGATCGTCGTCAAGATGGCTAAGAGATATGGGAGCGAGGGCATAGCCTACACCTATAATGAGCCGACGATCTTCATGGAGTTCGCGCACGACGTCGGCGTGATCGCCAGGAGGGAGGGGCTCTTCAACGTCTTCGTCACAAATGGCTATTGGACTCCTGATGCCGTAAGGGAGGCCATGGACTTCCTCGATGCCGCGACCGTGGACTTCAAGGGGAATGCCGATCCCGATTTCCTGAGAAAGTTCAGCGGCGTCCCGAGCCCCGACCCGATATTCGAGACCCTGCTAGAGCTGAGGGATAAGACTAGGATCCACATCGAGATAACGGATCTCGTCGTCCCCAGGATAGGCGATAGCCTGGAGCAGGCTAGAAGGCTCGCCCGCTGGATACACGATAACCTCGGCCCCGACGTGCCGATCCACTTCCTAAGATTTCACCCGGATTACCTCATGCTGGATCTGCCCGCGACGCCGATCGAGGTTCTCGAGAAGCATTATCACGTCGCCAGGGAGGAAGGGCTGAGATACGTCTACCTGGGTAATGTTCCCGGCCACCCGTACGAGAATACAATCTGCCCGGAGTGCGGCCAAGTCGTCGTGGAGCGCTATGGATTCGACATACTCTCCTGGAACCTCGATGATAAGAATCGGTGCAAGTTCTGCGGCTACCCGATAGCGATCTATGGAAGCCCCTCGCCCAAGGCCCTCGAGCGCAGATTCATGTTCTAGAGCAATCCTTTCCTTAAGTTACCGAAATATACCTTAGATCTAAGAGTCATTTCGTAAAAAGCAAGTTAGAAATCTCAATTCAATTAAGTTAAGTTCAATCCAAAGGCTGAAGGGAAAAAGAGAGGTTGTAGGGAGGGGGAAGGGCATTTGGATAGCCCTTCACCTGCATCAAGGATTGCACTACTCCCTCGCGGAGCATCAATTCTAGAACTACAGGTTTCATCAGGGCTTTTATCCTGCTCCTCCACCCTCCTAGCGGCCTCATCGTAGGGCGGCTACCAATCCTTGAGGGGCCGTCCTCATTATAAGTCTTCCTTCAAAATTCCTAGTAGACTCCTCAAACCCCCTTCTCATCCCTGGCCCTCGGCTTAAAATTCTCTTCTTGATCAATACCAATATGGCTGCTGTCAGCATGATCAGGCACCTCCCTCGAGGTCTATCTCGAGTATCCCTGCGAGGTTAGGATGGAGGATGGCGCTATAGTGATGATAGACGGGGAGAGGACTGAGAAAGTAATCGAGGAGAGATGAAGCTGAACGATCTGATACTTTTAAGGCTTAGGGGATGAAGTATCCATGTGAGATCAAAATAAAGGACGACGCGATAATAATAAATTAGGGAGAAGAGCGGTGAAGTATCATCCGGAGAAGGACTTTAATTCTAGAAGCATGCGGGGTTTTCGGCTGAGATGAGGCTTCATGCAGGGATTTGCGGGAGCTTCCCGAGGCCGCAGGCGCTCCGAAAAGCCTTCGACGATCTTTCCGAGGGCAAGATAAGCGATGGGGAATTCAAGAACGTTTTGAGGGAATGCATCCTCGAGGTCGCGAGGCTTCAGGAGAAAGCCGGCATGACCATTCTGACCAGCGGCCTCCTCTCATGGCACGACCTCTTCAGGCCATTCACGATGGGGCTCGATGGCCTGGAGGCCGGCAGGCTGATCAGATTCTTCGACAACAACTTTTACTACAGGTGCCCCACGATAACCGGCAGGATACTGTGGAGAGGGCCGGTGACGGTTGACGAGGTTCAGGAGGTTAGGAGGAACACGCGCGAGCTGGTTAAGGCGATTATACCGGGCCCCTACACGTTTCTAAAGCTCTCGGAAAACAGGTTTTACGCCTCCGAGGATCAGCTGCTCGACGACTTGATCGAGGCTCTAAGAGCTGAGGTAAACTCGCTGAGAGGTTCGGCAGACCTGATTCAGGTAGATGAGCCTTCGCTAGTGGATCCAGAGCTCGGGAGATCTGAGAGGCTTAAGGGCATTGAAGTGGTTAATGAGTTTCTCTCGAGGCTCGGCATGCCGGAGAACGAGGTGATCATCGCGACATACTTTAACTTGGATCCTGAAAGGTATGCCATGCTCCTCGATCTTCGAGCAGGCCTTCATGTCGATTTGAGGTCCACTCCCGCCGAGGCGGATCTAGCTCTCAAGGAGCACGGGTTTGATGGACAGATCCTGAGCCTGGGAGTTATAGATTCGAGGAGCATCTACCCCGAGGACCCGCGTGAGATAGTTTACCGCGTGAGGGCCTACTTGGACTCGATATCGCCGGATGTTCTGATCTTCTCTACTAGCTCTTGGCTCGACTACATCCCTTATAATGAGGCTGTTAGGAGACTTGATGCTCTCGGCAGAGTTCTAGCCGAGGCTGAGGTGAGGTTCCTATGAGCTGCAAGCTTCCGGACAAGCTCAGGACAACAGTCGTCGGAAGCTACCCATATTTTCCGGAAGCTCTTAAGGCATTTCAACTTAGGAGGCGCGGGGATCGCGGCCCCGAGTATGAGGCCCTGGTCAGGGAGGCGACTAAGAAGGCGATAATGGATTACCTCGATGCCGGGATAGACATCTTGGCGGACGGCGAGCAGCGGAGGGAGGATATGGCAGTATTCTTCGCCGAGGAGCTGGATGGCTTCGAGATAAGCGAGCCCGTCAGGATCTTCGACAACGTCTACTTCAGGAAGCCCGTGATCGCGGGGAGGATCGGCTGGAGGCGCGAGATACTGGTGGAGGATTGGAAATATGCCTCGAGCATCTCCGCGGGGAAGCCGGTCAAGGTGACCATCACGGGCCCATATACCATGTATTCCTGGAGCTTTGACAAGTTCTATGGCAGCATGAGAAACGCTATCCTCGATTTAGCCGAGTCCTTCAGGAAGGAGATAGAGGCGCTCGTGAGAGCTGGGGCCACGTTCATCCAGATCGATGAGCCGGCGCTCTCGACTCGGGCCGAGAAGATGGATGTGCTGATCGCGGGCGAGGCATTTGAGATAATGTTCAAGGGGCTGAGCAATGTGAAGAGGATAACTCACATATGCTATGGCAAGCTGGAGAGGCTTTTCCCCGAGATCCTGGACTTTCCCATAGATCAGTATGACTTCGAGACCAAGAACAGGAATTACGAGCTCCTGAGCCTGTTGAGGGAATACTCATTCGATAAGGAGCTCGCCCTCGGCGTGATAGATGTTCATAGCTCGAGGATCGAGCCCGTCGAGGAGATCATGGAGGGGATTGCGAGGGGCTTGGAGCTTCTACCGCCCGAGAAGCTCTACATAAAGCCGGATTGCGGGTTGAAGAGGCTCAAGCGCGAGGTCGCTCTCGAGAAGCTCAGGAACATGGTCGAGGCCGCTAGGAGGGCCAGGGAGATGCTAGCATAGGATCAGGGATCCTATCTCTTCGGCGATTCTCATGACATTGACGTCAAAGGTGTAGTGTATTTTCGTGAAGTTCCTCCTGAACTCTATCACCCGCCTCCTCACCTCTGATGGATCTTCTTTCCTCTTCACGACCCTGTAGATAAAGTCAGCCACCTCCGCCATATCATCCTCTCTCATCCCAATTCTCGTCGCTTCTTGGACGCCTATCCTTATCCCCGAGGGGTTCTCGATGTCGCTCGGCGCATCCCATGGCAGCATATTCTTGTTGACGATTATGTTCGCCTTCTCGAGGGCCTCGGCGCATCTCGCTCCACCGCCATCCTCCCGGACATCGAGGAGAACCTGATGAGTCTTCGTGAACCCCCATTTCTCGCCTAAGACCTTGAACCCCCTCGCGTGGAGCTCCTCTGCAAGCCGCCTCGAGTTCCGGAGTATCTGGCTTGCATATTCTTTCCCGAACGCCTTCATCTCCAGCGATGCCACGCCTAGGGCTGCAAGCCTATGCAGATGATGATTCGAGACGAAGACCGGGAATACTATCTTCGAGGCCTTCTCGTAGATCTCGCCGCTATTCGTGATTATCGCTCCGCCTTGAGGGCCGGGGAAAGTCTTATGCGTCGAGGTGGTGATCGCGTCCGCGCCATCATCCAATGGATTCGGATAAGCTCTACCAGCTATTAGGCCGAGAACGTGAGCCGCGTCGTAAACCATCTGCGCGCCGACCTCGTGAGCCGCCTCCGAGATCTCCTTAACCGGGTGCGGGAAGATCACGACGCTAGCCCCAAGCACCACCATCCTCGGAGACCTCTCCCTGATCATCTTGACCGCGCCGTCCACATCCACCATCATGTCCTCCGGTATTATCGGCAGCTCAACCGGCTTTATCCCGAGCCTCCCGAGTATTCCATAGCGGGAGTGGCTGACGTGCGCGCCCCCGGGCAGCGGTAGCACGGCCGCCTCATCGCCATACTTCGCCAAGCACGCGAAAGCCGTCGCGTTTGCGATCGTGCCCGAGACCGGCCTAACATCCGAGTGCTTCGCGCCGAATAGCCCTGCGAATATGCTGGAGACCTTGACCTCAAGTTCATCCACGTATCTGGTTCCCTGGTAGAAGCGCTTGAAAGGCAGGCCCTCCGCGTAGCGGTGCATCGCATCCGAGAGATAAACCGCGTCAACGAGAGGCGATGTAACATTCTCGGACGCTATCAGGTTGATGCACTCGCTCCTCCTCCAAGTGTTATGCTTACGGACTAGATCCAAGATCTCCCTCAGCTCATCCTCATACATGCCCTCTTTCAACCAGCTTGAGGGCTAAAGATATCTTATAAGTTTAATATTCCGGCGACCTTGTGCCTAAATCCATGCGAAGGGGCGTTAGAAAGCTTAGCCTGGATGTCGCGCTGCTCGCGAGCTTCAGTGCCCTCTACATGGTGGTCTTGAAGATTCTTCCAGGAATACCGGCCATAGGCTTCCCCGGGGTCAAGATCGAGATCGCGATCGCCCTCTCCCCCATCTACGGCCTCATACTGGGCCATGTTCTCGGGCCGGCCTCCCTGCTCATAGGGACACTCATGGCCATGACCCTTCTACCGGGAAAATACACGCTCTTCAACTACGTGACGATCTTCGCGGCGCCGCTCGGCGCCCTCACATCATCCCTCACATTTGATCGGGGGAGGCTGCTCGGAATCCCGAAATGGGTTTATGCCGCCGGGATCTACGGGGTGATGCTGGCATTCTGGTACGCGACGGATGTCGGGAGGCTCACCGCGATCTTCACGATATACTATTTGGCCGCTGTGGCGCTGGTGCTAGCTAGCGGGATTCTCGGCTCGGGCGGGCGGATCGGGCGATCGGCTCTCAGAATTCTCGCGGGAAGCGCGTCAGGGGTCTTCGCCGATCACCTCTACGGCAGCCTCGCGGCGATAATAGTCTTCAGGTATGTGCTAGGATCGCTTGAGCCCGAGGCCATGGCGGCCTGGTATCTAGCAGCCATCCCAGTGGTGGGCGTCGAGAGGGGAATCATGATCATCTTCTCATTCGCCGTGGCGCTCAACCTCTATCTCCTCCTAAGGGGATCAAGATACTTGAGGGTGAGGATGGAGTAGGCTTGAGCGGGTGCCCGAAGCGCGTCCTGAATGGGCCATGCGGCGGGATGAAGCCCGACGGCTCCTGCGAGCTCGGCGATCGCCAATGCATCTTCTCCGAGAAATATCCCTCTAAGGTTATTCTGGATCACGGGTTCAGGTTTAGGCCGGAGATTCGGAGGAGGCAGAGCTTCACCAAGCTTCTGGCGGAGGTTGAGGAGAGAGCGGTCTGGATCGCCGAGATCCCGCCGAGCGCCAAAGCCTTCGACGACATCGAGCTTCTCAGGGGCTTATCATTCACGGCTCTGAGCGTTCCCGAGAACCCGCTGGCGAGGCTCCATATCGAGCCCGCGGTCTTCGCCCAGCTGCTCAAGGAGAGGCTTGGATGCGAGCTGATGATCCACCTCACCTGCAGGGATTTGAGCAGGCTCGCGATAAAATCCAGGATACTCGCCATGGGATTATGCGGCTTAGAGCACGTTTTGGCCCTGACTGGAGATCACCCTAAGCTGGGGCGGGAGGAGTCGGCGCCCGTCTTCGACCTGGACTCGATCAGGCTGATCTACTTGGCGAGAATCATGTCGGATTACGGCGTTGATGAGCTGGGGAACAAGCTTCAGCTCAAGCCGAGAATTCAGGTCGGCGCGGGGCTGAACCCCTACTTGCCCCTCGACATCGAGGTCTCAAGGACTCTGCGGAAGCTTGAGGCAGGAGCGGAGTTTTTCGTGACCCAGCTAATCTTCGACGCCGAGCCGGTGAAGAGGGCCCTCGGGGAGCTCCGGGAGTCCGGGGTAAACGTGCCGGTCTTCATCGGGTTTCTTGTGGCCGAGGATGAGGTTATACGGAAAACCGCCGAGATCATAGGGATACCTGGAGCAGATATTCCACGGGATCCCGAGAAGCTCATCGAGAAATACTTGGAGACCGTTGAGGAGCTTAGGAGGCTTTACGGCCCGGTCGGCGCATTCATATCAACGCTGGGCAGGATCGGGAACTTCAAGCTATGGGATAGAGCATTCAGATCCTACTTCATGGGCTCTTGAGCCCCGAAGTAGCGAGAAATTTTAAATCAAGGATTTCATAAGGAGCATTTTGGGTGATGATAGCCCGCATCGTCTGAGCAGTGATGACGGATCAACAATCTGAATTGTGAGGCTTAATTATGCTGATTTTCGCGACCCCCCGGCGAATGAATTCTTTTAAGGACCATAATCCCGGAGGATGATCGATGGTCGAGGACCTGTTAAGATTTGCTCTCGATGAGGCTGGGAAGCTGGGCGTAGAATACGCGGAGGCCAGATACCAGAAGGATATCGAGGAGGCCATCATCCTGAAGAATGGCTCTCCGGAAATCACAGCCAGATCAGTTGATGAGGGCATCGGCATAAGGGTTCTCGTGAATGGTGCTCTCGGATTCTCGTCCACCCCATTTCTCACGAGATCCGCTGTAAGAAAGGCGGTCAAATCCGCTTTCTCCATGGCCATGGCCGCGTCGCGCCTCATGAAGAATGGGATAAAGCTCAGCGCCGAGGAGACGGCGAGAGCGAAAATCGAGGTGAAGCCCAGAATAGGATTCGAAGCCGTTGACCTAGATGCAAAGATAGAATTCCTGAGAGAAATTGATTCAGCGATTTTGAAGGCCGCCGAGAAGCATGGCTTAAAGGCGACGAGGTTCCTGAGAGTTGGGAGGCTCGACCTCGAGAAGCGGGTCGTGAACAGCGATGGCGCCGACGTCCTCACCAAGATCCCGAGAACCTACCTCGAGTACTTCATAACGCTCTACTCGCCACAGCGCGGGAGCATTCAGAGGTTCCAGCATCTTGGCGAGGCCAGGGGCTGGGAGGCAGTCGAGGCCTGGAGGCCCGCCGATTCCTTTCCCGACGAAGTCGAGCGCGTGGCCGCAGTTCTATTGCGCGGTACAGCTCCTCCAAGAGATTCCGTTGACGTCGTGCTCGGGCCTGAGATCGTCGGCATAATCTGCCATGAGTCCGCAGGCCATCCAGGCGAGGCTGATAGGGTTCTAGGCAGGGAGCTGGCTCAGGGAGGCGATAGCTACATCAAGCCGGAGCTACTCGGAACCAGGATCGGATCAGATGTCGTGACGGTCGTCGATGATCCGACGATTCCGCGATCCTTCGGCTACAGCCCATATGATGATGAGGGCGTTAAGGGGAGGGAGCGGAGGCTGATAGAGAACGGCATCTTGAAAGAGCTTCTGCATAATCGGGAGACAGCCGCGGTATTCGGCGTCAGAAGCAATGGGGCGGCGAGGTCGGCGGGCTATGACCTCGAGCCCATCATAAGGATGTCGACGACGTACATGAAGCCTGGAGACCATTCCTTCGAGGAGCTGATAGAGGATATACGCGATGGGGTCTACATCAGGAGCTACCAGGAGTGGAATATAGATGATAAGCGGTGGAATCAGAGATATGTCGGCGTCGAGGCTTATAGAATCGTTGATGGCGAGTTGCGCGAGCCCGTGAGAAATCCGGTCTTGGAGATGACTACGCGGAGCCTCTACTCCTCTATAGACGCGGTTGGGAAGGATCTCGCGTTCTTCGCCGGCTACTGCGGGAAGGGCGACCCGATGCAGGGCATCCCAGTCTGGATGGGCGGCCCCCACATAAGGCTCAGGAGAGTTAGGCTTGAGGCGGCTCCATCGCCGGCCGACTGAAGATGGAAGGCCTCAGAGCTAGTCTAAGAATTCCTCGAGCGAGGGCTGGCCCATTCGATCCTCGGCCCCGAATATTCTTCTTACGTTCTCGATCGCGAGCACAACCCTCTCCGCCAAGTAGCAGTCCCTGATCTTCTTCAGCAGGAGATTCTCGACCAGGTCAACATATTTCTCCACAGCGCCCCTGAAGACCGTTTGGGAGACTTCTCCGCCGCAGCTCATGCAAACCCCCGCGAGAGGAGGTCTCCGGTATTTCTCGCCGCATCGCTTGCACTTGAACTCCTGTAGGAGGAATGCCCTCATGTTTCCGAGTATGTCCGAGAGGAGATGCGTCTCGACCATCTTCTCCACGACCATGCATTCGTCCACGGCATCCACCTTCTCGGCCAGCTTAAGCTGACCCATTATCTTCTCGAGCATGCTTCCATACCTCTTATAGGATGACTCGGTCGGGTGGGCGACGAGGCTGCTCTGCGGATGCGTGAACCCGATTCTCAGCGGCTTGCCCTCACTGAGAAGCGTCTTTATCGTCGGAATCACCTTGGCGAGCTCAGATATGTGACCTCCCCGCTCCGCGAGCCTGTAGAATTCTAGTGGAATCCTGCTTAGGACGTCCAAGTTGTGCGCCTGCTCATCAACCTCCTTCGGGTCGATTATTACGGTGAGGAGGAGCGGCGCATCCATCTTGCCGCCGATCCTTCCCGGGAGATAGAGCCTCGAGAAGTTTATCAGCGGGTCTAGGAGGAGCATTATACTATCCTCGTCGCCATCGCAATCCCTCCTCTTCGCGGCGTGGAAGATCGGGTGGGCGAAGCAGACTAGGGAGTCCGTGAAGCCTATCACTCTTCCGACGACGCCGGCGTATGTGTGCGGCGATAAGGCTGCTATCAGCGCGCCCACGACGTCCTCGATGGACTCGAACACGTAGAATGGCTCCATGCCCGCGACCTTGACGAGTAGCTCATCGATGAACTTTGAGACCTTGAGGAGGTGCTCCGCCGCTCTGCGGGAGATAACGACATCCTGCGGCTTGAGCTCCAGTATCTGATCGGGCGAGACGAGCTCCTCGCCGTATATGTCATGCGTGTATCCGAGCTCCCTGAGCTTCTCAACAGGCGTTGAGATCTGCC
>Ga0209080_1001419_pt1 | contig 12092 bp, 7 predicted proteins | sample JNZ110809AmetaG_FD_184123 | JGI IMG/M metagenome (GOLD analysis project Ga0209080, IMG submission 184123) | Hot spring microbial communities from Jinze hot spring, China to study Microbial Dark Matter (Phase II) - JNZ 110809A (SPAdes) (version 3) ...
TGCTACTTACCCAATCCCAATCCACTTTTTCTCTGGGACGAACCCAACAAAGGGAATTGAAAGTTTTCAACACTCCAACTTTCAATTTTACCCCCATTTTTCGAACCCAACAAAGGGAATTGAAAGACATTATAAACATAATTTTATTTATTGGAATAATATTTGCGAACCCAACAAAGGGAATTGAAAGATCTAAACCGTCGGTTGCAAAGTTGCATTTAACGATACATGGAACCCAACAAAGGGAATTGAAAGTAAAGGCTAGTAAACCTTTAAATCTATGAAATACAGGAACCCAACAAAGGGAATTGAAAGGAGACACAAAGTATGCAATCGACCATGAAAAGCAGATGAACCCAACAAAGGGAATTGAAAGTGCTCATTAACAACTCTGGATCAACCTTTTTCTTTTGCTCGAACCCAACAAAGGGAATTGAAAGGTTATATTAACATTCACCGTTACTCTATTAATTGTTGAGAACCCAACAAAGGGAATTGAAAGTTGCAGTTCTGTAATATATAGGTTCTTTTTCTGTTAGGAGAACCCAACAAAGGGAATTGAAAGCTTAACTCACCACCTGTCTTTTCATTGCTTCTAATTGTAAGAACCCAACAAAGGGAATTGAAAGTATGCGTGCGGCGTATTTCCTTTACTGTCAATGACTGAACCCAACAAAGGGAATTGAAAGTCCACTTCTCCGGGTCTTTTATGCTTACACCCGCCTTCACGAACCCAACAAAGGGAATTGAAAGTTTTCTGCCTCTTCTACTGCCTCTATCAACTCTCTATCGAACCCAACAAAGGGAATTGAAAGTTTTGGTAGAAAAGTCGATTGCTTTTTCAAATGTTACGAACCCAACAAAGGGAATTGAAAGTTTATGATGTTATTGTGGTCGAAAGATGGTGTAAGAGCCGAACCCAACAAAGGGAATTGAAAGCCAGAAGAAGCCGAAACTACTGTTGAAAACAAAAGCTTACCGAACCCAACAAAGGGAATTGAAAGCTTAGAGTATCAAGTCTACTAAGCATTTCCTCCACATTCATGAACCCAACAAAGGGAATTGAAAGTATTGCTCTTTTCTTTTGATATGTTTAGGTGTTAGCTTTAGGAACCCAACAAAGGGAATTGAAAGAAATATGGTAGGTGAATTGGATAATGCAAGAAAATTTGCTAGGAACCCAACAAAGGGAATTGAAAGTGTTGGTTCCATTCCATGTTCCCACTTCATGATACCAAGTGAACCCAACAAAGGGAATTGAAAGCTTGAACCCTTGAAAATCTCATCAATAAATGCAATTTCAGAACCCAACAAAGGGAATTGAAAGCGTATTATAGCTTCCTCAATTCGATTCTTAATGTTGGGAACCCAACAAAGGGAATTGAAAGTTAAGTGTACTCTATACTCCCCCAACTACACTGGGTGTAGGAACCCAACAAAGGGAATTGAAAGTCGAGAAGCCTTAAAACCTCTGCAACCCTATTGTTGAGGGGAACCCAACAAAGGGAATTGAAAGCGTATTATAGCTTCCTCAATTCGATTCTTAATGTTGGGAACCCAACAAAGGGAATTGAAAGATTGCAAATTGTAGGTCATGCATAATTCCCCTAGTAATAATTCTTCCAAGAAGAACCCAACAAAGGGAATTGAAAGCTATGGGTTCCGCCTGTAATCATCGAGAATTCCACGCATGAGAACCCAACAAAGGGAATTGAAAGTCTACGAGTGCAGGCTTCATTAAAATCACATCTTTTTAAATGAACCCAACAAAGGGAATTGAAAGACCATAACGGTATCCAGAAGCGATCTACCGAAAGCAATAGGAACCCAACAAAGGGAATTGAAAGTAAAGGTGTCTCCAGCGGCAATTGATGAGTGGGCAGAGTGGAACCCAACAAAGGGAATTGAAAGCATATTACCTCTCTACCTAGAAGTCTTGAGACTCTATCCACGAACCCAACAAAGGGAATTGAAAGGGAATACCTATCGGTGGTAATGCACCAGCAGGAGAGACTACGAACCTGCCAGCTTCCAATGCTATTCTTATCATAGGTTTTACTGTCACGTGGTAATGCACCAGCAGGAGAGACTACGAACCCAACAAAGGGAATTGAAAGAAAGATTGTTAAAGCATTACTTTTATCGTTAGTTGATAATATGTTTAACCCTAAGAACCCAACAAAGGGAATTGAAAGCATCTTCCGGCAGATTTCTAAACCATTCAAGGATTGCCTGAACCCAACAAAGGGAATTGAAAGCTATAGCTTCATTTAGTATTTCTCTTAAAATATCTCTCCGAACCCAACAAAGGGAATTGAAAGTATTCATCTTTATCCCTCATTGATTTGAGTATGTTCTAATATGAACCCAACAAAGGGAATTGAAAGTTTCCAGTAAAGTATACACCGTTAGTACATTATTCTCCGTGAACCCAACAAAGGGAATTGAAAGGCAATTAGAACGGTGGATACCATTGTCACATAACCTCTTGAACCCAACAAAGGGAATTGAAAGGGCTTATATCAATTTTATCCCACCCGAAATAGTTACCTGTGAACCCAACAAAGGGAATTGAAAGATAATCTCTTTAAAACATCTTTCCAATTTTGCTCTTGCATGAACCCAACAAAGGGAATTGAAAGACAACTGCATTATATACTTTCCCTCTAAGCCAGCAACGAGGAACCCAACAAAGGGAATTGAAAGTAGAAATCTCCTCTATAGCTAAATGAAAATTGTAACTGCGAACCCAACAAAGGGAATTGAAAGATTTTTGATATTATTGAGGTTGAAAGATGGTTCAAGAGTTATGAACCCAACAAAGGGAATTGAAAGATCATGACTTTTTTCTCTGTGCAGTTCCATAAGTTCACTGAACCCAACAAAGGGAATTGAAAGTAAGTTATAACAAGATTATTAACATGATCTCGGATTATTGTGAACCCAACAAAGGGAATTGAAAGCCTGTATTATTCTAATCAAGATTTATCCCCCAAAAAAGTGTTTGAACCCAACAAAGGGAATTGAAAGATAAAATACATTACAGTTGAAACGGAGTCGAAGAAAAATGTGAACCCAACAAAGGGAATTGAAAGTCGATGAAGCCGCCGTCTCCGAGGACATAGTCGATTGAGAACCCAACAAAGGGAATTGAAAGAGTAACAAGTACCACTTGATCAACGTGGTATTGCCCACAGAACCCAACAAAGGGAATTGAAAGTTTCTACTGGAAACAGAGGTTGCCGGGTCCGCTAAACTCGAACCCAACAAAGGGAATTGAAAGTTACCTTTAATTTCTGCTTTTAGTAGACGATATTTATCTGGAACCCAACAAAGGGAATTGAAAGATCACTACTTATAACATTCACACCCCCAACATCCAAATGAACCCAACAAAGGGAATTGAAAGCATTTATTTACCCACTTAACCAAACACAAAACCAAAGAACCCAACAAAGGGAATTGAAAGTGTAACCCATTTCATCTGCTTCATGTAAAAACAGTACTTTGAACCCAACAAAGGGAATTGAAAGTTTTCCATTAACGGTTATGCTTTTATGTGCAGTTATAGGTGAACCCAACAAAGGGAATTGAAAGGGTTCAATGAGTGATGACATCAAGTACCATGTTAGCCCAAGAACCCAACAAAGGGAATTGAAAGATACTATTGTGCCATCATAAATTGGCTTGAGGATAAGCTTGAACCCAACAAAGGGAATTGAAAGAGTTTCTCCGAAGCCTCTCTAAGCTCTGTCGGCATTAATGAACCCAACAAAGGGAATTGAAAGCTAATTAAAAGCCTAACCATATCAGGACTCGTAACAACATCCTGAACCCAACAAAGGGAATTGAAAGTAACATGGTAATAAACTAATGAAGGAGATACACCTAAAGAACCCAACAAAGGGAATTGAAAGTTAGAAAAATGTGTATGTATAATCTTTAAATTTTCTCATTTTACAATCCTTCTTTTTACCAATGACATAATTTGTGTAAAGAAAATTGAGTTTAACGATAACTGTTTCCGAAAGATTGTGAAAGGGCTAAAAAGATTTATGATTCTCGATTGTTTAATTAATAGGTGTAATTGGTATAGGTAGAATAGTGCCATAACCTAATGTGCTAGCTTCACCTAGTGGCTTGTCTTGATAGATTTCTAGAAGATTTAAGTTTCCCTCTACAAATATAATGCTGCCGGGATGTAACGAAGTGTAAATTGGCTTTCTTTTTTTCTCATCTATCATGAATCCAGCGCCAAGTACTGTAGATTCTCCACTAATACCCATAAATCTGCAATTAATATGTTCCACCCAGTTTTTCACGTACTCTTTCACTCTTTTACCTCCCTTAAAGAGAGCTGGAGTAGCTAAGTACAAAGCTAAGAGTCCTTGATATCTTTCTTGATCTTTCCAAAACTTTTTAATCTCTTCTAGAATTTTTTCTCCGCTTTGGAAGGAAAGAAGAGCTATTCTGCCTTCTCCACCTAACTTAACAGGTAGTGCTCGAATTGAAGGTAAATTTTCAACGAGTTTACCTCTGATTTCCGCTACAATTTCCACGGAAGTTTCCTTAGGTTTCTCGCTCGTAATTCTCATATAATCTATGTATTCAGCAGTGTAAAGGAAACCTTCTTTCACACTCTTCATAGGAACATCTCCTCTTATCTCTAGCCCAACACCTATTCTAACATCTTTCCTCAGTTTGATGCTAGGCTTAAATTCTTCCTTTTTTTCACTCAGATACTCAGAAAGTTTCTCTAGTAAATTATGCTTATTAGCTAGCTTCTTATATTCTATTTCACATTTTTGCTTTACCTTTCCCATTTCTAGAAAACCATTAAGTAATCTATCTTCAGCCATAATCTTACCATTAAACTTAATCAACGGCCCTTTTATTCGTACGTCGTTTCCTAAGACAGCATGATATCGTTCAAGCCAGTCTCCAGAACTAGGTGCGGGTACACCTAATACTGAAATACAGTACGTTGCTAGAACGCCTGCTATTGTTGAGGGGGAGGGCATTGCTAAAGTTGTGGCTCTACTATAGGTACCTCTAACATATGGATCAAATTCCCCTGGGCCGCGAAACATCATTGGTTCGAGTATTCTGAAACTCATTGATACTACCTCACTCATTACTCCACACCCCTTAGAGCGGATCTATAAAGCGTCAGAGTTGAGAAGAACTGTTCTAAGAAAATGATCACATCTACATCTATTTTACATAATACATCATAATCTTCCATAAGTCTTTTAACCCAACTTTCAATTACTTCCTTACGCTGCTGTTTATCCTGTATTTTAAGATTCCTTTCAAAGATCGTTTTCATTAGCTTTTCCAATAAGTCCTTACTATTCCTGTTAATAAGTAATTTGATTGTCTGGAGATTTTCGTTAAAGTCATATATTAGTGAGAATGAAAATTCACGGCTTTCCTCCATGTTTGAGATAAGCTCATTTATATATTTTAAACTTTTAGCTAGATTCTGATCTGGAACCTTAATGTCTGAAAGGGGTAACAAAGAGTAGGCTTCACCACCCCTTGGGCTATACACAAGGATAAGCGCATCCTTTTCTCTTTTTTCATCATTACTCACTATCCACTTCGATTCTTTAGCTACTTCCTCCAGCAATTCTGCAGATCTCCCCATTACTGCATAAAGTGGGAACATATAATGGGTGAAATATATACAGAAGCTCCTACTAGCGGTGACCAATGAAGGTATTAAATAGTTCTTTTTCCGATAAAAGCCCTTAAATTCTGATGGAAAACTAAATCTTTCCCTCAGTTTTTGGACGGCGTTTAAAGAGTTCTTAACGGGTGTTATAGCTAATAGATCGTCCCCTCCAGCATAAATGGTTACACCATCACATTCATCTATTGTCTCTTTATCTATTACTGCATTAACTATTAAAGCTCTACTTAAGGCTGAATGATACGATGGCGAAATTATAATTCCATCTTCATTTAGAAGCCTATTAATGAGCTCCGTTACATCCTTTATTTTCTCGTCAACATTCTCTACGTTATATTGTTTACATATCTTTTTTGCATGTTCATAATCGTTATTTAATATTGCCTTTACCACTTTTGCACTGTCCCCCTCCAACATATTGCAAAGGTAATCTTTTATTGTAATCCTAAATCCTTCTTTAACTTTGCCCCGTATCATCTTACCTAAGTTATCACCATCAGATCTTATAATGGCATAATAGGTGTTCAGATCTTCTATCTTTTCCCTTTCTAAATTCATATGCTTTGCCATTTCTTTATTACCATAAATTTTCTTTCTAAGTTCTAACCAATCTCTTCTTGGGGAGTAATATTCTTCCCCCTTATCTTTTCTGATTTTATGTGTTGCTAAGAAGAGGGCTTCAGAATCCGCAAACAGTATCGCTTCAAGATTTCTTTTTAACTCACTAGATTTTAGATTTTTGATTTTTTCTGCTAATTCGATTTCAGTATATATCATTGGTTCTCTCCCTATTATCTTTCCGCCTAAGGGTAACCCTTTTTCTATCATTTTTCTCCAAATTTCATCTATCCATTCAGAAAGTTCATTAGCTAGTTCTCGGAAGTTATCGATTTTCATACTATTAGTGATAAATGATTTTTTGAAGGGCATAATTGCAATATCTGAAACCGATGGGAATCTAAAACTGGGTAATTCTTCTACAATTCTTCCAATCAACTCGTCCACAACCAATTTAAGTATTTGATTTATACTTATGAGCCTTTTTATCAAACAATACGGGCAAAGACGTTCACCCATACCAAAAATGGGTTCAAGCTCTATCTTCAAGTATTTCTTGTACTCATCCTCCTTCGAAGGAAGGATTATAATCGCTGGTAAACGACCACACACACTACAATATTCAAAGCCTCTTTCAGATTCCTTCGGCCAAGTTTTAATAGGTTGCGAAGTCATTTCAAAAAGCTTTAAGTCTTCTTCAGGTCTAAATTTATAGATCTTCCTTTTCCCCTCTTCGTAAGCTAAAAGTTTAAACATATTGTGATATATGGTATAACTATCTTTGTCTTGTGAACCTAATTGATAAAGCCTATTCGTATCAAGAGCTATAACTCTAATTGGCAGCGGGGGAGTTTTATCAAAACCAAAATTTTTACATTCTTGTAAGAGTCTTACTATTTCAACAGACAATTGGCCTAGTTCATTCTGCAACTCCTTACACTTTTCAATTATTTTATCATAGATATTTCTCCATATTTCTTGGTACTTTTTCTCCACAAATTCCTCTAAGCCCTCATATCCCCTCATAAATTCGATCTCTTTAAAACAATCGATTTCCTTTAATTGTTCCAGTTCCGGTAACATGAGTGCAGCTGTAACAGGAATTACTGCATATCTTGGTATCTTGTCCCTATCTGGATCGTATCCTGCATATTCTATCGATATCCTCTTAACTTTTTCTATTACAACTTTATCAACACCATTTTTAATTAGCTCTGATATTAAGCTATGGTAATAAAATGGATTCCCCCTGCACGTGGGTAAGACCATTATATCAGGACCTAAAACTTTTAAAAAGATCCAGAATATGCTCCAAGCAAGTGCTGAAGCAAGATAACTTGACGCCCAAAGGTCGCTGAGCTTCCTAGAACTTGATATAAACTTTTGTGGTCCTCCAAGATCTATATATAACAATATTCCCTTAGGCTCCCTTTTTCCCAATAGCCAGTTCATCATAGATGTCGTCGCATAATTATGATCAAAAACACTATGGGAAGGTGCTCTTGTATCCGCTGGACCTGATGGAAGACCTAATTGTATCCATATGGCTTCATAACTTGCGTATAATACATGATAGGCTAACCGGGGGTCACTTATATACTTGATGAGGTCCCTTAGACTTTTAATGAATTCATCTATAGAAGGTTGCTCTTCTTCAATTTTCTGAGAAAATTTAGGATTAAAGATGTTCTTGAGTTTAATCTCCTTTACTGGAAATAAATGGTATTCTTTACCAACGAGCTTGCTTAATAACCATCGATCAATACTTGAAGCTAACATATCAGCTGGTTTAACTATATCTTCCATACGTTTTACGACTTCTTTAAAGCAAGTATTTTCCAGAATTCCCTCAGCAATATGTTTTGCCTCTTTAACATGATCCTTATTACTTTTAAGAAGCCAAGCTTTATTCGGTGGATCATGTAAAAGGCAGGCCACTTTATAAGCAAAAATATTTTCATTCAAAAATGATCACCTCATAGACTCATAACTCAAAATTTCAAATTTAGAATAACCTATCGATGTTTTCGCTCCCACACCCTTGTAGAAGGAATATAATAATCCAAGATCAACTATACCCAATCTATTCAAGTCTTGAGCTGGAGTTTCAGCTAGATCAGCATATTGAGAATTTCTTATGATAAGCTGCCTTTTCTTCTCATTACCCCCTCTTTCCCTCTTGTAAAAGAGGTAGAATTGGAATATGGTTCCTGGTGCAATGGTAAGATAAACTATTGGTGTAGGTGAGACTTCCAGTTCTGTAGCAGTATCATTCTTGTAATGAGGAGTCATTACATCAGGATAGAGTAGATAGCCACCCTCACCTTTCTCAATTGGATATGCATCTGTGAAGCCAATAAGGCCAGCGCTTTTATTATCCCCGAAGAGTCTTTCACATTCGTTTTTAACTTTCTCTTCAGAAAATTGATGTTTAGAAAGTAAGTCGAAGACGCCAGCTCGAATAGCACCTTTTATTGTGGAACCAGGTATGTAGGGAACATTCAATATTGGGTCAAAGTATAAACCTACTTCAAATGGTATCCTACCAAAAGTTTCTGATACCCCTACAAGAACCAAAGATATTGCCTTAATCTTCACTCTCCTTACTTCATAACCACAATTTAAGAGTGCTTGTTGAATATTCCCAAGAATATAGTTAATTTCTTTGCTAGGAAGTTCTGCCCGCTTAATTATATACTCTAAGATTTTTCGTTCTTTTCTTGCTACCTTATCCCCTTCTTCTCTAACCTTTTTTGTCATAATATCATAACCAGCTAATGCTATATAGCTCCACAAATTTGGTTTATTTAATGATTCAAAATTGATATCAGCCACTTTTGACCCCTCTTTGACAGCTACTCTTAATGCATTCTAAGACTTTTCTGAATGCATAATCGAAAACTTTTTCTATAGAGTTTCCAATGGAGATTTCTCTAACCAACTTTTCACGTGGTTCTCCACGCCTAATATGATATAGATTTTCAGGCCAGTCTTTGGACAGCAACCCATAGATAATAATGAAGTCCTTGTTACAGGCCTTGAAGAATCTAACACCAATTGATGATATCCTTCTCAGCGGGTCATAACTTTTATCACGCTTTATAGCATACCCTGTCTTTTTTTGGAATCTTGGCAACCCCAGTATCCATGTATGAAGATTTCTGCCTTGCGCTCTAGGATGTTTTTTCCAAGTCTGTTTAACAAAGGCATTTCCTATTTCAGCGAGATTTAAAGATTTGCACTCAACCACCTCTATTCTGATGTTATTCAATGATGGAACTTCAGGGATACCCTCTTCCTCCTCTTTGCTTATACTTATATCAAATAACCTCTTAGCATAATTCATCGTAATATTACACATCTTTTTGAGCTTTTCCTTCAGCTCATTCTCAGTAAATTCCTTATCTTGCACTTCCTGGAAAATCTTTTGAAGTTCTTGATCTACTTTAAGACCATATCCAAATCTAAATGAGAGTACTCTTAATGAGCCGAAGCCTCTCTTTGTTATTGAGCCAATACCTCCAAAAATCAGGGAGAGCATGAGAGATGAAAGGGCAAAGTTAACTTTTTCCACATCCCTACTTCCATAAAGTGAAATCCTAAACTTTAACCCTTCGCTTATCAGGATTGACATTTCTTCTTTTACTCTTTCTTCCTCCCGCTTCATCAGTAACAATTTTACTCTAGGTATTTTTTGCAGATAATTAGAAAATTCATCTATCTTACCAATAATTTGACTTAACTTATCCTCATAATTTTGGGGAAATTTAATATCAGAAATTTCCAATTTAAATAGTGAAACTCCTTCATCCTTACCCGTACCACCTAGTATCTTATTCAAATGTTCGTTTGCTTTCTTATAATTGACTTTCCCATTATAGGCACCAACTATGGCAACTCTTGCCCACCACCGCCATACACCCTTCAAAGACTTTGCAGTTGGTATACTAAACAGTTTCAGCCCTAAGCTATAGGGTGTGGCTTTATAACCTCCTATCCTCGTTAAGGTAGTAGTTTCAACATCAATTTCAGCTATAAGATCATGACTTTCCATCAAACTTTTCTGAAGGTTTAACCAGGAACTCACTTCACTTCGCCTCTTCTACTTCAAACACTGCTTCCGACAATTGTTTCAGTTGAACTATGTAAGGTCTGAGAAGTCTACTGGCAATTCTTTGTTTTCCCTTCCTAAGCTCTTCAAAGGCCTTAATTGGATCATTTAAATGAGCTTCATCTATAAGCTTAAGGTCTTTTAACCTTTTTAACACGAAGTAGAGATAAATGGCGTATCCTTTCTCCATATAATTCTCATCATTAATCTTACTTTTTGTTTCCAGTACATCCTTCATCTTATCATAATTAGTTTTACCCGCCTTTGCATAGCAGAAACTCACAGCTGGTACGAAGCCAAAATCTTCTATTAAGTTTGGTAATTCTCTACATCTGCTTCTAAAACTCTTGCCTACCTCGCTTTTCTCTTTTTTCTCTAATAAATTCAATAAATATTCAAAATCCATTATTGCACTTAACACTTGGTCGTTCATGCTCATAATTTTCACACCTCTTTTTCTTTAAATTCCAGTTTCACTATGCCTCTTCCGATGGTTTCATTACCTCCTATTATCAGATAATTTCCCATTTTACTGAGTAATTCGTGAAGTTTTTGCTTAACGTCATTTGCTTTTTGCAATTTTTCAGATTTTTTTGCCTTAGAATACAAGAAGGCTGTAGCGAAAACCGTGCCCCAAGGGATGTATTCCTCTGTCCACAAAGCTCCTTCTCTAGCTGTCTTCTTCTCCCTATCGATTTTTATTCGAGTAACCCGTACTAAAGACTTTTCTATAGCTTTTAGAGCGTCATCATCATTGAGTAGGATAAGTCGTCCTTGTTCAATCCCAAATAATTTTTCGAGTTCCTCAACCTCCGTAAAACAATTAGTTTCGCACTTTACACTTATCTCTTCATTGATAATAAGCTTATCATCTAAGGTTTTGATACTAAGGAGGTTTTTAGCATTTTCCGAAGTTTCACATACTCCCTCACCTATTGATATATTTGATAGTTTCTCTACATATTCACAAGTTTCTCCAGTAATTCCTAAGTATTCGTTGAAGCGTTTAAGCAACACAGGAGAAGTTGCAAAAGCATAGACTCCTTCTAAACTCCTCACTGGAAAAGCTAGAGTAAAAGCATCCAGTACAGCTACTGCCGATGTGAATTTTTCAACATCATCAGGTTCAGAACCAAATAAAGCTTTCACAATATCTCTATCATCACTAAATTGCCAGAGCGCGCTTTTCAAAGCACCTTTAAGGCTTGATGCATATATTATGGGAAACCCAAGATGGTCTTTCTGAACAGGTAAATCAACAATTTCACCAGTCCTTCTTACACCAGGATGAAGATTAGTAATAGCTTTAATAAGAACTATTTCAGAAATCTCGTACAAACCTATAATACGTCTTTCTATGCTCATATCTTAACATCTCCCAAAATACATAAATATTCTGTATCAACATAAAACTTTTACTACGGTTCATTCTATGATTTGGAAGTAAAGATTTTGTTTGTAAAGTAGAAAAAGAGTTTTGCACGTTTTTAACTCTAACGGAAAACTGTTAAACTTTATCTTCCTTCAAATTCCTCTATTGAAATCAGTGATAAAAAAGAAGGCTCAGAAAAAAGGGTATTTTTCAATTTTTATTGAGTTCTTTATAGGGGTGATTAGCAGATCCCATAGGGTTTATTGTCTTTCAATTCCCTTTATTGGGTTCCTCAACACGTTAATTGTTCCAGTAAACTTCGATGAAGTAAGCTTTCAATTCCCTTTGTTGGGTTC
>Ga0209080_1001420_pt1 | contig 12090 bp, 11 predicted proteins | sample JNZ110809AmetaG_FD_184123 | JGI IMG/M metagenome (GOLD analysis project Ga0209080, IMG submission 184123) | Hot spring microbial communities from Jinze hot spring, China to study Microbial Dark Matter (Phase II) - JNZ 110809A (SPAdes) (version 3) ...
CCCTAGATATTCGCCCATACTCCGTCTGCTCTCCAGTCCTAACAACCACAGCCATCGCGGACCCGCTGACAACAGAAGTGCCCATAAAAAGATAAATGCTCCACTCAGTGATCGGAAGATCACTCGATTTAAGGGGTATGGGCATCTTCTCAACCGGAAATGATTCTCCAGTTAAAGCTGATTGGTCAACAAATAGATCTTTTGCATTTATCACCCTGGCATCGGCTGGCACAATATCCCCGGCTGAGAAAAGTATTATGTCGCCCGGAACAATCTCAGTTATCTTTACTTCGCGCTTAACTCCATCCCTAATGACGGTGGCTGTGAGAGCAACTCTCTCCCTAAGCAACTCAGCGGCTCTCTCAGCCTTATGCTCCTGATAAAAATCTAGAAGCGTGCTTATAATAACTATAGAGAACACTATTATAGCGCTCTCGCGCTCGCCTAGAAAATAGGAAATTAAACCAGCAATCAATAATATAATTGTTAAGGGATTTCTAAAATGGTATAAAAATTCTATTATGAGAGACTTTTTCCTCCTCTTAGCAACTTCATTATAACCGAAAACTTTAAGGCGTCTCTCCACCTCCTCAGAAGATAACCCGGATAGAGAAGAGCCTAAGCGATCTAGGAGAGCATCAACTGGTAAAGTAAGAACATCAACTATGCTCATTTCGCTTCCACAGGCTTCCCCATCTTTTCAGCTTCTTGCCCAGCTATTTGCAGAGAAAGCTGTGTTTCATATTCCCTCAACATTTTAACCACGGGGTTTTCTAGGTTGATTTTATATAGTTTTGCCCTACCTATCTTCCTTGAAACCTTAACAATCCCATAATTTTCTATGTCTTTGAAGTATTTGTAGAAGGTTTGCTTGCTCATCCCTAAAGCCTCTATCACTTCCTTTTTGGTGAAGTCAAACAGCGGGTTATCTAGGAAAAAGTCTATTATTCTAAGCTTAGGCGAATCTCCAAACGTCTTCAATAAGATGGATTGATGCTCCTTTTTAGTGTAAAGCTCTTCAGGCATAGTTACCCTAACTTTATATTGAAGAGGCAAGTATTTAAGTATTTAACTTCCAAAGGTATCATAAGTGAACCTTAATGAGAAGACATGAATTAACTGATGCTGAGATTAAAGCAGACATAATGAATAGGCTTCTCAGAAGAAATTGCTGGGGTGCAAAATACTTTCCAATAGACACGCTTGTTAATTGGTTGGCTAAGCAGATAAAGAGGAATGGGAGAAGAGTCAAAGATTGCATAGAGGAGCTAGTTAGGGAAGGATACGCCCTATTCCATAAGAGGGGTGAAGCAATCTCCCTAAACCCGGCAAGAAGCAGAGAAATCATAGAATATATTAAGGCGGTTTCAGAATAAACAGGAAAATTCTGCGCTCATCAATTCTATTTTTAGGTTAGGAATCCTTTATAATTTGAGGGCTTAAGACCTACTTTGTTATAAATTTCACAAAACATCAATGATAGGGGAGAAGTACTAATAATTGCGAACTCATCCTTTACGAGGGCAACAGGAAGAGGTAGTTTAACAGCACTCTTTTAATTCTCTTTGTGAAATTCTTACCTAGAGGAATACACCATTACCCATACTGGTCAAAAGTCTTTCAATTCTCTTTACTTTATCTGCAAATGGGATATTGAAGCCTCGGGCGGGCTTTGAACCCGCGACCCCCGCCTTTCTGGGAACTTTACCAAGGCGGTGCCCTAACCGGGCTAGGCCACCGAGGCTCTGCTTTTTCTAATAAATTTCTTCCCAAAATACCTTTATATTTTTTGGATCTCTAGTTTTTAAGTTAAGAGTTTTCTTGAGGCTGCTGGCGTTAATGTTAGGTTCTTTAGGTTTACTGAGCATACTTGCAGAAGTATGCGGTGTTAAGAGGGTTAGATAGGCAACTGCTAATGAAGTTAAGAATTTTACTAGTTAAGAGGCTGGAGCTGTCCCACCAGTTGGTCATGGAATTAACTAGATTTCGATGGGGTTATCTGTGGAGGTGGAGATATAAATGTTCTCATGGAGATAAGCCCGGCTGACATAAAGAGGTTTAATGATGCCCTAGTTGAGGATATAAGTAAATAGTGGTGTTTAGCAATCCAAATTTATTTTGCTCTTGCAGCAAACTCCTCCGAGATTCGCTTATACATTTCGAGTTCTCTTTGGGACATTGGCTTAACCTTCTTTAGGGCTTCCTCGAAATGCCTTCTGTAAACCTTAAGCTCCTTTAGGTTTCCTTTGGCCTCCTCTGGTCCTTTACTGTTCATTATATGCTCTCTTATGGCGAGCATGACTGCAGTATTGCATATTGCGGCTAGGTCCGCGCCAGTGTAGCCCTCAGTTCTCTTAGCAAGCTCATCTATGTCTATGTCTTCGGCCAGAGGCTTCCTTCTTAAATGAATCTTCAGTATCTCCTTTCTGGCCTCAAGATCTGGTAGTGGCACATATAGGAGCTTATCGAATCTTCCAGGCCTAAGCAGAGCTGGATCGACTATGTCAGGCCTATTTGTGGCCGCTATGACAACGACGCCCCTCAGCTCCTCTATTCCATCCATCTCTGTTAGAAGCTGGCTTATAACGCGCTCGGTTACACCGCTATCGCCGTATCCTCCACCCCTAATCGGCGCAATAGCATCTATCTCATCGAAGAATATTATGCTTGGAGCCGCTTGCTTAGCCTTCCTAAAGACCTCCCTAACGGCCCTTTCTGACTCACCAACCCACTTTGAAAGGAGCTCTGGACCCTTAACGCTGATGAAGTTCGCCTCACTCTCGTTGGCAACAGCCTTAGCAAGTAGAGTCTTACCGGTTCCCGGGGGGCCGTAGAGGAGTATACCTTTGGGTGGCTTAGCATCCATGTGCTCAAATAATTCCGGATACTTGAGCGGCCACTCAACTGCCTCCTGTAGCTCAAGCTTAACATCCTTTAATCCGCCTATATCATCCCATCTGACGTTTGGAACCTCTACGAGAACCTCACGCATTGCTGATGGCTCAACATCCTTTAGAGCCTCCATGAAATCGTTCATTGTAACCGTGATCTTATTCAGTATCTCCGCCGGAATAGTATCCTTCTCAAAGTCTATCTCTGGGAGGATTCGGCGTAGGGCTCTCATGGCAGCCTCCTTACATAGGGCTGCTAGGTCAGCTCCAACGAAGCCATGGGTTATGCTGGCAATCCTCTCTAGGTCAACGTCTTCGGCTAATGGCATATTGCGCGTGTGAATTTGGAGTATCTCGAGCCTGCCCTGTTTATTCGGGACGCCTATCTCTATTTCCCTATCGAATCTCCCCGGCCTCCTTAGGGCTGGGTCTATGGCGTTAGGCCTATTGGTTGCGCCTATAACAACAACCCTGCCCCTCGGCTTTAGCCCATCCATTAGAGCTAGCAGTTGGGAAACAACTCTCTTCTCAACCTCGCCTGTTACCTCCTCCCTCTTTGGTGCAATCGCATCTATCTCGTCGATAAATATTATGCTTGGCGCATTCTCCTCAGCCTGCCTAAATATCTCCCTCAGCCGCTCCTCGCTCTCACCATAATACTTACTCATTATCTCTGGACCGCTTATGCTGAAGAATGCGGCATTAGTCTCGTTGGCAACAGCCTTAGCAAGTAGAGTCTTACCCGTTCCAGGAGGCCCATAGAGCAGCACACCTTTAGGTGCCTCAACACCCAGTCTCTCAAAGAGCTCTGGATACTTGAGCGGGAGCTCAACCATCTCTCTAATCTTTCTAATCTCCTCCTTTAATCCGCCTATATCCTCGTATGTAACCCTAGGAACCTCCCTAACCATCGCAGCCGGCCTTTCACCCATCGATATCTCGGTATCCCTAGTTATTATCACGGCTGGTGCCGGGGGCTGAACATTCACTATCATTAGATCAATTGTCCTACCCATTATCCCAAGTGGAACATAATCTCCTCGCGTGACAACCTTACCCTCGAGGATCTGGGCTAAATATTCCTCGGCGCCTTCAATACGTAGTGGTTCAGTCGGTGCAAGGACAACTTTCTCCGCATTTTTAGCTTCAATCTTCCTGATGGTGACCTTCTCGTCTATGCTAACCCCAGCATTCCTCCTAATGTAGCCGTCTATTCGGATGATTCCCTTGCCCGAGTCCTCAGAGTAGCCCGGCCAGCATATCGCTGCAGTCTTACGCTTGCCAGAAATCTCGATAATATCTCCGGGCGTTAGGTCTAAACCCTCCATTACCTTAGGATCTACCCTAGCTATACCTCTGCCAACATCCCTTCCGTGAGCTTCCACCACGCGTAATGTTGCAATCTTAGAACTTGACATTTTCCAGCAACCTCATAGGGAGCAAACAATAATTTTAGAGCTCGACCAAAAATAAAGTTTTTCGGCTTAAGTGTAAAGTCTTAGCCTAAAGGCTGGCGGCAATTTTGGAGTGAGGATCAAATGTATCTAGTGATTCTCTGCTCCAGAATCTTTTTCGGCATTGCGCCAACAATTCTATCTACGAGGACACCGTCTTTGAAGACTAGGAAGGTTGGGATGCTCATTATCTGATATTGGCCCGGCACCTCCGGATTTTCGTCAACATTAAGCTTACCAAATAGAATCTTGCCAGCGTATTCCTTAGCTAGCTCATCTATGATCGGAGCCATCATGCGGCATGGCGCACACCATTGAGCCCAGCAGTCGATCACAACTAAGCGGCTGCTCCTCACAACCTCATGAAAATTTGAGTCGGTTACTTCTATGGGTTCGCTTATCGGCTCAGATGCAGTATTTCTCCTCCGAAGGAGATCCTCCATCTTTCTTCTCCTAATCCTCTCCAGCTCCTCATCCTCATCCAACACAACCACTCCCACCTTGTAAAAATTTTATATAAGATTGAGCCTAAAAATCTTTTAAAGGATGGCTGGAGGCGTTAATTGTTTTGGCTGAGATTAGAGTTGCTATAGCTGGTGTTGGAAACGGTGCCTCAGCCCTAGTTCAAGGCGTACATTACTATAGGAATGCTAGGGAGACGGAGTTTGTTCCAGGCCTAATGCATGTTAAGTTTGGAGATTATCATGTCAGGGACATAAAGTTTGTTGCAGCATTCGAGGTGAATAGGCTGAAGATCGGGAAGGATCTCAGCGAAGCCATATTTACCGAGCCCAACTGCTGCCCAAAATTCGTTGATTCTATACCTAATCTTGGAGTTGAGGTTATGCCAGCCCCAATATTGGATGGTGTCGGCCCGCATATGAAGGAACCCTTTAAAGTATACTCGGAGGATGAGATTAAACCAGTTGATGTGGTCGAAGTCCTTAGGAAGACTAAGGCTGATATCCTTGTAAATTATATGCCCGTTGGGAGCTTTGAGGCAACTCGATTCTATGCCCAGTCGGCCATAGAGGCTGGATGCGCCTTTATCAATTGCATCCCTGAGTTTATTGCGAGCGATAGGGAGTGGGCTGCTAGATTCGAGAAGGCTGGACTTCCAGTCGCCGGGGACGACATTAAGAGCCAGCTAGGCGCGACGATCCTCCATAGAGAGATCATTAGGCTCTTCGTTGATAGGGGGGTCAAGATCGACGAGACATATCAGCTGAATATTGGTGGGGACACGGACTTCCAGAATATGACTATGGAGCAGAGGCTTAAGTCTAAGCGTATAAGTAAGACGGAGGCTGTTACGAGCCTAGTCCCATATGATGTGCCGACGAGGATCGGACCCTCCGACTTCGTGCCCTTCCTAGGAAACAAGAAAATATGCTACATTTATGTTAGGGGAAGGAACTTCGGCGACCAGCCCATAACGGTATGGGTTAAGCTTGAGGTTGAGGATGCGCCTAACAGCGCTGGCGTGGTCATAGATGTTATAAGGGCAACCAAGATTGCCTTGGATAGGGGTGTGGCTGGCCCATTGATCAGCATATCAGCCTACGCCTTTAAGCACCCACCCATCCAAGTTGAGGATCCAGTAGCGAAAAGGTGGGTTGAGGAGTTTATAGAGGGGAAGCGGGAGAGATAAACCCCGGCGGATTACTTCAACCCCAACCAACTCTTATAGGCTTCAAATATTCTACGTAGCTCCTTAACGGGCTCGCTATGAAAATCAACCCTCAAATCTATTATTGGGCGGCTCTCATGTATAGGCTTCTCCCCTACCACTATTAGGGCCGCGGAGCGCGTCCCCCTCCGATCGCCCCCAGACATCTCTCCAGCCTCCAAAGCCTCCATGAGCCTCTCAGCCAACCACTTATCCTCAGAGGTCTCGAAGGCTGCGACCATGGCTTCCAGAACCCTCTCAGAGACTAGGGAGTTTCCGGCAGCCACGCAGTCTTCGCGGATAATATGCCCCCTCCACTCCAGCGTCTCCCTACCAGTGAACGCTGCTCTACGACCAGATATATCGATAATGGATATTTGCCTCATCTCCCTCAAAGGATCTCTCTTAAGCAGACTCTCAAGTATGGCATTAGGCTCAAGCCCCCTTCGAAGAAGCCTCAGCCCATTAACTCCATGATGGAAGCATGTATATCCTTGAACTGTTATGGCGCCCACACCAGCCTCTACATGTGGAACAGCGCTTCCAACGGCTAGGGATGCTGAGGCAACACAGATGCCTAGGGTGAGGGTTCTAGGGCACCTAGCAACCATCGAGAAAGTTCCCGATCTCCTACTCGAACAGAATTTTAACCTTAACCTCATCTCCATCCTTAAGGCCCAAAGCCTCCCTTAATTGGATTGGGGCAATAACCTCTACGACGTTCTTCGGATAGTTTGGGATGCATGGCCTAACAATTGCTCCCGGAATATCTGGTAATATGAGCACCCTATATACTCGCCCGGGTAAATAGCCATCTTCAGGGTAGATCTCATACCCTAAGAACTTACCAAATAATTCCGATAGGGTACTGCTAACTTCGCCCGTTAGGAGGAGATTTAATGTTCCGGGATAGGGCTCAAAACCAAGCATCTCCATAATCTTCCTCCTAAACCATTTTAGGGACGCAAACTTCCTCCCCTCGCCCAAACCACTAAACACTCTACCCTTCACTATAAACTCTCTATCTGACCCCACGCCCATAAACTACACTAAAATCAATAAAGTATATATGCGATGTGTTAGTTAGAGAGACAAGAATGGAAAAACAACACTCCATTAAAAAGGACTATAATGCCATGTATAATTTGATTAGGAAACTCGATGATCTTTCATCCAGAAACTCAATTAAATGTCTAGTTTATGCCTCTTCAATAATCTTTTTCCTCACGTTAATTCTTCTCCCACCAATCCTCGGAATACTTGAGAATATTGGTCAAGTGGAGGCGATATTTCATGAGCCTAGGCTACTATCAAGTGCTAATGCGGCAATTATAAACTCGTTTATTATGGCATTTACCGTTGCAACGCTAGATTTAGTAACTGCCCTACCCCTTGCATGGTTCATAGTTAGGAGCAGGTCTAAAATAGTTCACTTCATAGATACTCTGGTGGACATTCCATTTCTGATACCCACGGCCGCATTAGGCTATTCGTCACTCCGCTTCTGGAGTAGTAAGAGCGGACTTCCGGGAATATTTGGTCTCGAAACCCTTATTTCACCGGGCTTCACCCTCGTCCTCCTATTACATTTTGCCTTCTCGTATCCGGTGATAGTTAGAGTTATGGTTGGCGAACTGCTCAATTATAAGGAGGTTTATGAGGTTGCCGCTAGAACTTTAGGGGCCTCACCGTTTACAGCGGTTAGGACAATAACCCTCCCACTACTAAAGCCAGGCATAATCGCATCATTCCTCCTAGCTTTTGCCCGCTCCCTCTCTGAGACTGGGGCAACTGTGATGGTGGCAGGCCCTTGGGAGAATGGTCCAATCTTCCTATTCAGGGTTATAGATAGAACTGATATTCCAGCCTTCCTAAAGAATGGAATTCTGGTTTACGTAAGCTCCATCCTAATATTAACTTCGACGATAATATTTTTCCTGATAGGCTTGCTGGCTCCCAAAATTAAGTTTCCAATTAGGCGGGTATTCCCATCCATTGACAGAAATCTCAGCCGCTCCGAGATCATCAGGTTTAGGAACGGTTTAACACTCCTAATATTCCTCTCGATTGTTGTGGCACCATCCATTTTTATCGCGCTACCAATGATAAACGCATTATTAGATGGGACGTTGGGTGATGCAGTTGCTGGCTTAGGTCCATGGGGCGAATTCTGGCACGGTATGCTGCTATCCTACATAATAAGTCTACTATCAACGTTACTGAATATTATTTTTGGGCTGCCAGCCTCCATATTAATTGCTAGGAGAAAGCTTGGTAGGGCAACATCGATCTTTAAGGCTCTAACAAGCGTGCCCATTATTGTTCCCTCAATTGCACTTGGCACCTCACTGAAGCTTTATTGGGGGAGGTATCCATTTATCCATGAGTTCTGGGTTCTATTGTTCTCGCATACGACAATAACCTACACATACTTCGTTGAGTCTATGGCAGCGGCCATAGAGAGCATACCCCTAGAGATAGAGGAGGTTGCGAGCACATTAGGCGCAAAACCTCTCACAATATTCCGAAAAATAACTCTCCCGCTCACAAAATACTCTGGCTTCTCAGGGGCGGTTTTAGTCTTCACTAGGGCTTTGGGTGAGACTGGTGCGGCTAAGGCTGCTGCAAGGTCAAGAGAATCTTGGACCCTTCCAATTTTGCTTGTGGACTGGATCGTAAATAAGAGGGCAACTGAGTCGCAGAGCGCATTGGGCATAGGGCTTTACATAATCTCCTCATTCATAATCCTACTGGTCTTGAGACTTTTGACTAGGAGGAAATGAGGTATGCCGGGGATAAGGCTGGTAAAAGTCACTAAGAGGTATGGTGATGTGACAGCCATAAGAAATCTAAGTTTAGAGATAGGTGATGGGGAATATGTGTGCGTGCTGGGACCGACCGGGAGTGGTAAGACAACCCTGCTTAAGCTTATCGCTGGAATAGTGAAGCCCGATAGTGGCGAGATATACATTGATGGTAGGCTTGTGAATAATGTTCCACCACAGGAGAGAAATGTTGCCTACGTTCCACAATACTATGCGCTATTTCCCCATATAAGTGTCATTGATAACGTAGCCTTCGGCCCCCTATCCAGGGGGGTTAGTAGGGAAGAGGCCTATAAGGTGTCAATGCAGATGCTTGAGATGACTAGGCTCGCGTGGAGAGCCAATTCTTTCCCGCATGAACTTAGCGGTGGAATGCAGCAGCGCTTAGCCCTAGCGAGGGGGCTCGCGTCCGGCGCAAAGATTCTACTTTTGGATGAGCCGCTTGGTGCTTTAGATGCAAGGTTGAGGGTTGAGTTAAGGTATAAGCTTAGGGAGATGGCTAAGGAAAATAACTTGACAACAATCCATGTTACACATGATCAGGAGGAGGCCATGATAGTTGCCGATAGGATAATTGTTTTGAGGAATGGTGAGATACAGCAGGAGGGCCCTCCCTCACAAATTTATAATGAACCCAAAAATATTTTTGTAGCACACTTTGTTGGGGGAGCAAACTTTTTTGAGGGCTTTGTAGCCGAGACTGATCAGAACGGTTCATGGATACAGCTAAGGAACGGCTTTGTTCTGCGCATTAATGAGGTTTTCGGGTCTGTCGGCGAGAGGGTTGTTGTGATGGTTAGGGAGGAGAAAGCTACCATTATTAGGGGGGCTAAGAAGAGGGAGGGGATTAATTTATTGCCCGGAACGATTGAGTGGGTTAGCTTCCTTGGGGATTTTGTATCCTACTCAATTATTCTCGATAATGGTGACAGGGTTAATTCAAAGATGCCGACGATAATCGGTGTGGGAAGATTTAGGGTTGGAGAGAGGGTTTATGTTCACCTTAGGCCGGAGGATTTGAGGATTTATCCTTACCCACCACATGGACTTTACAAGGAGCTGGAGGTGATATAGTATTCCATCAGTTCGCCTAGTTAACATCACGAAAAGATATGGGGGCATAGTGGCGGCGAAGAATGTTAACCTCCAAGTTGAGGATAGGGAATACTTGTGCATAATTGGGCCGAGTGGATGTGGAAAGACAACTCTAATAAAGTGTATAGCTGGGATTATAGAGCCGGATGAGGGCGAAATCTACATTGGCGATAGACTTGTGAATAAGCTCCCGATAGAGGATAGGGGCGTCGGATACGTCTTTCAAGAGATAGCCCTATTCCCCCACATGAACGTTTATGATAATGTCTGCTACGGGCCGTTTGTTAAGGGCTGGAGCATATCTAGGGTTGAGAACCTAGTTAAGGAGATGCTTAACATGATGGGGTTACAGGATAGGGTTAGAGACCATCCGGATGAGCTCAGCGGAGGCGCAAAACAGAAGACGGCTGTTGCGAGAGCCCTAGTTTCCGGATCACGCCTGCTACTGCTGGATGAGCCCCTAGGTGCCCTAGATGCTAAAGTTAGGAGGGTGCTGAGGTATGAGTTAAGGAGGCTCGTTAAGGATCTTGGTTTAACGGCCATTCATGTTACACATGATCAGGAGGAGGCCATGTCTATTGCTGATAGGATTGTTGTTATGAGAGCTGGTGAGGTGGTTGAGGTTGGAACACCATTTGAGCTTTATATGCGCCCAAAGAAGCTTTTCACTGCAAACTTTGTTGGTGAGGCAAATTTTCTCGTTGGAGATCTGGTTGGTGAAGAGGATGATTGCGTCAAGATCGACGTTAATGGAAAGATCCTCTACAGTAAATGTAAAGTTAATTTTGAGGATAATAGGATTGTTGCAGTTATAAGACCGGAGTTCATAATTATGAGAAAAAGCACCTCCCTTAAGGAGGTTTGGAAGGGTGAAGTTAGGGGAAAGGTCTTTTTGGGCAGTTCAATAAGATTTGAGGTTCAAATGGAAAATGGTAGTTTAGTGGCTGTTAAGAGACCGGTCTCGCCTGAGACGCTCAAGTTTAATGTTGGGGATAGTGTGAGCCTAATTCTGCCGAGGGAGTTTCTACTATTATATCCATATCCTAAGGAGGGGTTGGAGAGGGCGATTTCAATAGAATAGGGAAAGATTAAAATATTTTGTTCTTTTGTGTATTTTTGTTCGCAGAGGCTTTAATCATGGAGCGCTGGTTTGAGAAGAGACGTAAAAATAAGGTTCTTGATATCGCATATAGGCAGATGACCCTAGCGCTTGACACCGTGAATGATCTTGAGAGGGCTATAAAGGCTATTTTCTCAAATGATAGGAGCTCGGCTAAGACGACTATTGAACGGCTTTTTCTGATCGAGGAGGAGATAGATAATCTTAGAAGAGCTGTCTTTGAGGAGCTGAGTAGGGGTAATTTGCCGCCTAGAGACCGAGAGGACATCATGCACCTTGTTAAGCGGCTTGATGTCATGGCGGACTTCGTTAAGGACTCGGCTAGGAGCATAATAATTTTGTTGGATGCTGAGGTGCCGGAGGAGATTTGGAAGGCTTTCCTTGAGATGTCTATGGGGGTTGTTAGGTGCGCTGCAACTCTTAAGGAGAGCCTAAAACTTCTCAGTGAAAATCCCTCTGAGGCTAGGAGCCTATCCCTAAAGGTTGAGGAGGAAGAGAATAAGGTTGATAAGCAGCATTTGGCGATAAAGGGGCTTCTACTGAAGTATGGCGATAAGATAAATCCGTCAGTTCTAATAGTCTTAAAGGATTTGGCCGATTATATGGAGGATGCCGCGGATAGCTGCGCTGATGTGGGAGACTATATCAGGGTTTTGACGGTTCCGAAATAGTTTTGCCCATCCTAGCTCGCTCACGCATCAGCATGCGGAGCCTTTCCATATCCCTCGGCACCCTTAATGTTAGTAGCCCAAAGAATAGGGAGCACAGTATCCATGTGCTCACACCTATTGAGAGAATGGCGTATCCTAGTGAGGATTGAACAGCTATTAAGCCGACCATGAATGGTGCGAGGCCCGAACCTATATTTTCTGTGAAGCCTTGGAGGGCTTGCGCTGTGCTCCGGATTTCGGGCTCAACTATATCTTGTATTATTGGCGTTACATTCGCTGCGCCGACCGGTATTATGAAGGCTGTTAGGGCGATTAATGTTAGGAAGAGGGGCCTATTCTCTATGGGCACAGTTAATGCTGCGAGC
>Ga0209080_1001422_pt1 | contig 12083 bp, 11 predicted proteins | sample JNZ110809AmetaG_FD_184123 | JGI IMG/M metagenome (GOLD analysis project Ga0209080, IMG submission 184123) | Hot spring microbial communities from Jinze hot spring, China to study Microbial Dark Matter (Phase II) - JNZ 110809A (SPAdes) (version 3) ...
GAGTGGACCGAGGGAGATTTTGGACAATGGTCGCTATGGTCGGTTAGTTCCCGTCGGTGATCATGAAGCATTGGCGAAAGCGATTCTGGAGACGCTTGAAGATCCCGACAAGCCCGCAGACAAGGAAACCCGCATTCAACGCGCTATGGAGTTCTCTGTTGATGTCGCTGTTGACAGGTATTTGAAGGTCTTGTTGCCATAAATTGATGGCAAACATCCTTGTGAGCCAAAAATTTTACTCTGGAGGGCAAACCTCTAGTGAGCCGAAAAAGCGTTGTGTGCCTTTCTTTATCCCTGTTAGCCTGCTTGTGGTCGGAAAATTTTACACTCCGCACTTCTCACTCGTTTTTCCTGGTTCGGCAGGAGCCTCGCCTTCCAAGAACTACGAATTTTCGTTAGAGGGGTGAGTAAATTTGCGTTTGCTTTTCCTCATTCATGCCTACCCGCCTGATGTCATTGGAGGACATGAAGTCCGTTGTCAAAGGACGGTGGAAGGACTAAGGCAGCGGGGACATGAGGTTTTGGTGCTGACAACCTATCGGCGGGAAAAAGGTCCCCACAAAGAAGGATATGTCTGGCGCCTTTTGCGCTCCAAGTGGTCAGAAGACCCTAAAAAGTCCGCTTTTAAATGGGTCTTCGTCTATCGGCACAATGTCAGGGTATACCGGCAGGTTTTGAATGAATTTCAACCCGACATTATTTGCCGTTGGGGTTTAGATTGGTGCACCGCTGCCTTCGTCAACTATGTCCACGAAACGGCACCTGTTCCTATTGTCGTGTTCGTTGGTGGAGTTGTGCCACCAATTCCAGATGACCTATGGTATCATTTTTGCCGAACCCCAGCAAAGGGGGTTGTTCGAAATTTGCTCAAAAGAAATTTAATTAGATTGGCTTCACTATGGATTCCCACCGAACCTAAACCCATCGCTTACGACACTGTAACTTTCCTCAGTCATTTTGACTTAAAGTTGTGTCGCCAAGGAGGATGGCAGATAAAGAACCCGGTGGTAATTTATGCAGGTGTAGATGTCAATAGACTGCGCCCAAAATCTCCAGAAGATTACCAACATCCCCCACGCTTCGCTTTCTTAGCTCGCTTAGACCCAGAAAAGGATTGTTTAACAGTGGTTAGAGCTATGCAGAAACTTTACGCCAAAGGGAGGCTAGTTAGAGGCACGATAATTGGTGGCACATCGTTGGATAAAAGTTACCGAGAGGAAGTTATTCGTCACATGGAAACCCTAAACGGTGCAGTTAGTTTGTTGAATGAACTTCATCCATCACAAGTGCCAGAAGTGTTAAGTCAACATGAGGCATTCATCTTTGCATCTTGGCCGGGCTGGATTGGAAATGCAGCGTTGGAAGCGATGGCATGTGGTTTAGCCCCTATCATTTCACGCTTTGACGATGTGGACAAGATATTACGAGAAGGAGAAAATTGCCTTCTCTACCCCTTTGGTGACGCTGATGCGTTGGCTGAGCGGATGGAGCAACTAATTCGCGACCCTTCATTAGTTGTCAAGTTAGGGCAAAATGCCCAACGGCTCATTCATGAGCGCTTCACGATAGAGCGATATTTGGATGAGACGGAAGCGTTGTTGGAGAGCGTGAGGCGTAAAGCGTAATGAATAATGCGTAAAGGGGTGATTTGTTCATGTCAGAATTGCCTTTTGTGTCCGTTGTCATCCCAACTTACAATCGCGCCTCACTGCTCCTGAAATTGTTAGATTCACTAACAAAGCAAACCTACCCTTTTGACCATTTTGAGGTCATTGTGGTGGATGACGGTTCTACGGACGAGACAGAACAAGTTGTTCGCAAGTTTGCTGAATCTGCACCCTTTTCAGTGGTTTATTTGCGCCAGAAGCGTAAGGGACCAGCAGCAGCGCGCAACTTAGGTATTCGTCACAGTCAAGGAGAAATCATCGCTTTTGCGGACAGCGATGTAACAGTTGTTGAGGGCTGGATTGAAAATGCGGTGAAGCATTTTAAAAACAACGGAGTAGAAGGCGTGGAGGGACGAACGGAGCCCTGTGGCAGCGAGACCCCGTTCTCTCACCGGGCGCATAACCTAAAAGGGGGACAATTTTTGACTTGCAATATTTTCTACACGAAAGCGATCTTGGAGAAAGTGGGAGGATTTGACGAACGGTTTCAGGCACCGCATCGGGAAGATTCGGATTTAGCCTGGCGAGTTTTAGATGTAGGTGGGCAAATTGTGTTTGCCCCTGATGTTTTAGCGTTTCATCCCTACTTCCCAAAACCCCGCTTGCAATGCTTAAAAGTTTCGCCATGCTTCAATATGACTACCTGCTCTATTTCAAGCATCCCCGACGATTTCGGGAAGCGGGTTGGTTTCCAAAATTAAGCCATCACCTCTTTCATTGTGCTCTGGGAATCACAATGCTTGTCGCTCTATTTGCTAAGGTTTTCCCGCTTGCTGCAGTTGCTGGCGGCTTATTGGTGTTGCGGACAATCCGTTCCGCCAAGCGAACTTTAAAGGGATACCGCGCAGATCCGCTTTATGTTGCGGAAGCCTTCCTTTACTGTTTGCTGGCTCCCTTCGTGCATATTGGAATGCGTCTTTATGGTTATCTGCGTTTTCTGCCTTATCACTCTGCACTGAGGAGGGAGAAGAGTAAATGAGGCGAGATTTGTTGGTCGTCTGTGCCAAGTTACCTGCACCACCTTATAACGGTTTGACAGTCCGTTATGCCCAATTTTTACAAGGCTTATCAGAGCGTTGGCGCCTTTGGGTTGTGGCGTTTGTAGAACCTGAACGGCGGGCATCTGCCATTCAAGCCATGGCCCCTTTTTACCATCACCTGGAAGTCCTTGACCAGCCACCCGAATGGTCAAAATGGCGACGCTATCTGTCGCTGGTGACACACCGAGCGCCTTACCACAATGTCTTACCGCGATACATCCCTGAATTCCGTGAACGGTTACGGTCAACGCTGCACATGTTGAAACCTGATGCAGCGCTGTTTCTTTACATCCCGATGGCGGATTACCGATACGAATTGCCAGAAGGTATCCCAAAGGTGATGGACCACCCTGACGCTTTTTCACCCGCTCTCTTTCACGCAGCACGGCAATCTAAAGTCTGGTATCGCCGTTTGTTTGCTTTGGTGGATACATGGAAGTTTCGTGAATTTCAACGAAAGGCTGCCCGCGATTTTGACCTTAACCTTGTTGTCACCGAAAATGACCGACGCCTACTCCACAACCTTTGTCCTTCGGCTCGCATCGCTGTCCTGCCAACCGGCGTGGATGTTGAACAATATGCTCCGGGTCAATTCAATGTCGTCCCCAGCGAAATTGACCTACTGCTAACTGGCATTTTCACTTACGCTCCCAACATTGATGCCGCCGAATTTTTGTGCCGGGATGTCATGCCAATTGTGTGGCGGAAGCGTCCCTCTACAACCGTGACGCTCATCGGTTGGCAGTTTGATGAAAAGGTAAAGGTGTTAGCATCGGAGCGGGTTAGGCTTTTGGAAAGAGTGCCCGACATTCGTCCATACCAAGAAGCTGCAAAGATTTTCGTCGCTCCTTATCGGTTTGTGTTCGGCATCCGTTACAAAATCTTAGAAGCGATGGCGATGGGCAAAGCAGTCGTCGGAACTTCAGTCGCCTTTACAGGCATTCCTGTTCAGGACGGAGTTCACGCTTTGGTTCGGGACGATCCCGAAGGGTTCGCCGAAGCGATAGTCACGCTGCTAAACGATGCCGCCTTGCGGCGTTCCTTGGGCAAAGCGGCAAGGGAATTTATTGCCGAACACTATGACCAACAGAAGATCGTTGCCCGGTTAAGTGGTTTGTTGGAGGGAGTGTTGCCATGACCATTCTTTTCGTTGCCCCTTACTTTGGTCCTGTGCACAGTTCAGGGCGGTTATGGGTGAAGGCTTTGAGGAAGTTGGGGCATGAAGTTACTGTTTTTGACTACCGGCAAGCAGTGTTACCTGAGCGGTGGTATACAAAGGTGCGGGGAGGGCGGAGGTTGCAGCGGTTTTTGATACAATTTAGACTTTACCAAGCAGCGATACAACGCCGTTATGACTTGATTTTCGTGCTTAAAGGAGAAACTATCTACCCTCAAACTCTACGACGCATCCGTGAACGCCACAAGGGGTTGCTCATTAATTGGATGGGGGACAACCCGATGAACTTCCCAAACATTCGGGCTTCTTTTGCCTTCTACGACTTTTTCTTCGTAATTGATCGAGGCTGGGTCCAACAAGTGCAATCTTTGGGCTATCAGGCAGAACATTTGCCTTATGGATGTGACCCAGATGTCCATAGAACTCTCAACCTCTCAGAAACAGAGCGACAAAAGTTTGGGGCAGATCTTTGCTATGTAGGTCGTCGTGACGACCGAGAAAATTTGCTAGGGCAGTTAGCCGTGAACAATTACCAAATGAAAATTTGGGGCTATGGCTGGGAGAGAACACCAATTCAGTCACTCAAACCCTTTTTAGCAGGTAGTGCTTTAGACGAAACAGGAATGGTCAAAGCCTTTAATGCCGCTAAAATAGTGTTAAACCTGCAACCGTTGCAACTCATCACAGGTGTCAACTACAAGACACACGAAATCGCTGGTTGTGGCGCTTTTCAGTTAACCGATTGGAAGGATGAGTTACCCGAAATGTATGAGCCGGGCAAGGAAATAGTTTGTTTTCGTTCGCTGGACGAGTTGAAAGAACTAATTGACCGCTATTTGAGGGATGAAAGGGAACGCCGCCGAATTGCGGAAGCCGCTCAAAAACGCGCCTATTCTGAGCACACTTTAGACCATCGGGCTAAGCGGTTAATGGAAATTTTTGAGGTGAAAAAGAACAAATGAAACGCCTCATTCGCTTCCTACAAAAGCCCTTGCGGGACAAAATTTGGAGCCTTAGAAAGGTCTTAGTTCCTTGGTTGCCCCTGCCAATACGGTTAGACTTTGGGGCATGGTGGTTGGCTTGGTATGACACAGTTAGCCATCGCATTTATCAAAGGCGTTATGAACCCAACACGCAAGCCTTCATGAAAAATTATCTTCAGCCAGGGATGGTAGTTTTTGACCTTGGTGCCCATCATGGTTTCTACACACTGCTGGCAGCGAACTTGGTCGGACCAACAGGTAAGGTTATCGCCTTTGAGCCTTCTCCTTCAGAAAGCCGCAAGTTGATTTGGCACATCCACCTCAACCGATGCCATCAGGTAAAGGTTGAGCCTTTTGCTTTGTCCGACCGCGAAGGCACAATGGAATTTTACTTGACAAAGGACAATAGCGCCAATAGCCTTTCCCCCCTGAGATTTCACCAATTGTCGGTAAGGTGATAGTGCCGGTAACAACGCTGGATTCTTATTGCCAGAGTAATGGCATTGAACGAATAGATTTAGTCAAGATGGATGTGGAAGGTGCGGAGTTGTTGGTATTGAAAGGTGCCCGACAGGTGCTGTCAAAAATGCGCCCTGTTATCATCATGGAAGTCAGCCATCGCACGACTGCGCGCTTCAGCTACAACCCACAAACCATTCGTGACTTCTTGCATGAACGAGGTTTCGTTTTGTTTGGCATCCGCGATGAAGAGAACGAAATTGCTGTGCCAAAGGAACGCATAGGGAAAGTGGAACCACTTGTCTCATCGTTCAGAAGATAACCAATGAAAGGTGAAAGACTGTGCGGCTTCGCGGTTTATCACGGATAAGGCGATTTTGGCGCCGGTTGAGGCGGACAATTTTGCCCCAACGCGGGGCAATTATCCTTTGCTACCACCGAATCACTGATTTACCGAATTCCCCTCGTCGGCTATGGGTTAGTCCTCCTCGGTTCGCTGAGCAATTGGAAGTTATAACGCGCTATTTTACGCCAATCAGTTTGTCCGAATTGGTTGCTCGTTTGCGCAATGGCAATGCGCCTGATAAAGCGATTGTTGTCACTTTTGATGATGGCTACGCCGACAACCTCTGGAACGCCAAGCCTCTTCTGGAGCGATACGGTGTGCCAGCAACGGTTTTCGTGACCACAGGTTTTGTGGGAACAGGAAGGGAGTTCTATTGGGACGAACTTGAGCGATTGCTCCTGCTTGATTGCAAGGTAAATGAAGTTTATCTGGACATCAATGGGCAGAAGCGCCATCGGCAATTGGCAACACCTGAGGAACGGTTGAAGGCATATCACGAAATTCACGACAGTTTGACTCCGCTGTCACCCGGGAAACGCGAGAGGGTGATAGAGCAATTGCGTCAACAATTGGGGGTAGAGGAGAAAGGTCGTGATGAGCGACGCGTGATGACGGTTGACGAGTTACTTGAAATCAGCCGGGACGGTTTAGTAGAAATTGGCGCCCACACGGTCAATCATCCCGATTTACCTTCCCTCCCGCCAGAGTTACAGTGGCAGGAAATTATGACGAGCAAGCGACAACTTGAAGGATGGCTAAATCGCCCTGTCCGGTGGTTTGCTTACCCGTATGGACGAGGAAACGCAACAATAAGAAAGTTAGTGCGAGACGCCGGATTTGAGGCGGCTTGTGCGGTGATACACAGAACTGTCAATGAAAACGATGACCTTTTCTGGCTTCCGAGATTTTTCGTTGAAAATTGGGATGGAGAAGTTTTCATGAAGTGGTTAAGCGAACTGTAACGAACCGGTGAAGCGTGGATGCAGATACACGGTGAAAACAGCAGCATAGAGAGATGAAACAGAAATGAGGCTTATCGTCCTTTCGTCCCACCTCTTCCCGAACTACAAGAACCCCAATGCCGGTTCATTTGTGGTGGAGCAAGTGCGCCACCTTTCACGATATTGCGATATTACCGTGCTACTGCCCCACCCTTGGGTTCCACCGTTCTTTGATAAACTCAACGCCAAATGGCGGCAATACAAAAACTTGCCGTTTGAGGAAAGGATCGCAGGCGTGCGAGTTTTCCATCCACGCCGGCTTGTTATCCCGAAAGTGAACTCGTGGGCATGGATGACCCTTTCCGTCACGCTCAGTTATTGGCTCTTCCTTTCCCGCACCCAATTACCCAATTTCCGAGTTTCCGACTTTGACCTTCTGGAAGGGCATTTCGCCTTACCTGATGGGTTCGCTGCTGTCTTTTTGGGAAGGCGATTCGGTAAACTTAGCATCATCCATGTGCACGGGACGGATGTTCATACCATTCCCCAGACATCACCTTTTTTGAGGCGATTAGTCTGTTGGGCATTGCGCCATGCCGACGGTGTTAGGACAGTGAGTCAAGACTTGGCACAACGCTGTATTGCTTTGGGTGCAGCGCTTGAGAAGGTGCGAGCCATTCCTAACGGTGTGGATGTGCACCGTTTCTCACCCATGCCAAAACGGCAAACTAAAGAGCAACTTGGCTTAGACCCAAATCACCGTCACTTGCTTTATGTTGGACGGTTGGTGGCAGTCAAAGGTTTGGATTTACTGTTGGATGCTGCTGCCCATGTGTTGCGCCAACGAGCAGATACTGAACTGGTGATTGTCGGTGATGGGAACGAACGAAGGACTTTGCAACGGCAGGCGGAGGCATTAGGGATCGCCCATCGCATCCATTTCATCGGCGCTCAACCCCATGACCGTATCCCATTGTGGATGAACGCCGGCGATGTGTTTTGCTTGATGAGCCACAAAGAAGGTTTCCCGACTGTGCTGATAGAAGCCTTAGCATGCGGCACACCCATCGTGGCAACAGCGGTTGGAGGTATTCCAGAGATCGTCACGGATGAGCAAGTTGGACGATTGGTTTATTCCCGTGACCCTGAAGAGGCAGCGGCTCGGCTATTGGAAGCACTGGATGCAAATTGGGACAGTGAACGATTGCGTCAGCATGCAATGAATTTTTCTTACAAACAGGTGACGGAGAGGTTGTTGGAGATGTATGAGAGCGTGATGCGTAAGGCGTAATGCGTGAGGGAATAAAAGGAGGCATCGCTTGCTATGGGCTTCTTTAGTTACTGCTTTGGTTGGAGGAGGTTGGACATAAAGCCTGGCGATTTGGTGCTTGAAGTGGGGTCGGGTGAAAAGCCTCTTATCCGTTCCGACGTGCTGGTAGACAAGTATCTGACGGATGAAACGGAACGGGGTGGGGCTTTGGTTATTGACCGCCCTTTCATCGTCGCCGATGTTTGTGCCTTGCCCTTTAAAGATAAGGCGTTTGATTATGCCTATACCGCCCACACTTTGGAGCATGTGGATGATATTGAAGCGGCGCTGAAAGAATTAACACGCGTGGCTAAGAAAGGCTGCATCATTGTCCCTCACTGGACTTTTGAAGGATTGTGGAACAAGGACTACCACCTTTGGCTCATCAGCGTGCGGGATAACAGGTTAGTTTTTCGCCGCAAATGTTGCTTATTTGACATGCATCCATCTGAGTTCCGAGAACTTGCCAAACAACTTTTCTGGCGTCTTTACAGTCGCCATCGGGAGGTCTTTGAAGTTCGTTACGAATGGCACGGACGAATTGATTACGAAATCATCCGATGCGGCTGCTTAGACTTCATTCCAAAACATACCGCTAATTTGGATTCAGTGCGCTCTAAATCCATCCCCTTTAAAGGGCGGATTAAGCGCTGGGGTCGCATCTTCGTCACTCGGCTTTCGCGTTGGCTTTGGGCACGAATGGGTTGGTTGTCAAACAAAATGCTCCACATAGGGGCAGATGAATGCAAAAGACCATAGCGCTACCCCTTGCAAGCGACGGTCGTTTAAAATCCAAAACAATGTAGCGTCGCCCCTTGTGGGCGACGGCAGTTTAACTTAACGGTCGTCGGGAGCAAGCCCCGACGCTACAACCGTCGGTAGCGTCGTCCCTTGCGGGCGACGGTCGTTTAAAGTCCAAAACGATGTAGCGTCGCCCCTTGTGGGCGACGGTCGTTTAAACGGCTAATAGGGGTTTGCAGAGGCAACGGCTATTGGAGCATAATTTGAAGTGGATGATTTGCTTCACCTGAGGTGATTGTGCCGTGACGGAACTGCTTCGTAAGGCGATTGAGCGACTGAACCAATTGCCTGAGGATGAACAGAATCTCGTGGCGGCTTGGATTTTAGAAGAACTGGAATCCGAACGGCGATGGGAAGAGTTATTCGCTGCATCTCAGGATAAACTTGCCCAATTGGCAGATGAAGCGTTGAAGGAGCATCACGAAGGGGAAACGAAACCCCTTGACCCTGATGCCTTATGAAGTCACGCACGACGGAACGATTTCGGAAAGCATTTCAGTCCCTTCCGCCATCCGTTCAAGAGAGGGCAAAGGCTGCATATCGGTTATTTCTGCAAAACCCATTTCACCCGAGTTTGAAGTTCAAACAAGTTCACCCGACAAAACCGATTTATTCTGTCCGCATTACCCGCTATCATCGGGCTCTGGGTGTAAGAGAGGGGGACACAATCTTGTGGTTCTGGATTGGTTCGCACGAGGAATATGAGCGGCTTTTAAAGGAACTGTGACCTCTTGTGTTTTAACGGTCGTCGGGGGGCAAGCCCCGACGCTACAACCGTCGGTAGCGTCGCCCCTTGTGGGCGACGGTCGTTTAAAAAACCTTCAGAGATGAATCCTCAACCTGCTCAAAAATTGGGAGTGTGTTGGGCAAATGAATGGTAACTGCCCCAAAGTGCTTGTCCTTTTCCGCAACGATGATTTGTGCGCTTGGAGTGACCCAAAACACGAGTCGGAATTGCTCAGTTTGTTCAATGAATTTAAAGTGCCTGTTACGCTTGGTGTTGTCCCAAAAGTTCGCGGTTGGAGACTTGACGAAAATAAAGCCATATTGAAGTTGCTTGAACAAGCACAATCCGAAGGTCACGAGTTAGCAATGCATGGTCTGATGCACGACCATCACGAATTTGAGGTTTTGCCTGTTGACGAGTTGCGATGGAGGCTGAGCGAGGGTCAAAGGTTGATGAAGGGATGGTTTGACCAGCCAGCGAAAACATTCATCCCGCCCGATAACGCGTGGAAACTTGAGTTACTGACAACGCTTGTTGATGAAGGCTTTGGAGTGCTTTCTTCAGGACCGCCATTTTTACCTTTGTCATCGCTGCAAATTTTTGTCATAGATGCTATCGCTCGCTTCCGCTTCACACCTTTAAAACCTTTGATTCATCACCTTTCATCCCTGCCGTCAGACTCACCGATTCCCCTTGTCGTTTACTTTCACTCGTGGGAAGTTCGGACGAAAGTGCACCGGGACAGGTTACAAAACATCTTGAGGACAATTGCCGAAACACCCAATGTCCTTGCAACGACTTTTTCAGATGCAATTCACCAATTCCCTGAGGCATTGAAGGTTTGGACAGAATGGCGTAAAGACCCAGAGTTGGTTCGGCGTTGGAACGAGGCTTTCGCTCACAAGCGTTTTTACAGAATGCGCATGCTTTTCAGACACTGGAGTGAGTTTAGCGGAAGGAATCTCCCCATCCTTTCACTGGAAAAGTGGCTTGTTGAAGTTTACAAGGCAGCGTTAAAGGGCGATGTCACTCGCATGGAACAACTCATCTCGGAAGGAGTTCAAGTGAAAAATCTTGTGGAAGGTCTTAGATGGGTTGAATTGGCAGGAGGCAGTGCAATTGGTCGGTTCAAACGCTCGCAGCCACCAAAGAAGATGGAAGATTCTTTTGATGCGGTTTCATCGCAAGTTCTCTCGTCCATGTTCTCCAATTCAGCAAAAGCGAACCCACCCCGCTCACTCGTTTATCTCTCTTTTGACCGCAACATTGTTTCTGAGCACGCAGCGATGACAAGCAAGTTTTTGGCTAAGCGAGGTTGGAAGGTCGTTCTCGTCCATCCTTGCGGGGCAAACTGGAATGCCGCTCCTGACGGTGTGCTGCAACTGCAAGTCGGAGACAAGGTTAATGGGGCGAAAGGAATTTGGCAGGCACAAAGGGAGATGGCTAGGTTGATTGCTTCTTGGAAGCCACCAGTCATTTACGCCCGCCAACATTGGCAAGGTTTGCTGCCACCTTTGGTCGCCAAGCGGCTGGACATCCCCTATGTTGCTGAATTTAATGGGCTAAGGTCTTGGGGGTTATGGCGCCTGAGTAGCCGAAAACAAAATCCGTTAAAGACATGGCTGATTTCACAATTAGAACGGCTTTGTGCACGGTTAGCAACCACTATTGTTTCACCGTCGCGGATGTTGGCAAAAAGACTGCAAGAATTGGCAGGAAAAGACAAGCCAATTTTTGTTGTGCCTAATGGTGTAGATGCAGAAGTTTTCCGTCCCATCCCTCACAAGGATGTAAGAGAACGATTAGGATTACCTGCAGATGGATTATATGTTGTCTATGCAGGCAGTTTGCACTACTGGCAGGGAATTGATATTCTGCTTGAGGCTTTTGCTCACATGGTCACTTACTTCCCTGAGTTGCATAATTGCCGCTTAATAATAGTGGGCGGACAGGACGAACCAAATAAAGAACGCTACCCTGAATTAGCACGACAATTAGGGATTACCGAAAACACTTTATTCGTTCCCTTTGTCCCTTACGAGCAGAGTGCTCTTTGGATTAATGTTGGCGATGTTTGTGTAGCACCCTACCGACCAGAATGTCATGGAGCATCACCGTTGAAACTTTATGCCTATCTTTCTTGTGGGAGACCTGTGGTTATCTCTGACTTAGAGGAAACTGCTGATTTAGTGAAAGAGAGCCAAGCAGGGTTGGTCGTCCCTCCCGGCGATCCAGAAGCCTTAGCAAACACATTGGCAATTTTGCTCTCTAACTCGGAAATGAGAGAGACTATGGGACAACGAGGCCGTCAAGCTATCTTAAACGGCTACACATGGGAACACAATGCTCAACGGATTGAAGAGATCTTAGATTGGCTGATGTCATTGAAAGGTATCAGTTGATTCTTACCGTGTCGGAGGGGACAGCACATGTCGGGAAATCTGAACAAACCGTCAATTGCTGTTATTGGTTGTGGTAGGTGGGGTAAAAACCATGTCCGCGTTTGGGCAGAGTTGGGTTGCCTAAGATTAGTCTGCGATACCGATCCCAACCGACTAGCCGAAATACAAACCCTCTATCCACAAGTAAAGATCGCCTCCAATGTCAGTGAGGTTTTTTCCAGCCCTGATATT
>Ga0209080_1001423_pt1 | contig 12060 bp, 16 predicted proteins | sample JNZ110809AmetaG_FD_184123 | JGI IMG/M metagenome (GOLD analysis project Ga0209080, IMG submission 184123) | Hot spring microbial communities from Jinze hot spring, China to study Microbial Dark Matter (Phase II) - JNZ 110809A (SPAdes) (version 3) ...
AGGTTTAATAGCTGATGGAAAAATATTTGTCTATAATACTGAGCATACACCAACGCAACCAATTACAAGAGGCTGGAAGTTATATTGTCTCGATGCCAAAACAGGTGAATGTCTATGGAAGATAACTGGATCCATGATCCCATGTGGAATTGCTGATGGATATCTTGTAGCATTAAACGGTTATGATGGCTACATGTACTGCTTTGGTAGAGGCAAAAGTCAAACATCCATCTCGGTCTCAAAAGATGTTGTAGCAGTTGGCGAAACTGTGCTGATTAAGGGTAACGTGTTGGATATGTCTCCTGCTCAGCCTGGAACGCCATGTGTAGCCAAGGAAAGTATGACTGCATGGATGGAATATCTACACATGCAGAAACCAATGCCATCAGAAGTTAAAGGTGTGCCTGTAACGCTAATGGCAATTAAGGATGATGGCGAAGTCATAGACTTGGGTGTTGTAACAACAAATGGCTTTTATGGAACGTTCGCTCTAGCATGGACCCCTGAGAAAGAGGGAACATACACTATAGTAGCATCATTTGAAGGGGACGAATCATATGGCAGTTCATCAGCAGCAACATTCCTACATGTAATTTCAGTTTCAGCACAGAAGCCTCCAGAAGCCCAAGCTTATACAACGATGGATCTAGCCATTATAATCGCTGTAACCATAGCCATCATCATAGGCATAGTAAACCTATATATTGTGCTGAAAAAGAGATAACCCCTACTTTCTTTCTCTTTCTATCTAATTTCAGGCATCATTTAAAGCCCAGAAAATGCTGTACATCATTCCTGAAAATCGCGCTTACAAGACATATTTTCGCTCTCTCTAAGCTACTCTTTAGGCTCCTAGGTGACTCTACAAAAGCCTTTGCCAAAGGATTCCACCGCCATTAACAAGCACCTTTATTCTCCCCACTCACCCAATACGCTTAAAGACAATTCGCCCAACCTTAATTTTCTCTTCTGGCAAGATCACCACCAAATGAGATGGGGACAATGTATCTTTGTTAAGAATTGCACTTCCTGTAGTGGATGTATAATGTTTTATAGAGTGTTTATAGTGAATATGTATTTTAGGATTTAAATGCGGTTGAGGCTTAATGTTGATGAGCCTTTCAGCTTAGATCTTACTATGATGCCTTCTTTTGTTTCAAGCATGTATGTTGGGTGTTATGGGGGGACGTGGGTTAAGGTTGTTGGGGTTTTAGGCGGCTTGTTAGAGCTTAGGCAAGAAAAGCCTAATGTTTTAATGGTTAAGTGCGGGTTGGAGGATGCTGATTTTGTCGCTGAAATTGTTAAGCTTGAGGCGGGGCTTTGGCATAAGCCCTTTGAGGATTTTATTAATGGGCTTCCCTTTAGGGATGTGTTAATTAGGCTTGCTGAGGCTTATCCAGGGGTTAGAGTTCCAATAGCGCCCCATGACTTTAGCTGTATTTTGATTGCTGTAGCCTTATCGAGGAGGACGAGTTATGAAAGGTTTGTTTTAGAATGGTGTAGGCGCTTATGGAGGCTTTATGGCTGTAATTTAGAGGCTATCTCTAAGCTTTCGCTTGATGAGTTTAGGGCGGTGGGCTCTAGCTATCAAGTTTTACAGCTTAAGGAGATTTTATCCAGTTTTAGAGGCATTGAGGTAAGTGACCTTTTTAGGCTAAACCCATATGTTGTAAGGCGGAGGCTTTTATCAACTGTTAAGTTTTTTGGGCCTAAGGCTGTAGATTCCCTTATACTTTCAACTTTTAAGGCTTCAGATTTTATGCCATGTGATACACACTTGTATACGGTGGCTTCCCGCTTGGGCCTAGTTAATGCTGAAGATACTTTAATGCCTCAAAAGGAGTTATGCACCAAGTATGCATGCACGGTGGCTATTTCCAATGCTATAGGGGCGCCTCTATGCCCTAGGAGGGGGAAATGCTTAAGGGCTAAGCTTTCATGGCTTAGAGAGGTTGGCGGGTGGCTTCAAACAATAGCCTATATTCATGGCTCAAAAATTTGTAGAGAAAGAAAGCCGCTTTGTAGTAGATGTAGCGTGAGGGGGATTTGTCAGTATTTAAAGGCTTAAGTTATTTAAGGCTCTAGCGTTAATAATTAAAGCATGGAAGTGTTTGAAGCTATTCAAGCTAGGCGCTCAGTTAGGGCTTATGAGCCCGAGCCCATACCCATGGATGTGTTGAGTAGGGTTTTGGAGGCTGCGAGGCTTGCGCCTTCAGCTGAAAATATTCAGCCCTGGCACTTTATAGTTGTAACGGATGCTGAAAAAAGGCGGAAGCTTGCTGAGGCGCCCTTTGCAGGCTTCTTAAAGGAGGCGCCTATTGTTATTGTTGGGTGTGGAAATCAGAAGGCTTCGCCGAAATGGTTTATGATTGATGTTGCAATAGCTATGCAGAATATGGTTTTGGCGGCTACAGCTGAGGGTCTTGGAACATGCTGGGTTGGAAGCTTTAAAGAGGATAGAGTTAAGGAGTTGCTTAAAATCCCTGAGGACTACCGCGTAGTAGCCCTCCTCGCCATGGGGTACCCCCGTAAGAGGCTGGATTTACAGGGTAGCATAATCCATTTAATAAGGAGGCGTAAAAAGCTGGAGGAAATAGTGAGCTATGAAGAATTTGGAGGTAGAAAGAAACCTTAACCCTACTATTTTATGCAATTTACAGGGCTATATCTGCTCTGGAGGTATATTGTCTGGGTAATAGCTTGTGTAGTAGCGTAGCCCATACCTAGCTATTTTCCTCCTTACATTTGGGTATAGAATTAGCTCTTCAATCTCCAAGTTTTCTGCTAGGATGGGGCTTATTTCAGCGAGTTTCTCCCTTAAGGCTTTTAGGCTCTCTTTCGTGGAGAATGACGCCATAACTGAGGGGTGGCAGCTTACATCATTCTCTATAAGCCTCTCCAAGGCGGTTAATTGTAAGCGGTAGTTTTCAGGCTTTGCGCCTGTAAGCATGGCGAATTCATTTTCGCTACAGCCCTTTAGGGAAACCCTAACGTGAATAAACCTGTAGCTAGATAATTGCGGTGCATAGTCACTGTCATAGGCTATGGGTATACCATTTGTCTCTAGAATGAAGGAGAGGTTGCTGCCGTCTAAAAGCTCGAGGAGCCTTAATAGGTGATTTTTGCCAATAGTTGGCTCTCCACCGCTTAAGCGCAGCTGCCTTAGCCCGGATTTATCAGCCATATGTAGGAGCTTTAATGCAACATCTTCAGGGCTATAGAAGGATCCAACATGGGATGGGTTATAAGCCACGCGGTCAGAAACCCAGCAGAACCTACAGAGGAGGCCGCAGCCAACACAATCTGCTGTAACTATTCCACCATACCATCGATCAAGCCTAAAGCGGTAGTAGCGGCGCTCCAAGCCCTTAACGGAGGAGCGGGTAACAAGCTTTTCAATGGCTAAATGCCTTTTAACAGCGTCATAAGCCAATATAATCTACCACATTAATGGGCTATACTGTCTCTGGAAGCTTCCAGCCCTCTGCTCTCCGCTTTTGAATTATCCCCTTTACCTCTGGTATTGATAGAACGTATTTTACATGCTCACATTGGCTTATACCGCAGTATTCGCATAAAACCCCATCAGGCTTAAAGTATATTTGTATAGCTTTTAGCCCCAGCTTTTTATCGCCTACCTTTACGCCGTTTCCATCAATATTAAAGTGGCTAAATCTCGGAGTAAGCTCAAAAACGTGGAGCTCCTCCATGCGGCGGCGGACAGCATCCTCAACAAACTGGCCTAATGTACGATAGCCATACTCTGGATAATCCTCTATAAAGCGCCTTAATAACTCAGCTAAATCCCTATTTAGGTTAATTTTCGTGTATTCGCTTTCTGACAATGAGCTCCACTAGTATCCTAAAAATGCTCTAGAATGAAATAAGCTTTATGTTGCAGCTGCACCCCCGGTATTCAGCGCTTCATCTTCTCCATTTCCTCTATGATTTCATCCACACTCATCAATTTAGCATTATAAACATACTCTAGGTAGCGTAAGCCCTGCTCATGATCCTCCTGTGTAAAGGCTTCCACCCCATCCTTTGCAACCACTATCCTATAGCCCCTGAAGAAGGCGTCTGCAGCTGTATGTCGAACACAAATGTTTGTATGTAAGCCGCATAAAACAACGGTTTTAACGCCCTCGCCATTATATAGGCTTCTTAAGAGTGGATCTAAACCTGTTTCATAGAAGCTGCTATAAACCCTCTTCTCAACAATAAAGTCCTTCTCTGTGGGCTTAAGCTCTGGAATAACTTCAGCGCCTTCACTGCCCTTTAAGGCGTGGACGCCCCATCGATTAACAACCTCAAAATCCACAGGGTAATGGGCATCATTACAGTAGATAATGGGGACGCTGAATTTTCTAGCAGCTTCCACAAGCCTCCTCAAGTTTGGAATTATCCGCTGAGCCCTCTCACACTTTAAGGAGCCTGTTACAAAGTCATTAAGCATGTCAATTATTAATATACACATTCGCTCCAACATGCTAAATAACCTCACACTTCTAGTTCGCTATTCTTTTTCTTAAACATTTTGAGCCCTAAATAAATGCGGCGCCTTAAGGCTGAGGCGCCTCGAAGTCCAAGGGGATATTGAGGCTTAGGCTAAAGTAGTCCGCTGGCTTTAAGCTCCTCAGGCCTTATTACCCCATAGTGTAGGGCTGTAGCCAACAAGACGCCATAGGCGCCCATGTCGCGGATGACATGAAGCTCCTTAAGGCTGCTAACCCCTCCACCAACCATAACCTTAAGCCTTGCTTCACTTATCAAAGCCTTTAGGAGGTTGAGGTTTACACCGCATCGAGTGCCAATTCTATCCATATCCAGTAGGATGATTTGGCTAATGCCTATATCCTCAAGCCTCTTAGCTAGCTGTAGGGGATTAAGCTCCGCCACCTCTATTGATCGGCTTATAAACCGTCCACCCTTAAGGTCGAAGCTAACTATGAGGCGCTCTGAGCCTAGAGCCTCCACAGCGTTGGAGAGGGCTTCTAGGCTTTTCAGGGTTTCAGTTCCAATAACAGCTACGTCTGCCCCCGCATTTATGGATTCATAGGCGGATTGAGCATCGAAGGCTCCAGAGTCCACCATTAATTTTAGCCCAGTTTCATCTTTTATCCTCCTATAAAGCCCTTGATTTCCACCCCTACCCATAATGGCGTCTAAATCTGCTAGGTATAATTCGCTAAAGCCGAAGCTCTTAAAGGTTTTAGCCACTTCAAGGGGGTTAGCTGAGCTGCATAAAACGCTTCTTATAGGCTTATAGTTTTGCCGCTCGCCTTTAACTGCATGAACAGCTAAACCGCCTAAAACATCAATAACTGGGATAATCTTCAATAGTAACCACCATAAAGAGTATTGGCTTGGGCTTATAGTTGAACCTTTTCGTATATGAGCATATTTCAAGCGGCGGATTTGCAGGCGAGCCTATTCCAACAAGTATTTTAAGCGAAGGCTTCGCCATGCTACGCACCCTTATAGAAGACTTGAAGGCTGCAGGCCATAGTGTGACGGCTTTACTTGATTTAAGGCTTAAACCTCTAGCCAGCCTCCTAAGGGCGGAGCAAATAATATTGGTGAAATCAAAGGAGGAGCTTAGAGGGGCTATTGTAAAGGCTTTGGAAGGCTTAGATGCAGCATACATAATAGCTCCAGAGGATGCGCTTCCAAGCCTTATAGAGATTGTTGAAGATAAAGGCGTAATGAGCCTTAACTGCACTTCAGAGGCTATAAAGGCTGTTTCAAATAAGGCGAAAGCCTATTTAGAGTTGAGGAGGGCTGGGTTAAATGTCCCTGAAACCATTGAGGTTAATATTGACGAAAGCCCCGCTAAAATTGGGCAGATGGCTAGGAGCTTAGGGTTCCCAGTGGTTTTTAAGCCTTTAAGTGGCGCTAGCTGCGCGGGCTTAAGCATTGTGAAAGCATTAAATCAAGTGTCTTCAGCCATAAGAAAGGTGAGGAATGAAGCTGGAGGGGAAAGATTCCTAATACAGAAGTTTATAAGGGGGGTTAATGCCAGCGTTAGCCTAATTGCTACGGATAAAAAGGCAACGCCGATAACATTGAATATGCAGAGGATTAGGTTGTCGCCTCCAAGCCTTGAATCCCTTTATGAGGGCGGAATGGTTCCGCTGGAGCATCCGCTGAAAAATGAAGCCTTTAAGGCTGCGGAGGAGGCTGTAAGCATTTTTAATGGGCTTAGGGGCTATGTAGGGGTTGACATTATACTAGCAGGGGACAGAGCCTACGTTATGGAGGTTAATCCTAGGCTTACAACGTCCTATGTAGGATTACGCAGGGTTGTAGGCTTTAATCCAGCTCAAAGCATAATAAACGCTGTTTTTTGTGGCGAAAGCCCAAGCATATGTGAGGTAAGGGGGTTTTCAGCCTTCCAGAAGGTTAAGATCCAAAATTTAAGGCGTAAATCCTCAATAGACGTTTATGGCATGGAGAACGTTTTAACGCCTCCAATAGAATTAGGCGGGTTCACCTACGCTTTTATAGAGGCTTATGGCTCAACGCCACATTCAGCCTTAAACAAGCTTTATAGGGTTAGAAAGGGCTTAATGCAGCGCATTTATGGGGAGGGAAGTAGCGGTGAGGATTTTAGGGCTTGATATTGGAGGCGCAAATATTAAGGCTACGCTTATTGAAATTGAAGGCTCTAGGTTAAAGGCGTTAAAAGCGTGTATAAGGTATTTCCCAATATGGAAGAGGGGTAAAAACGCTCTTCCAGAGGCTTTAAGGGAGTTAGTGTCAAGCCTCGCCCCGCAGGCTATAGACTGTTTGGCTGTAACTATGACGGCGGAGCTTTCAGACGTCTATCAGACCAAGAGGGAGGGGGTGAGTCACATACTAGACTGTTTAGCCATGGAGTTTCCGAAGGAGCCCATTTACGTTTTAACAGTTAACGCTCAATTAGTGACGGTGGAGGAGGCTAGGAGGAGCCCTCTGCTTGTTGCTTCAGCTAATTGGGCTGCAACAGGCTGGATGGCTTCAAAAATTTTTAGAAACTGTATAGTTGTGGATACGGGTAGCACTAGTACGAGTATAATCCCCATAGTTAATGGGAGAATTGCTGCTGAGGGCAAAACTGACCTAGAGAAGCTTGGCAATGGTGAATTGGTTTATACAGGCGCCTTAAGGACGAATGTAGCGGCTATTGTGGGCTATGTACCGCTTAGGGGTAGGATGGTGAGGGTTTCCTCTGAATTTTTCGCCCAGTCAGGGGATGTCCACCTCATCCTAGGGAACATAAGCGAGGACGAGTACACGGTGGATACTCCCGACGGCCGGGGGAAAACAAGGCTTGAGGCTATGGCTAGGCTTGCCCGCGTTGTATGCGCTGACACTGAAATGCTAGGGGAAGGCGAAATAATGGAGATGGCTAAATACATCTATGATAGGCAGGTGGAGCAAATAGCTCAAGCCTTAATGCAAGTTTACTTAAGGGTGAAGCCTCAAATGGGTGGAGAAGCCCCCGTAATAGTCACGGGGGTGGGTAGGAGGTTTCTATGCTGGAGGGCGGCGGAGCGGATAGGCCTAAGAAATGTAATAGATTTAGCTGACGTTTTAGGGCTTGAAGCTGCTGTTATGTCGCCTTCATTTGGCGTAGCACTTATGGCGGCTGAAAAGCTTGAGGGGGATGTTCAATGGAGGCTGTTATAAAGGTTGGGGGGAGCCTATTAGGGGATCCGCCTTCCCTTAGGGCTTTATGCCGCTGCCTTGAGGAGGTCGCTGAAAACTATAGGGTTTTAATTGTGCCAGGGGGCGGGGGATTCGCTGACATGGTTCGGCATTATGATAGGCTTTATGGGCTGCCAGCTCCAGCCTCCCATAGGATGGCTATCTTAGCCATGGATCAGTATGGGCTTCTACTAAATAGCCTAATGCCTAAATCCTTTACGACATACTCGCTTAGGGCAGCATGTAGGGCTAGAGACGGGAGGCCCCCAATACTCCTACCATCAAGGCTAATGTTTCTTAAGGATCCCCTTGAAAATTCATGGCGTGTAACCTCAGACTCTATAGCAGCCTATATTGCTGTAGAAGCTAAGGCGCGGAAATTAATATTGGCTAAGGATGTTGATGGCATATTTACAGGGGATCCGAAGAGTCAAGGGGATGCTAAGCTCATAAAGGAGTTAAGTGCCTCTGAGCTTCAGGAAAAAGTAAAGCAGTCATGTGTGGATGAGTTTCTCCCAATCATCCTTAGGGAGAAGGGCTTAAATTGCTATGTAGTGAATGGTCGGCACCCTGATAGGGTAGTAAGCCTCCTACGGGGCGAATATGCTGTCTGCACGCGTATCCTGCCAGCTTAGTCCATGATAGACCATGCTATGAAGCTGCTATCCTCTCAATTTCCTCTATATACTTCATTACGGCGCCCTCATCCACTTTCCCGCTTCTACCTCCAATACAAGCGCCTCTCCTAACGCCAATAATGTCTGCGCCAATGCTGTAAACCCTATTGACGTCGGATACCTCCAGTGATCCTGCAAGCGCCACGATAAGATTTAGGCTATGAGCCTCCTTAACATAGCTAAATAGCTCTGAGTCACTGAAGTATTCAAAGAGCTTCCTGGGGGGATTCTTCTCCTTAACATCAATCATAACTCCAGCAGCTCCAGCATTATAGGCGGCTTTAGGAAGCTTTAATGGGTTAATGCATCCAAATTTTTCATGGTCCGCGTAGCCTGCTGCAATAACCTTTACATTATAGCCTTCCACAGCCGTGCACACTGCCCTCAACATGTTTTCAGCCTCCCTTAAGGTTTTAACGCCGAAAAGCCCAGCCTTCACATACTGCACCCCTGAAGCTGCTGCGCCTAAGGCAGCTAAGGAAGCTGTGCCAGGTAGATTTGGGAGGTCACCCAGAGTAGCGCTTACCTCAGCCCTCCCAGAAACAGCTAAGCTTATGCTACGTATAACATTTGGATGATGGGCGCCCAGCGAGCCCTCCTCAGGGTTTTTAACATCTATTATGTGGGCTCCTCCCCTAAGCGCGCTAAGCGCCTCATCCAAGTCCCTAACACTAACCAGTAGCTTCATACATCGTTTTCTCCCGGCACCACAGCCTTTAATAATTTATCATAGGCTAATCGAGAAAAAGGCTTTACCCAATATAAATTAATTCCCTAGTCAATTGGAGGCTGCCCAACATGCCCTGGAAAAATTTAAAGCCTGAAATCCCAAGAGAAAGACTAATCATTGAAGGCTTTTACGAAGCAAACATAAATGAAGAATTTCTAAAAAACTTCCTCCAAGGACTAAGTGAAACATTAAAGATGAAGGTTATAGCTGGGCCATTCATATTCTCTCCCGATAGGTTTTCCACCCTCCATCATGGAATAGGAGGGTTCATGGCTTGGGCTGAATCAGGCGTAGCCCTCTATAGCTGGAGAGACCATAAATTCTTCACAATAGACATTTACAGCTGTAAAGCCTTCAATATGCAACAAGCCATAGAATACGTTAAAGAAAAACTAAAAAGCCCACAAATAGTTTGGAAGAAAATAGAATACGATGAATAAAGCTTCCAAATCCTATGAGTAAATGGTGAAATGCTATAAGCAGGTAATCAAAATGTAAGCATTAAGGAACGAAATCTCTAAATTTCTGGGTGAAACCTCTCTTCAAAATGAAAACCCCGGGCCGGTAGTTCAGCTGGTACGAACGCCCGACTTGCACTCGGGAGGTCGGGGGTTCAAATCCCCCCCGGTCCACCAAATTATTGAAAACGGGGTTTTATGCTTTCCTAGGAATGGTTATTTTTGTTGTTTTGTTTCTATGGCTTTGGGTTCCAGGTTTTTGGATTCATGGAAGAAGGTGGCTAGGAGGTGGAAGAAGATAAACCAGCTGATGAAGAGGCTAATGTTTAATGTTAATTCGCTTGTGTAGGTTAGTAGGAAGGTGTAGGCAGTCATTATGCCTCCATGTAGGGATGCTGGGGTGTATATGTCGCCAGAGGATTCCCTCAAGGCGCCAGCTATGCATCCAAATATGAAGCATGCTAGGAGGTGTATTGGCATCCACCAAACTGGCTCCCACCTTGAAGTCAGCGGGTTCCAGTAATTTCCTATATGCATTAGGGCGAAGATTATGGAAGTTAGGGGCAGCCCCATTCCATAATTGACATTCCAAGCCTTGAAGATGATTTTTCGCCAGCGTTTCTTAAAAGCTTCATTGAGCCTAGACTGCACATAACCCCTAAAATAAGCCTCTTCAATTAAGCCGATGAAAATCATAAGAAAGATTATGTTTAGGATTATGACTGGCGGCGTTAGCTTAGCAGGTTTAGCTACGCCTAAAACTGTTGATAGCGTGATGGAGGCCGCTGCAGGCAGGATGAAGGCTGCTATAAATATTAAGCACCACTTTAATGTAAAGTGTGAATTTATGGGTAGGAGTCCATAGGCTCTAAAACTCCTTTTAGGCATGATTACAGCCAACAGAATTATAGTTGCCCAAAGGGCTTTAAGGCACCATCCCCAAAACGTAAACCATCCTAGATAGGCCTCTAAAATCCACCCGATAAAAATTGTGAGTGAAGTCACTAAGCAAACTTCAAGTAGAGCTATAGCCCGCTCACTTAAGGGGGCCATCTCAAAATTACTTATTATCCATCAAACTTTTATTTCCCTTTTTTTGTCCATCTATTGGCGTCACGGCTTGAATATTTCTCCATAGCTTCTTTAAATTTGCTTTCTAAGTCAATTTTATAGTAGTTTGCGAGGCATATTAGGCTGAATAGGATGTCAGCTATTTCTAAGCCTATGTCGCTTTCCGGCTCTGTTTCCTTCTTCCTTTTAATTTTCTCCATGGCGTTTATTTCTCTAGCTAACTCTCCAACCTCCTCCATTAGGCTGGCTAGCATTGAAAGCGGAGGCCAATAGCCCTCCTCAAACTGGTTTATCCATTCATCAACAATTTTTTGAGCCTGTTTAATGGTTATTTCATTCATAAGCCCCATCACCATTCAATGAACAGGTATAGCTATCCCTTTAGGGGGCTATCTCTACGCAAAAATAAGCCTAGTTTGCTATTAATTTAGCGGATTTTTTAAGAAGTTTGCAGCTTTCTTAATGAATAGGCATATATACTTCTTAAATTAAGTTTAAGTTAAGCTTGATGGATATATATCATGGGGGGTGAATATGGAGAGTAGCATTGAGAAAGTTATTAAGTGCCAGTTTTGTGGACAGGAAGTCTCCATAGAAGAAGCCTATACTTGGTTTGGAGCTAAAGTTTGTGAAGACTGCTATATTGAGAGAAGTAGCCCCGTAAGGCTATGTAACCCATGGGCTGTTTACTCTGCTAAGCATACGCTTAAAGCTTATGGAGTGAAGGCTGAAGAGGTCCTCACAGAAAAACAGAGGAAAATCTATAACATTGTTAAGGCGAGGGGCAAAATTACACTTGATGAGCTTCTAGAAGAGCTTAAAGTACCTAAAAGCGAACTAGAGAGTCATATTGCAATAATGAGGTACCTAGAGCTTGTAATTGAACAAATAGAGAAAGGTAAAATTGTGATAGCTCCACTTAAAAAGTAAAGGCTAGAAGGCGCCATAAGCCCCCCTTTATTTCCTATTTGATTCCACCTTGAAAGCGTTAGCTGGCATAGGATAGCCCTTAGACGTGTTCTAGGCTCCATTCCCACCTTAAGGTATAAAGAAGTTTTAAATTTGAATGATAAAGTTATACTTCGTGGTTTAAATGAGGATTAGGAGAAGAATTGGGGAGAAGGGTCAAATTATAATTCCTGAGATTATAAGGGAGTATATTGGCATTAAGCTAGGTGATGATGTTTTTATGGAGGTTAGGGAGGGGAGTTAGTTATAACTCCCGGGGTGAATTCTGAAGAGTTTGTTAATAGATTTTGCTCAGTAGTTAAGCGTAAATTAGCTAAGAGGATAGATTTTGAAAAGTTGATTGAGAAAATCTCCCTCCACAACTTAATTGCTTAACCCGCAAGTATTCTAAGGGAGGGTAAATACGCTGACTTCATTCACCCCTTATGCTTTTTATAAATTGTGTAAGTTTAACATCCTCCATTTG
>Ga0209080_1001429_pt1 | contig 12006 bp, 15 predicted proteins | sample JNZ110809AmetaG_FD_184123 | JGI IMG/M metagenome (GOLD analysis project Ga0209080, IMG submission 184123) | Hot spring microbial communities from Jinze hot spring, China to study Microbial Dark Matter (Phase II) - JNZ 110809A (SPAdes) (version 3) ...
ACTCATGGGCGTCTCCTCGCTGGTTCCAGAGAGGAGTTTGGGAGAGAACTACAAAGTGCTGGTCGCAGTGATAGAAGAGTACGAAGCCCTCTTGAAGGAATCAAAGCCGGACAACTTGTTTGGATTGTTGGAGGACTTGAAACGACATTTTCCAAACCATCCGAAAATTGTTTTTTCGCTCTCCTGCGCCATCCTGGAGCTTTTTTGCAAGAAAGTAGGGCTGGAACTGGAAGAAATGTTCCGTACCCACTCATCGATCGAACCGAAAGAAGTGATACGAGAGACGCGTTCAGATCTCGTTTTCGTCGAGCCAGAAGCGTTAGGTCACGTGCTCGAAGTTATGGGAATCATATCCCTTTTGAAAAACACTGGCAAAGATGTGGCGGTGGTGAAGAGGACGTATCCAGATCCCACAACTAACGTTGTTTTAAACTTTCTATCCAAAATAGCAGGGAACTTTTGTAGAGATGATTGGAGATGATAAAATCTCTTAAAGGAAAGGAGATGTAGAAGGGATGAGGGTGCTCGGTTTGATCCTCGCCGGAGGGAAGAGTGACAAACTTTGGCCCCTCACCAAGGTTCGCGCCAGCGCAGCTGTTCCGGTGTTTGGAAAGTACAGGGCAATCGACTTCACCCTCAGCAACATGGTGAATTCCGGTATCAAAAAAGTTGGTATCATCACTCAGTACAATCCGAGGAGCCTCATGGACCATCTTGGCTCCGGGAAAGAATGGGATTTGGATAGAAAGAGCGGCGGTTTGTTCATCCTCCAGCCGTACGTTGGTCCAAACAGGGAAACGTGGTATCACGGAACGGCTGACGCAATATTCCAGAACATGACTATATTGCGGAGGGGGGAGGAAGACTACGTACTCATAGGGTCGGGAGATCACATATACAAGATGGTATACAAGGATATGTTCTCCTATCACATTCGAAAAGGTGCGGATGTAACCCTCCTGGTGAAGGAGCTCGACGAAACTTACAACTTGAGTGAATACGGCATAGTTCAGTTGGATGGTGATATGAGAATCGTCGAGATAGAAGAGAAACCCACCAATCCAAAAGGGAACTTGGCTTTTCTTGGCGTTTACTTCATGAACAAAAACCTTTTGATGGAACTCCTCTACGCGACAGTTCCACACGGAAAGTACGACCTACTTCTGGATGTCGTGATTCCAAATTTGCACAACCTCAAAGTCTACGCGTACAAATTCAACGGGTACTGGAGGAACGTAAAGAAAGGCATACATGAGTACTATCGGATCAACATGGACATACTCAAGAAAGAGGTGCGCGAAGAGCTCTTCTACAAGAACGGAAAGGTTTACACCAAGTTGAAAGACCTTCCTCCTCCCAAACTCACCTCCACTGCCGTTGTTGAAAATTCTTTGATAGCTGACGGAAGTATCATCGCGGGAACCGTGAGGAATTCCATAATCTTCAGAAACGTTTGGATAAAGGTTGGGGCTGTTGTGGAGAACTCCATCATCATGGAAAACACCGTCGTCGAGGAGGGGGCCGTGCTGAAAAATGTGATCTTGGACAAGAACTGCGTGGTGCGAGAAGGACAAATAGTCGTCGATGAGAGAGGGATCCCCGTTTTCGAGAAGAGGGCAGTTGTGTGAGGTGAAAAGATGGGTAACGTCGTTGCGATGATACTCGCGGGAGGGCAAGGAACAAGACTTGGGGTTTTGACTGAAAAAATCGCCAAACCAGCGGTGCCATTCGGAGGAAAGTACAGACTGATAGATTTCACGCTGAGCAACTGCGTGAACTCCGGGATCTACAGGGTGGGTGTCCTCACCCAGTACAAACCCCACGTTCTTGCGAAGCACATAGGTATAGGAAAACCTTGGGATCTCGATAGGAAGGATGGAGGGGTTCAGATCTTGCCACCTTACATAGGGCGTGGTGACTCGGACTGGTACAAAGGAACAGCAAATGCCGTTTACCAGAACCTTGAGTACCTTGAGGAGAACGACGCTGAGATCGTTCTCATACTTTCTGGAGACCACGTCTACGCGATGAACTACAACGATCTCATCGAATATCACCTTTTAAAGAAAGCGGACGGTACCATCGCGTGCATGGAAGTACCTATGGAAGAGGCGAGCAGGTTTGGAATAATGATCACGGATTTGGACGGAAAAATTGTGGACTTCCAAGAAAAACCTGAAAGACCCAAATCCAATTTGGCTTCCCTTGGGATATACGTCTTCAACTACGAATTTCTCAAAGAAGTGCTCTCCGAAGACGAACACGATCCGAACAGTTCACACGATTTCGGAAAAGACGTTATCCCTCGGATTGTGAACGAAAAGAAAGGGAACCTGTACGCGTTCAGATTTGAGGGTTACTGGCGAGACGTTGGAACCATCAGATCTTACTGGGAATCAAACTTGGAACTCGTCCTACCATTGCCACCTTTCAACTTGTACGATCCCAACTGGAGGTTCTTCACCCACTCTGAAGAGATGCCGCCCGCTTATATCGCTCCGGAAGCAAGAGTTGTGATGTCGCTGGTGAGTGAGGGCTCTGAAGTTTATGGTTTCGTGAGCAACTCCGTGATTTTCCAAGGTGTGAGAATTGGAAAGGGTTCTGTGATCAAGAATTCTATCATCATGACTAAAACGGAAATAGGGGAGAATTGTCACATCGAAAACGCGATAATCGCCGAAAACGTAAGGATAGGGGATGGCACAAGGATAGGTGTTGGAGAAGACGCGAGAAGCAAGTTGGATCCCAAGGTTTACACCGGTCTCCTCACGGTTGTAGGGATGAACTCGATAATACCCGGCGGTGTGGTGATTGGGAAGAACTGCGTGATAGGTGTGGACATCACACCCGAGGATTTCAAGAGCAAAGAGATACCCTCAGGTGACTTCCTGATCAAACAGGAGGAATAAGTTGTGGATCTGTACTTTGTGAAGTTCAGGGTGATCTCCAAACTCACCTCTGAAGTGGTTCAAGGTTACCTGCTCGGAAAGATGAATCAAGCTCCCGAGTACGACTTCTTTGTGGTGCCCGGCAGGTACGTGAGGACTTACTTTTTGGACCTCAAGGAGGGCTTCGAAAATTTTCTCACCCAATTCGAAAAGCACAAGTCGCAAGCTTTGAAAGAGATTGCGGAAGCTTCTTTACTCACCGACCAGTTCTCTGATTACTTGTCCGTTCAAATGAGGAAGCGAAATCCAAAACTCATCGGAAACGAGCTCTTCCGTTTCGTGGAAGAGAGAGATGTGGAAGTTCTGAAGGCTTACCTTGCGGAGCTTTTGTCGGAATGGGCGGAGAAAATGGAAATAGAAGTGGTAGCCGATCCTCTGAGATTCGAAGACGTCTCCATAGAGGTCGTGAAGGAGCATTTCGAGTTTCTCTCAAGCGAAGAGATCTTCAAGTTGCTCCAGAGGGAAGATATAAGAGACATTCCCGAGGTTTTTCCTGTCCTCGATCCCTTGAACGGCAAGAACATAAAAGACATCAACGTGGAAGAAACTCTCGATTTCGTGATCCTCAACTACGGAAGCAAAGACCAATCCGATGTATTCAAAAGGTTTCTCAGGGAGAAGTTCGGAACGGAGAACGTGATGAGCCTTCCTGGTAAGATCGTCTCCAAAGAGGTTGTGAAAACAAAGAACGGGACCTTTTATCTCGTGAAGGTGGAGTTCGACGAAGGGGCTTACGGAAAAGCGTTGATATCGCCGAACTTGAAGATCAAGTATGGAGAGCACAGGGTCATAACATCGGAAGAGAATTGGATGAGTAAACTCGGAGAGATTTTGGAGAAGGAGGCGAAACCATCGCAAACTCTCAGAAAAAGAAGTTTGGAAGCACAGGTAGCCTCGTACCAACACACCGTGGATCGAACGGATATATTCCTTGCAATCGCGTTGGCGCTCCTGGTGATGGGTATCCTACTTGTGCTGTCTTACCTTATTTTCAGTTAGGAAGTCTGACTTTGGAAATATTGATCGCGCTTGCTGTGGTGATGATCGCTTTTTCCATCTCGTGTAGAGTGTACCTCGATGCTCGAAACCGCTTTTTGTTGTTCCGTGAGTACGAGATTGCGAAAAGAACCGCCAGGAACGTCTCCATAAGGTTGCAGGGAAACCAGACGGTACCGTCCGTTGTGAACGGTTTCGAAGTGTCGTTGGAAGGTGAAAGGATCGAGCTGAGGAGAGGCACAAGATTGTATAGGTTCAGTACGAAAGACTTCTGATATGAATTTGAAGGCTTCGGTTGGTACCTTGCAAGTGCTCCAAGGAAAAAGTGACTTGTGGATGAAAACGGCTTATCTGCTTTTGGACGGTCGGTGCGTGTTCGACTGTTCGTATTGTTCCCACGCCAGATCCTCGAAAGCACCCTTGCATTTTCTTTCGCGAGTGGTTTGGAGAGAGGTCGAGGAAGATGCGATTGAGAAGATTAACTCTTCTCAACTGTTCGAAAGGGTATGTCTGCAAGTCGTTTCCTACCCTGGTTATGAGAAGGACCTGGAAGTTTTGATACCCAAGTTCGCTGTCCCTGTTTCTGTCTCGGTAAGGGCGAAAAATTTGGAAGAGATCAAGCGATACTTTGATCTAGGAGCCGAGAGAGTGGGGCTCGCCATAGATGTCGCAAATCCTGACCTCTTTGGAGAGATCAGGGGGGGAAGGTTTGAAAGCTACCTGCAACTCCTCGAGGCCACATCGAAAAACTTCCCAGGGCGTGTCACCACCCACATAATCGTGGGGCTCGGAGAGACTGATAGGGATGTGGTGGAGTTGGTGTGGCGTTTGAAAGAAATGGGTGTAACCGTTGCGCTCTTCGCGTTCACACCCGTAAGGGGCACGCTACTCGAACACCACCCCAAGCCACCTCTAGAGCGCTACAGGAGGATCCAAGTGGTTACCTACTTGATCGAGCACGGTCTCCTAGCGAGAAACGAGATACTCTACGATGAGCACGGGAACATTACGGAACCGAAATGGAGCGACTTTCTAACGGAAGAGGCGATCAGAACACGAGGATGTCCCGCGTGCAACAGGCCATTTTACAACGAAAGTCCCAAAGGGCCTCTGTACAACGTGCACGGGAGGTGATAACGTGAAGATGGCTTTCAGAGGAGGTATACATCCACCGCAACTGAAGGAGTTCACAAAGGACAAACCGATAGAAACGATGCCGCTGCCCAACAAGGTTTTCGTCTTCCTGGCGAACCACGCTGGCAACCCCTCCAAGTTGATTGTCTCGCCCGGGGACGAGGTGAAGGCAGGACAGATCATAGGTGTGCCGGACGGCTACATCTCCTCTTACGTGCACTCCCCCCTCACTGGAAGGGTGGTCGAAGTGAAGAAAATCTTTCACCCTGTGCTTGGGAGACCCATGGATGCGGTTGTGATAGAGAAAATTTCGGAAGATCAAGATCAGTGGATGAGGCTCGATACGAGTGGGGACTTTGAAAGGATGACCAGGGAGGAGATTCTGGATTTGGTGAGAAGGGCTGGTGTGGTGGGACTCGGTGGAGCGATGTTCCCCACACACGTGAAGCTTTCACCTCCTCCGGAAAAAAAGGTGGACACACTGATAATAAACGGCGCCGAATGTGAATCGGTACTCACCATAGATCACCGTTTGATGCTCGAGCGTGCCGAGGAGATCCTTCTTGGAATCTTAATCATGATGAAGGTTCTCAAAGTTGAGAAGGCTATGCTGGGAATAGAAGACAACAAGAGAGATGCTTACGAACACTTGAAGAGAGTGTTCAAAGGCTACCCTGTGGAGTTGAAACTTTTGAAGACTAAGTACCCGCAAGGAGCTGAAAAACAACTCATCTACACGCTTACTGGAAGGAAAGTCCCCCGTGGAGGTCTTCCAATGGATGTAGGGGTGATCGTCCAAAACGTCGGAACGTGTGTGGCGGTGAAAGAAGCAGTAATCGATGGAAAACCTTTGATAGAGAGAGGTCTCACGGTGAGTGGCGACGGTGTAAGGGAACCGAAGAATCTGATGGTTAGGATAGGAACTCCCGTTTCAGAAGTCCTAGAATACTGCGGTGGGATAGATGAGAAAACCGAAAAAGTGTTGTTGGGAGGACCTATGACAGGGATCTCGATCACGGATCTGAGTATACCCATCTTGAAGGGGACGTCTGGTATCACTGCCCTTCTTCCTAGGGAAACGGGTGTGCAGAAACCGTGCATCAGGTGCAGCAGGTGTGTGATCGCTTGCCCCATGAACCTCCAGCCTTACCTTCTGTACCTCCTCGCGACGAAGAGGAGGTACGACGACGCTGTGAATGAAGGATTGATGGATTGTATCGAGTGTGGTTCCTGCTCTTACGTCTGTCCTTCCAAGATAGAGCACGTCAGGCACATAAAACTTGCCAAGAACGTCTACAGGGCCACGAGGAGGGGTTGAGAATGAAACTTGTCAGTGCGTATCCACCACACTTTCGCGACACGGACGACGTTCGGAAAGTCATGTACGACGTTTTGATAGCCTTGACACCGGTGGTGATAGGCGCTGCGTACTTCTTCGGTTGGTATGCCCTTCTTTTGTGTGTGCTCGGAACGGTCCTCGGCGAACTCTTCGACTTCTTCGTGATGAGGTTTCTGAGAAGATCAAAAGATTTCGTTCCTGACGGAAGCGGGGCGGTCACCGGTTTGCTGCTCGCCTTAAACGTGAGCGCTAGGCTTCCCATTTGGGCCTTCGTGATCGGTTTGGTCTTCGCTTTAGGAGTAGGAAAGCACGTGTTCGGTGGCCTTGGGCAGAACATATTCAACCCTGCGCTCACAGGGAGGGTTTTCCTGCTCATCTCCTTCCCCACCTACATGACGGAGTGGGTAGACCCCCTGTCCGGTTTTTGGAAGTCTCCTTGGGACGCGACAACTGCCGCTACTCCTCTCGCGCTCTTCAAAGAGAAAGGTATCGTAACTTCTTACTGGGACTTGTTCATAGGAAACGTGAGGGGATCGATAGGAGAAACGAGCGCCTTACTGTTGATCGTTGGGTTTCTGTACCTAGTCGTCAGAAAGAGGATCAAGCTCCTCATCCCTATATCCTATCTGGGGACAGTCTTTCTACTCTCGGCTGTCTTTTACTCGGTCAATCCAAAGTACGGAGATCCCATATTCCACCTTTTGAGCGGCGGATTGATGCTGGGAGCCCTTTTTATGGCAACCGATATGGTCACGAGCCCCATTACGCCCCTAGGTCAGGCGATATTTGGCTTTGGATGCGGTTTACTCACGCTCGTGATAAGGTTGTTTGGATCCTATCCTGAGGGTGTATCCTTTTCCATCCTGTTCATGAACGCATTGGTCCCCTTGATAGACAGGGTGACCAAACCACGCATCTTCGGGGAGGTAGGCAGATGAAAAAGGAAATGTTGAAAACCGGTTTGACGTTGATGGTGTTCACCGTAGTGGCAGGTCTTGCGCTGAGCCTTGTGTACGTTGCAACCAAAGATAGGATCAAGAAATCGGAAATCTCGGCAAAGTTGGAAGCCATAAATCAAGTTTTGAGGGATCCAATCTCGGGAGCAATCATTGTTGATGAGAGAGAAGTGAACGAAATCGTTCGGAGAGAAGGCGTGGAGAGTCGAACACTGAGAGAGTACAAGGAAGGAACGGTGTTGGGACCTCTTTACACTTTTTTATCCAGGGACGGCAGAAAAGTGTACGTCCTATCGGCTCAAGCGCCTGGTTATGGAGGAAACGTGGTGACGATGGCATGTTTCATCGAAAACGGAGAGGGATTAATGTTGAACGTCATTCGGGTGTTGGATTACTCCCAGGAAACTCCGGGATTGGGCGCGAAGATAGGTGAAACCACTGTTCAAGAGAGGTTTTCTTTGATTCCCCCCGAAGGGCTCGAACACGGCGTGAGGGTGGACAAAGATGCGGGCAGTCCGCAGGGAACGGTTGAGGAATTGAAGGCGAAGGGGATCGTCAAGGTGAGCGACGTGATGACCGGTGCAACTATCACCCCGAGGGCTGTGACCACCGCCATAAACCTCATGTACAAGTACCTGACCGAGGAGGTTTTGAAAAGATGAGCCGAATGAAAGAACTGGTCAAGGGTTTTGTGAAAGAAAACCCAACCTACGTCCAGGTACTCGGTATGTGCCCCACACTTGCCGTCACAACAAACGCGGTGAACGGCCTTGGTATGGGGCTTGCTACCACCTTCGTTTTGACACTCTCCAACGTTGTCATCTCTTCCATCAGAAAGTTGGTGCCCGAAAAGATCAGGATACCGATTTTCATAGTGGTGATCGCCACCTTCGTCACGATCATAGACTTGCTTATGCACGCCTATCTCTACGACCTGTGGAAGACTCTGGGACTCTACATACCGCTCATAGTCGTCAACTGTATAATAATGGGGAGAGCTGAAGCCTACGCGTCCAAGCACGGCGCGCTCGATTCTCTGATGGACGGGATCGGAATGGGTCTGGGATTCACTGGATCCCTTGTTCTTCTGGGAAGTATCAGAGAGCTCTTCGGCAACGGAACAATATTTGGGATAAAGGTGTGGTCCCTGAGGGTGTTCCTGGAGATACTACCACCTGGTGCTTACATCACCCTTGGTCTTCTTTCTGGACTCTTCGTCTTCGTCGGCAAAAAGAGAGGTGAGAAGAAATGAAAGTTTTCCTTCTCTTCTTCGCCGCGATTTTCATAAACAACTTCATACTCGCTAGGTTCCTCGGGATATGCCCGTTTCTTGGGGTTTCGAAAAAGCTGGAAACCGCTCTAGGAATGGGACTTGCTGTCATATTCGTTATGACCGTTTCGTCGGCGATAGCGTGGACCCTAGACAGGCTCCTCATCAGTTTGGGATTGGATTTCCTGAGGACAATCGTTTTCATCGTGGTGATTGCCACGTTTGTTCAGTTCGTGGAGTTGTTCCTGAAGAAAACGAATCCCAGTTTGTACGAGGCGCTCGGTATATTCCTTCCTCTCATCACCACAAACTGTGCGATACTTGGCGTGGTGATTCTGAACAGCATGATGAAACTCGGTTTCCTCGAAGCCGTTTTTCACGCACTGGGCTCGAGCCTGGGTTTCACCATGGCCCTCGTGATCTTTGCGGGTGTGAGGGAGAAACTTGAAATGTACGATCTACCGGAACCGTTCAGAGGGACCGCAGGGGCCCTCATCACAGCCGGACTTCTCTCCATGGCGTTCATGGGTTTCCAAGGAATGGTAAAGATCTGAGGAGGTGCTCTGTGTGGTAGTGGTTTACTCCGTTCTGCTCATGGGAGTTCTTGGGTTCAGCTTTGGGGTTTTTTTGGCGTACGCCGCTCAAAAGTTCAAGGTGGAAGAGGACAACAGGCTGAAGGAGATCTTAGAGATACTCCCAGGTATAAATTGCGGGGCGTGTGGTTTTCCAGGGTGCGAAGCCTACGCCAAAGCCATTTTGAAGGGGAAAGCTGACGTCAACCGGTGCCTTCCTGGAAGGCCCCAAGGGGTACCCGAGAAGATAAAAAAAGTGCTCGAGGGTTCAAGCGGATGACCCCTGTGGAGTTGGCGGTACTTTCCACTTACGGGCGCTTTTCACGCGAAGAGATAGAGAGAGAACTTTCTTTGGAAGCGTTTTTGAGAAACGCCAACCCGAAGAAAGCGGAAAGGTTCTTGAAGATGGGGGGCCTCGAGAAGATCGAAGAACAGGAAGAACTCTTGAAGAAGGCGGGAGCGAAGGCACTCTCATTCTGGGACGAAGGGTATCCAGAACTTTTGAGAAACGGTGTTCATCCCCCACTGGTTCTCTTCGTGATCGGAAACGCGAATCTTTTGAAAGAGCCTTCGATCTCCGTTGTGGGTACCAGGAAACCGACAAGTTATGGGGTGAAGGTCACCAGGGAGTTCGTCTCAGAACTCTCCAAGTACTTTGTCATTGTCTCTGGGATGGCCTACGGAATAGACGCCGTCGCTCATGAGGCATCTTTGGAGAGCGGTGGAAAAACCGTGGCGGTATTGGGAACAGGTGTCGACGTGGTCTACCCGAAAACCAACGAGAAGCTGTACAGAAAGATCACCGAAAAGGGTTGTGTTGTGAGCGAGTTCTTGATGGGAACAGGTCCAAAGAAACATCACTTCCCTGCGCGAAACAGGATCATAGCGAGTCTTTCCGTGGCCACGCTAGTCGTGGAAGCACCAGAGAAAAGTGGCGCTCTGATAACGGCAAACTTTGCGGCGGACGCTGGAAGGGATGTTTTTGCCGTGCCCGGAGACGTGGACAGGATCACGAGTAAGGGGACGAACGGATTGATCAAATCGGGTGCTTATCCTTTAACTGATCCAAGGGATGTGCTCGAAAGGTATGGTTTGAGAGTAAGAAGGGAAGAACCTCAGCTTGAGGGGGAAGAGGAGGTAGTACTGGAGGCCCTCAAGGAAGGGAAAAGTCTCGAAGAAGTGGCCGAAACCCTAGGGTGGGAAGTGCAGAGGGTCCTCTCAATCGTTTCGGCACTCGAATTGAAGGGGTTTGTGAGGCTTTCACGGTGAAGTGATGATGGGGTGAGAACGTGCTCGTGTTGACGAGGAAGGTAGGAGAAAGTGTGATCATCGGAGACGAGATCATCGTTACCATCCTGAAAGTGGAGGGCAATTCTGTTAAAATCGGGATAGAAGCACCAAAGAACGTCAAGATATTGAGGAAGGAACTTTACGAAGACGTAAAGAGAGTCAACTTGGAGGCATCGAAAGTATCGAAGGAGGATCTGAAGGAGGTCTGGAAGGATGATAAAGGTCACCCGAGAACTGGTACTTCACCTTGAAAACCTGGCGCGACTTGAATTGAGCGAAGAAGAAAGGATTAGGTTGATGAGGGACTTCCAAGAGATACTGGATTACATGGAGCTCTTGAACGAAGTCGACGTACAAGGAGTGGAACCCATGTACACACCGGTAGAAGATCCCGCTTCTCTGAGAACGGGCGAACCGAAGTTCTTCGATGGGCGTGAACTCATAAAGTCGAACTTCCCCGAAGAGGAGAAGGGGCACATAAGAGTCCCTGGAATACACCAGTGAACTGGAAGGAAGCGGAAGAGATCGCGTGTTCTTTCTTGAAAAAGAAAGGCTACAAGATCCTCCAGAGGAATTACAGAACGCGTTACGGAGAAATCGACGTGGTAGCTTTGTATAGGGGAACGGTCGTTTTCATCGAAGTGAAAAGCGGTAGTTCGAGTGTGGATCCGCTCGATAGGATAGACTCGAGAAAAGTTCGAAGCATCGTGTTGAGCGCACTGTGTTACATGAAGGAGAAAGGTGAGACACGACCGGTGAGAGTGGACTTCGTGAGGGTTTTACCGAATTCGATAGAACACATCGAAGGTGTCTGGTTGGGGTGAGAAGGTGAAGGTAGTCGCGACGAACAAGAAAGCCTACACGGATTACGAGATACTCGAAACTTACGAAGCAGGCATCGTCTTGAAAGGAACAGAAGTGAAATCGCTCAGGGAAGGAAACGTTCACTTCAAAGACTCTTTCTGTAGGTTCAAGGATGGGGAGCTCTACCTCTTGAACCTCCACATCTCCCCCTACAGACACGGAAGCATCCACAACCACGATCCAGAAAGGCCACGAAAGTTGCTTCTCCACAAGAAAGAATTGAAGAGGTTGATAGGAAAGGTTCAAGAGGAGAGGGTCACCATCGTTCCTTTGAAGATCTACTTCAACGATCGAGGATTTGCGAAGGTGGAAATAGCGGTTGCGAGGGGTAAGAAGAAGTACGACAAGAGAGAAGCCATAAAGAAACGCGAGATGGAGAAAAAGCTGAGAGAGTACATGAAATACACGCGGTGAGAGTGGAATGTGGTATACTCAGGAAAGGATTCAGACGATACAACGGGAGGGAAGAGGATCATGGCCAGAAGGTGCGAAATATGCGGAAAAGAGACCAGGTCAGGTAAAAACGTGAGTCACTCGAACAAGAGAACGAACAGAAAGTTCAAACCCAACATTCAAAACGTTAGAGTGGTACTCGAAGATGGTACCGTCAAGCGCATGAGAGTTTGTACCAAATGCC
>Ga0209080_1001432_pt1 | contig 12002 bp, 10 predicted proteins | sample JNZ110809AmetaG_FD_184123 | JGI IMG/M metagenome (GOLD analysis project Ga0209080, IMG submission 184123) | Hot spring microbial communities from Jinze hot spring, China to study Microbial Dark Matter (Phase II) - JNZ 110809A (SPAdes) (version 3) ...
TAGCAGATGTTCACGCAGGGACAATAGATGATCCAGAAAACCTGGACAGGATCCTGAAAAGCGTCGCCGGGATACTGGAGACAGGCATATGCCCCAAAGCAGCCGACCAAATCATAATAGGATATCCGGATGGCGGCATCAAGCGCATAAACATCAATAGAAGAAGGCTTTAACAAGTCTTAGCGCTCAAGAGGCACTGGCACGAGAATATCCTGCTATGATTCTCTCAATCTCGGAGATGTAATATGCATGCTATTTTTAGCCGTATAAATGACCATGTTACGTGGGTCTGCATTGAAGCTTCAAGGATTCTTTGCTCATGAAACAATAATCTGCAGAAAGCGTGTTGAGCTTTTTCGAGCTATGACTAGTCTAGTATAGGGTCCGTCATCCAAGATTCTTTGAGATGATTCTTAATTAAGGAATTGGTACCGATTTGATGTCATATTCTCACTCCAAAGATTTCAAGTATGAATTTTAATGAGACGTATAGGAAGACTATTCCGAAGATTGCCCTAATCATCCATGCTGGGACCCTCGGCACGAGCTTCGCCCCTATCTGCGCGCCTATGGTTGTTCCGACTCCAAGCGAGAGGGCCGCGGCCACGTCCACCACCCCCTGATATATCTTGAAGCCCCCGGAGATTGCCGCCATGCTTATGAATGACATCAGTGACGTCCCCACAGCTATTTTCACCGGCGACCCCAACAAGTAAATGAATGATGGAACCAGCGCGTATCCTCCTCCGAGGCCGATTATCCCCGTCAGTACGCCTATGAAGAAGCCGATTAAGGCCTTCGCTGGAATTGTTCCCGGAACCGCTTTGCCAATCTTCTCAGCGGCCCTTCTGCGGAAGATCCCCTCATAGATCATCCTTACCGAGACGTATAGAAATGCCAAGCCTATTATCAGTTTCAACAGCGGAAGCTGAGCGATGAGGTATTGGAAGGCGATAGAGCCCACAACAGCTCCCACGCCGCCCGAAGTGGCCACCACCAGCGTCGTCCTATAATCAACATTTTTCATCCTGATATGAGCTATGGAGCCCGAGGAAGCCGTGATTATAACCGCAACAATCGTCGTCCCTATAGCGGTTGGCAAACTATAGTTATAGAGAAAGTATAGTGTTGGCAGCATGATTACACACCCGCCCGTCCCAAGAAAGCCACCCAAGATCCCCGCTATCAAACCAAAAACTACCAGCAAGAGAATTAGCAAAACATCCATGGGCAATGAGAAACAAGGATTTTTCTCATATTTAATGATTAACTACGACATTACAGCATCTAGAGCTGTTAAGCATGGAGCTAAGAAACGTCTAGAAAAAGCCCTAAGAGACATTCATCTGCTGTTTTCCGTTGTTACACGTGTAACGTGGATGCGGGGGGTGGGATTTGAACCCACGAACCCCTACGGGACAGGGGCCTGAGCCCTGCGCCGTTGACCAGGCTTGGCTACCCCCGCTATCCCCTCGATTAATTTCCCCACGGTAGGCTTCTCATAAGCCTTATCCCGGGGTTACTAGCGTTCCGATGATCTCTCCGGCTAATGCCTTCTCGAGGTTCTCGGGCTTTCTCCCATCGATCACGAGGACTGTTACCCCGCTTCTCTTCAGAACTTTTAGGGCTAGCTGGTCGATAAGCTTGTACTCGCCGGCGGCGTGAGATGATTCTCGGAGAATCTCCTCGAGCCTTGATAATGTGACTTCTCTCAGCAGCTTCGCGTGCGGGCTCCTCTTGGGGTCAGCCGTGTATACTCCTTCCACGTCCGTGGCTATGATCAGCTTCTCGGCTCCTATTGCCTCGGCCGCGAGAGCCGCGACCGCCGTCGTCGATTGCGCCGGCTGAAGCCCTCCTGCTACAACGATTCTCCCGGTCTCTGAGTACTCCACCAGCTGCTCTAGGCTTTCTGGGATCGCCCGGCAAGCCTTCTCGCCGATCAGCGCTGAGAAGATCATCGCGTGTATTCTCGTCACCTTGATCGCCAGCATGTCGCAGAATGCCTCGCTTAGGCCGAGGCTCCTCGCGGCCGAGATGTATCTCCTCGCCTCCTCCCCTCCGCCGACCACCACGCACCATCTTCCGCCGGTGAAGCTCCTCGAGATTATCTCCGCGTATGATCTCATTAGGCTCAGGTCTAGGCCGCTTGGCCCGGATATCAGGTGCCCGCCTATCTTTACAACCAGATTAGAGGGCATGCTTCAGCATGAATTGGAAAAAATATGTGAGATAAGTGTTTGGCTATGGCCCCTTCTGAGTTATCTCCTTGACTACTCCGGCCGCTATGGTCATTCCCATATCCCTTATCGCGAATCTGCCGAGCTCCGGGAAGTCGGCGTACGTCTCCAAGGCCACGGGCTCGAGAGGCTTCAATCTAACCAGCGCTACATCTCCGGTCTTTAGGAACTGCGGGTTCTTCTCCAAGACCTGGCCTGTTCTCGGATCCATCTTCTGTATCAGCTCGGCGAACTTCACAGCCGTCTGGGCCGTGTGTATATGCATTACCGGCGTGTAGCCGGCCGCTATCGCGGTCGGGTGATAGATTATTATCACCTGTGCTATGAACTCCTTCGCGACGCTGCATGGGCTGTCAGGGTGGCTCACGACCATGCCCCGCTTTAGCTGGGACTTCTCAACGCCCTTGAGGGCGAATCCGATGTTGTCTCCGGGTATTGCCTGCGGCATCGGCGTATGGTGCATCTCGATCGACTTGACCTCGGCCTTGAGCCCCGGCGGCATTATCACCACAGTGTCGCCGACCTTGAGCACTCCCGTCTCAACCCTTCCAACGGGCACCGTACCGACGCCCCTGATCGAGTAGACGGCCTGGATCGGGATTCTCAGCGGCTTATCTATCGGCTTCGGCGGCTCCTGGAATAGATCGAGGGCCTCGTGTAACGTGGGCCCATCATACCATGGCATATTGCTGCTCTTCTCGATCAGGTTATCTCCGGTCCAGCCCGAGACCGGTATGAACGGTATCTTCGAGACATCGTAGCCCAGCCTCTTCAGGAGGTCGCTTACGCCCTGCTTGACCTCCTCGAATCTCTCCTTGCTCCAGTTTACCGTCGGGTCGTCCATCTTGTTGATTAGGACTATCAGCTGCCTAATTCCTAGGATTGAGAGGAGGAATGCGTGCTCTCTCGCTTGGCCTCCCGGCGCGATGGCCACCTCGTATTCGCCCTTCTTAGCTGAGACGACGAGTACGGCGCAGTCAGCCTGGCTAGCTCCCGTGATCATGTTCTTGACGAAGTCCCTGTGCCCCGGAGCATCTATCAGCGTGAAGTGGTATTTCTTGGTCTCGAAGCTCTGGAAGGCCAGGTCTATCGTCAGCCCTCGCTCCCTCTCCTCCTTGATCCTATCGAGGATCCAGGCGTACTTGAATGTCTCCTTGCCCAGCCTCTTCGCCTCCTCTTCATACTGCTGCAATGTTCTCTCATCGACTATTCCCAGTTTCACCAAGAAGTGGCCCATCGTTGTAGACTTGCCGTGATCAACGTGTCCCACGACGACAAGGTTTAGGTGAGGCTTCTTGCTGGCAGACATCTAGAACACCTCTTCCCAGCAGCTAGCCTATAGAGGAGTTCATCCCATATATAAGCTTCTCCCGAGAAGCTCGCGATTATCCGCATCATCCACATTGCCGGTTGCAGGGGCGGGGGAATGGTTTAAAAGATGCGGTGGATAGGCGCGTGATGAAGGTCATGAGTGAGGGGCAAGAGGTGCCGGCGCATTCGCCCGAGCTCGCCGAGAAGTTTCTCCTCTTCGGCAAGTGGAGGCTTGATGAGGTCGAGGTGAGGGATCCGGGGCTCAAGGCGTATATCTGCTTGAAGCCCATGCTTGTTCCGCATAGCGGCGGCAGGCATGAGCACAGGAGGTTTGGCAAGGCCGAGGTAAACGTCGTCGAGAGGCTCGCGAACATGCTCATGAGGCCGGGGCCGAATGGCGGCAAGAAGTCGAAGGCTCTCAAGATAGTTAGGAATGCTCTCGAGATAATTCACGCGAGAACTGGGGAGAACCCGGTCCAAGTCCTGGTCAGGGCGATAGAGAACGCCGCTCCAAGAGAGGACGTGACGAGGCTGAGCTATGGAGGCATAGTCTACTTCAAGGCGGTCGATATATCGCCTCAGAGGAGGCTTGATCTGGCCTTGAGGTGGATGGGTGAGGCCGTGAGGACGGCGAGCTTCAGGAGCAGGAAGACCCCCGAGGAGGCTCTCGCCGACGAGATAATAGCCGCTGCCCAGAATGATGCCGGCAGCCACGCGATAAGGAAGAAGAATGAGCTCGAGAGGATAGCGCTCGCATCCAGGTAAGGCTCCCGCCTAGAATCTCAGAACCCTGAAGGGCTCGCCTCGCCTAAGAGCCTCCACCTCCACCAAGTGCGCTATTGAGGATGTCTTGATCTTCTTTCCGAGGACTTCCTCCACCTGAAATATTCCGGCCTCATTATCCATGTCCACGATTATTCGTATCGGCGTTTTCCCCGGCTCTCCCCGGGTCACCTCAACCCTCCTTATCGCGAGGGCTGAGAGAGCGTGTATATCGTATTTCCCCTGCCTATATGGCATCCTCGCCCTCCCCTCGGCCATATCTACGCCGTCGGCCACCTTCGTTATCCCCGCCTCGATGCTGAGCGCCCTCACATCTTCATCGTGCGAGAGAATGCAGTGAAGAATCTCCGCGGTGAGCCTGTAAGCCTTGAGGGGGTCCTGATATATTCTCCTGAGAATTCGTGGGAGGAATCTGGCGGCCAGGGCGACGCCGGATACGTAGTGGTAGCTCCTGTGAACAGCATTGCCTATGTCGTGGAGATATGCTCCCATCATGACCACGAGCCTGGCGTCCTCTTCATCCCCCACGCCATCCTTGACGACCGATGGCACGAAGCCCTCATCCAGCAGTATCTCGAGCATCTCGAGAGCAGCTCCGGCCACGATCTTGGAATGGACCGGGCCATGATCATTGTAGAGAAGCCTCTGAACAGCCATCACATTCGCCATCGAGAGATATGCCTGGACCTCGCGGCTTCTCTCGAGCATCCGGAGAGCCTGCTCGAGAATGGGGTGCCCGCTAATCCTATCCCTCAGAATGCTGGGTGAGACCAGGACCATGCGCTAGAGAGTCAGATCAGCCATGTAATTAAGAATCGCGTGGGCCATGGCCTCTCAGAGAAGCTTCCTCAGCTCCTCCACATCGAAGTATGTCTCGGCGCACCCATTTTTGAGGAGCGGCACCGCCTGGCCCGGAATCCCGAGCCTCTTCAGAGCCATGTAGCCGAGCTTCAGCTCCGCGCCGCAGGCAACCCCGACGGCGGCATCATATCTTCTCAATGCCAGTATCTTGGGGATGCATGATCCGCCTGGAAGCACGTAGACATCGTAGCCCCTCTCCCTCGCGATGGCCGTGGCCTGGTTTATCAGGCAGTCCGGCGAGCAGCTCATACACCTGTAAGTCGGGGTGCTCGGATCGAACTCGGCCCTGCACCGTTTGTCCATGTATTTTCTCGCGCAGTGTGGTAGGAAGAGCACCTTCCTCCCCCCAGCCGCCATGAACCCATCACGATTCAGTATATTCAGCACCTGTATCTCGAGGAGATCCTCGAATAGGGATATGGCCTCGAGCAGGTTTAAGCCCGTGATCTCCTGAACCCTGAACTTCGTGACAAGATATCTCGCGGCGTGGCTCATCCTCCGGTGAATCTTCAAGCTATAAGCCAGTTTTAGGAGCTCTTGGAAGAAGCTTCTCGGAAGACCCCTGAGGTCGAAGGTGAATCCATAGGGCATCGCGCCGGCGCCCCGCGACAAATCTTGAGCATAAAATGGATGATAAACTTTGATTCATGTCCGTTAAACATTCAAATAGAAGCTGATTTTAATGCGATCAAGCCTCTATGAGCAGGTCACGCGCCATGGAGCTGATTAGAAGCCATGAGAGATATAGGGCGATGACCCTGAACATGATTCCCAGCGAGAATGTTCAGAGCCCAAATGTCTTGAAGGCCCTTGCAACGGATCTCGCCGGAAGATACTCCTATCGGCCGAGGTATTATGCTGGGACGAGGCATATTGATGAGCTCTGGGAGTACGCTGAGGATCTTGCGAGAAAGCTGTTCGGCGCCGAGTACGTGTTCCTGGAGCCGCTTTCAGGCCACATCGCCGCCCTCCTGACGTATGTATCCCTCGTGAAGGGGAGGAAGATGGCCGCCCTCGCGCCCGAGTTCGGGGGCTACATGGGGAATGCTCCAGACAAGCTCCCCGATCTCATATCCGCGGACATAGTATATCTCCCGGCGGTCAAGGAGATCCTCATACCTGATCCCGAGAGGTCCGTTGAGCTGATCAGGGCGGAGAAGCCTGATCTCGTCGTCTTGGGAGGAAGCTACATGCTCTTCCCGCATCCCGTTAAAGAGCTCTCCGAGGCGGTTCATGAGTATGGCGGCCTCCTCGCCTACGATGGATCCCACGTCCTGGGGCTGATAGCCGGCGGAGTCTTCCAAGACCCGCTGAGGGAGGGCGCGGACGTGCTATTCGCCTCGACCCATAAGACCTTCCCAGGCCCTCAGGGAGGATTGATACTCACGAATAACGAGGAGGTTTATCGGAAGATCGCGGGTAACATCTTCCACAAGATCGCCGATAACATTCACTTTAACAAGATCGGGGCGCTGGCAGTCTCCCTCGAGGAGATGATGAGATGCGGCAAGAGATACGCGGCGAAGATCGTGGAGAATGCCTATGAGCTGGCGAAGAGCTTGGATGAGCTGGGCGTCCCGGTTAAAGCTAGGGATCACGGCTTCACGAAATCCCATCAAACGATACTCGATGTGCCCAACCGCGAGGAGAGGATCAGGCTGAGGGATAGGCTCGAGGAATGCGGCATAATATCCGACGCGGATCTCAGGCTCGGCGTGCCCGAGGTTACTAGGAGGGGGATGGGCAGGAGGGAGATGGCCAGGATAGCGAAGCTCGTGAAGAGGGCTCTGGACGGCGAGGACCCGAGGAGGATCAGGCGCGACGTCGCCGCCCTGGTAAGAAGATTCAGGACCGTGAAATTCTGTTAAGCCTAATGCGGCTAGTCTCGGCGGAATACGCCGACATGATCGAGAAGCCCCGCTGGGAGGATAGCTAAATAGTCGGAGATATTACACTATTATCTGGGCTTCTAGGCCTCGAGGTGGATTGCGTGGGAGAGGAGCTTAGGATTAGGCTTGAGAGGGCTGAAAGCTTTGGAGAGATATTCAGCGTCGTCAAGAAGGCGGTTGAGGAGGTTCTAGGAGTTAGGCGGGCCGGCCTCGAGCTTCTTCTAGTAGATCTACCCGGAGAGGTCGGCGCGATGCATCAGATAGGCTCGAACGCGATAATAATGAATAGGAGGCATCTCCAGGCGCTCCTGAAGTCCTCCAGAAGCAGGCTTGAGATCAACTCTTACATATTCCTGATCCTGCTCCACGAGTATCTCCATAGCCTCGGCGTGCTCGATGAAGGCGAGGTAGCTGCTCTCTCGATGAAGGTGATCAAGGAGGCTCTCGGGGAGGATCATCCGGCATATAGAATGGCTCCGAGGAAGCTCGCAGAGATAGCTGAGCAGCTGATCGGCGAAGACGACCTCATCTCCCTCGATGATGCCGAGATCATCAGGGACTTCGATACCGACAACTCTCAATACATAGGCTGAGCCATCATCCTCCAAAAAATGAGATGATGCTCTGGAAGAAGTTTTCCGGCTGCATGCTCTCAGCCGCCCTAGGAGATGCTCTGGGCGCGAGCTACACCCATGCAACTGAGCTGAGGTACACAGATGATACTGCGATGATGATAGCGCTTGCGGAGCACATGCTGGAGAATCGCGGCGCGGTTGATCCCGTGAAGCTCGCCTGGAAGTTTCTCGAGACCTACGAGGCTGAGCCCTGGAGAGGTTATGGCCCCGGCCCGCCGAGGATCTTCAGGATGATTAGGCGGGGCGAAGGGCCCCTCGAGCTGGATAAGATGCTGTATCACGGGGGATCGCTGGGGAATGGCGCCGCGATGCGGATAGCGCCAATCGGCATCTTCCACCACGATGATCTCGCGGAGCTCGAGAGAGCTGTTAGAGCATCCTGCAAGCCCACGCATAATCATCCGCTGGCGGTTGAGGGCGCGCTCCTCGAGGCCTATTCCATCGCCATGGCCACCAGGCTCGAGCCAGGAGAAAATGTTGATCCAAGGGTGTTCGTGGAGCAGCTCATCGCGCTTCCGGTGAGCGAAGTCTATCGCCTGAAGCTCGAGCTTATCCCGAGCCTAATAGAATCCGGCGCGAGCGGGAGAGATGCCGCGAGAGCTCTCGGAAACAGCGTTGAGGCCCATAACTCTGTTCCCACGGCTATATACTGCTATCTCGCCGAGCAGGATATCATCCGCGCGATCAGGAAGGCGATAAGCCTTGGGGGCGATAGGGATACGATAGCCTGCATGGCCGCGGCGATCGCCGGAGCCCATAGAGGCATCGAGGGCATCCCGGAAGATCTACTGAGCAGGCTTGAGAACGCTGACCGGATAAGGCGGCTCTCCGAGGACCTGTATCGCCTATGGCTCGATGTGAAGGGGCGGCGAGCATAAGCCCCCGGGTAATATCAAGGTGATACTCGTAGGGGGCCTCGACGGCGCTATGATAAAAAGCCCCACAGCATCTGAATAATCTGCTGGATAATGGCTCTGATAGCTCATGCCGCGGATATTCACCTCGGCTACGCCCAGTATGGCCTCTTAGAGAGGGAGATGGATATCTACGAGGCGTTCGAGGAGCTCGTGGAGGCCATTAGAAGGGAGAGGCCCGACCTCCTCCTGATCGCCGGCGACCTCTTCGACTCGCCCAGACCGCCGATAAAAGCTCTCATGAGGGCTAGAGAGCTCCTCGGAAACCTGAGATCCTCCGGCATCAGGATCTGCCACGTCATAGGAGACCACGAGCTCCCCAGGAGAGTCAAGGATCTACCGCCAACCGCGATCCTCGAGGGAATCTCGGATTACATCGGGCTCAAGAACATCAGTGTGGGCGATGAGATCGTCATCACGGGGCTCGATAGGGTTAGGCTCAGCGAGAGGGATGAGGCCATGAGAAGGCTCGGCCAGCTCGCCGAGGACGCGAGGCGATTCAGGAAGAGAGTGCTTCTCGCCCACGCACCGCTCCGCGGCCCCGAGAACATGGTCAAGGATCTTCCCAGGGGATACAGCTACTACGCGCTCGGCCATGAGCATGATCGCAGGATATTCTCCTTGGATGGGTCGGCCGCAGCATACTCGGGCTCAATCGAGATACTATCCACCGCGGAGATAGAGGGGTGGAGCAGATCCGGCAAGGGCTTCCTACTAATCGACCTTTCAGGCGATGAGCCGATAATTCAGGAGGTTAGCCTGAGCTCCATCAGGCCCCAGAAGCTGATCTCGGCGAGCATGAATGATCTCGAGAGAGCCTTAGAGGAGGCTGCTAGCTGGTCCTCCGCTCAGCGCAAGAAGCCGATAATCCACGTCAGGGTTAGGGGTAGGGCCATCGACCGCCAGCCGGCTCTTCGCATCATCCAGGAGAAGCTCGCTGGAAAGGTGCTCCACTACAGGTATGAGGTCTTGGAAGAGGTCGAGGAGGTCGGCGAGATCGAGGGGGCTCCGGCGATAGATGTCAGGGCCATGATCAGGGAGCATCTTCTTTCGAGGGGCTTTCGCGAGGATGATGCGGAGCTCGCGGTCGCGATCTACGACGCGTATATCGGCCGAGGAATCGAGGAGGTTGAGAGGCTGATTTTCAGGAGGCTTGGTGAGCTCGAGAAATGATCATACACTCGGTTAGGCTGAGGAACTTCATCTCGCATAGGGATACGTTCATAGAGTTTCCGCAGGGCTTGACGGTCCTCGTGGGCGATAACGGCTCCGGAAAAACCTCGATCCTCGACGCGATAACATTCGCCCTATTCAAGGAGCACGGCCGGGGGAGAGATGAGAACCTGATAAATCGCGCCGCATCCAGCGCGATCGTCCAAGTGACGTTCAGCTCAGGCGGGAGAACCTATGAGGTGACCTGGAGGCTTGGGAGGAGCAGGAGGGCTCAGGCCACCCTACGGGACCTCACCTCGGGCGCGACTCTGCTGGTGGATGCCGGCGAGAGGGCCGTGCTGCCGGAGATCGAGAGAATCCTCGGGATACCGCGCGAGGTCTTCCTGAGCGCCGCGTATGTTAGGCAGGGCGAGATGGCGAGGCTCCTAGAGGCGAGGCCATCGGAGAGGAAGGAGATCATCTCGAGGCTTCTCGGCGTAGAGGAGCTCGAGAGGCTCTGGGAGGAGCTCAGAATGCCGATAAGGCTGCTCGAGGAGAAGGCGGCTGATCTCAGGAAGAGGGCCGAGGGGATTGAGGAGCTTGAGAAGAGGCTTGGAGATGTTGAAGCCGAGATCTCGAGAGCCCGCGAGAGATTGACCGCGCTGGAGTCCGAGGTGAAGGCGCTCGAGGAGGAGCGCGAGAGACTGGAGTCTGAGCTGCGCGCGATGGAGGAGAATAGGAGGAGAATCGAGGGGCTTAAGGAGGCCGCCGCGAAGCTCGATAGCCTGATAGCCTCGAGGAGGCGGGATCTCGAGTCGCATGAAAGGGATCTGGCGATTGTTAGGGAGGCGGAGAAGCGCGCTCTAGAGCTGGAGAGGGCCGAGGAGGAGCTGAGGAGGCTGAGAGATGAGGTGGAGAATCTGAGGCGCGAGATCTCCGAGCTCGAGGCCATGAAGGCTGGGAAAGAGGTTCTCGAGAAGAGGGTCGGGGAGATCTCGGGGGAGATCGCATCGCATAAGTCGCTCATCGAGGATTGGATGAGGAAAGTTGAGAGGATTTCGGGGCGCAGGCTCGAGCGTTTTGAGGAGCTGCCCAACGCTATCAGAGGGCTGCTCGATGAGCATAGAAGAAGCGCGGATGAGCTTGAGCGCAGGATTCGTAGGATCGATGAAGAGGTCGGCAGCGTCCAGGGAATGATGAGAGCCGCGATGGAGAAGATCGAGGAGCTCGAGCGCGGCGGGGCCGCATGCCCGCTGTGCAGGAGGCCGATGACCGAGGAGCATAGGCTGAGGGTCTTGAATGAGCTTCGAGCGGAGATCGAGGATTATGAAAGGAGGGCTAGGGCGCTGGAGATAGAGCGAGAGGAGCTCCGCCTAGACCTGGAGTCGGCGAGAGCGGTCTTGAAGGAGTTTTCCGGAATCGATCCCAATAGAATCGAGGACTCGATCTCGAGGATTAGGGAGCTCGAGGAGGAGCGGGCGAGAATAGAGGCCGAGCTGAGAAGCATGGAGGAGCCCAGCAGGCTGGAGGATCTCAAGAGAATGCTCGATGAGAAGATGATGTCCTTGAGGAGAGCCGAGGAGGAGGTTAGGAGGCTGGAGAGGGAGAGGGGGATCCTGGAGAAGCTCGGATCAAGCATGGAGGTCGAGAAGAGGGTTAGAAGGCTGGCCTCCGAGATCGCGGAGCTCGAGGAGAAGAAGAGGTGGATGATCGAGAGAATGAGGAGCATCAGGTACAGCGAGGAGGAGTATGAGGATCTGAGGAGGAGGTTGAAGAATGCTCTCGAGAGGCTCGGCGGCCTCAGGGAGGAGTATTCGGCTCTAAGCCAGCGCTTAAAGGACCTGGAGGATGAGAGGAGCAGGATCGCGGGCGAGGTCGAGGACGCGAAGCTCGCCGGTAGGAGGCTTGAGATTGTGGAGCGCGAGCTCGCAAGGCTCAGGGCCATAAGAGATGCATTCAGCAAGGATGGTGTTCAGAAGCATATCAGGGCCGCGGCGAGAAAGAGCATCGAATACTATGCGAGGAGCCTTCTCAGGTCCTTCAACCTCGCATACACGGATCTGAGGCTTGACGAGGATTATAATGTGTATGTCTATGGCCCGTTCGGGGAGCAGCCTATAGACTCGCTGAGCGGCGGCGAGAAGACGGCGGTGGCCCTCTGCCTCAGGCTCGGCATAGCAGCAGCCTTGACCGGAAACAGGATTCAATGCATCTTGATGG
>Ga0209080_1001439_pt1 | contig 11964 bp, 12 predicted proteins | sample JNZ110809AmetaG_FD_184123 | JGI IMG/M metagenome (GOLD analysis project Ga0209080, IMG submission 184123) | Hot spring microbial communities from Jinze hot spring, China to study Microbial Dark Matter (Phase II) - JNZ 110809A (SPAdes) (version 3) ...
CCGCCTCCCACCCCCTCCTCCTTTGCCTTCTGGGCTTAGCTGAGGACACAAAGCTCGTCTTTTTGGATCTGGAATCCCTGGGCCTTTCCACCCTGCCGGTGTTTCTGGTGGGGATCGGGCGGGTCAACCTGCGGGAGGGGAAACTCACGATCCGCCAGTTCTTCGCGCGCGACCTCTCCGAGGAGATGGCGGTGTTGAGCCAGACCCTGGAGGAGCTCCCCGAACGGCCCCTGGTGGTGGGGTACAACAGCAAGGCCCACGACTGGCGGCAGCTTCGAGCACGCTTGGCCTACTACGGCTTGGGCGAGCTTCCCGAGCCGGCCCACCTGGATCTTCTCTTCTTCGCCCGAAGGCTTTGGTCCCAAAAGCTGGGCGATTGCTCCCTGAGCCACGTGGAGAAGGAAGTCCTCGGCCGCACCCGACCCCTGGACATCCCAAGCGAGCTTGTCCCCCTCTACTACGAGGCCTTCCTGCGCACGGGGCAACCCCGTTTCGCCCTTCCCATCCTCGCCCACAACCGGGAGGATGTGCTGAGCGTGGCCCTCCTTTTGGGCCGGATCCTGGAGGAACATGCGCGCGCTCCTTTCTCAACTTGAGCGGGAGGGGTGGTACCGGGGGCAGGTGGTGCGGACGGTGGAGGTGCCGCCGCGGCCGGCGGTCTACGCCCCGCCTCCCCCGGAGCTTCCGGAGGCCGCGAAGGCCTGGCTCGCCGTTCAGGGCCTTTGGCTCTTTCGGCATCAAGCGGAGGCCATGGCCGCCATCCTCGCGGGGGAGGACGTGATCCTCGCCACCGGGCCCTCCTCCGGGAAGACCTTGGCCATGGCCCTGCCCATCCTCGCCCGCCTCGCCGAGGATCCGGAGGGCACGGCCCTTCTCCTTTACCCCCTGAAGGCCCTGGCCCAGGACCAGCTCGGAAAATGGCAGAAGCTCGGGGCGTTCCTGGGGATGGACGTAGGGGGCATCTACGACGGGGATACCCCGGCGCACCTCCGCCCGAAGCTCCGGGGAAAGGCCCGCCTGCTCCTCACCAACCCCTACGCCCTGCACCAATATCTGGAGTGGCACCACCTTTGGGCGCCGTTCCTCGCGCGCCTTCGGTACGTGGTCCTGGACGAGGCCCACTGGTACCAGGGGGCGTTCGGGTCAGGCGTGGCCCTCCTCCTTTGGCGCCTTGGGCGCCTGCTCCGCCGCTACGGGGCGAAACCCACGTTCGTTCTGGCCTCCGCCACCTCCGGGGATCCCGCGGGCCTGGCCCGGGCCCTTTTGGGCCGGGAGGCCCGGCCCATAACGGAGGACGGCTCGCCTCAAGGCGCCCGCACCTGGTGGTTCTGGGACCCCGACCGGGACCCAAAAGCGAGCGCGTTCGCCCAGGTCGTGCAACTCGCGCGGTTCCTCCTGGAGGCGGGGCTGCAGACCCTCGTGTTCGTGCCCTCTCGGCGCATGGCGGAGGCCCTGAGCGCGGCGGTGCGGGCGGCGGCTCCCCACCTTGGGGAAAAGATCGCGGCCTATCGTGCCGGGTATCTCCCCGAGGAGCGCCGGGCCCTGGAGGCCGGCCTCCGCGAGGGCTCCCTGCGCCTTGTGGTCTCCACCTGCGCCCTGGAGCTTGGGGTGGACATCGGCGGCTTGGATGCGGTGATCCTTATGGGCTATCCCGGTTCCCTGGCCTCGGCGCGCCAGCAGGCCGGTCGCGCCGGAAGGGCCGGCCGCCCCGCCCTCGTGGTCTACGTCCCCGAGGAGGACCCCCTCGACTCCTACTTCCTCCACCATCCCGAGGAACTCGTGTTCGGCCCGGTGGAGCTCCCCGTGCTCAACCCTCGCCACCGGGGCCTCCTTTTCCGCCACGTCCTTTGTGCCGCCGCGGAACTCCCCCTGCGCCCTGAGGAGCTCGGGGAGCTCGGGGTCCAGGAGGAGGAGCTCGCGCCGCTTCTGAAGGCTGGACCCCTGGCGCGCACGCCCGCGGGGCTCGTGTACGCCGGCCGAACCCGTGCCGTGGAGAACGCGCCCCTGGACGCCCTCTCCAGCCGTCAGGTCCGGCTCCTTTGGCAGGGGGAGACCCTGGAGGTGTGGGACGAGGTGCGGGCCCGGCGCGAGGCCTTTCCCGGCGCCGTCCTCCTCCACCAGGGCCAGCCCTTCCGCGTGAGGGCCCTGGACCTGGAGGCGGGCGTGGCCGAGCTCGAGGAGTTCCCCGAGGACTACACCACAAAGGCCGTGACCACGGAGACTGTACGGATCCTCAAACCCGAGGTGCAGCAGGAGGGCCTGGGTTTCGGTTGGGTGGAGGTGCGGGAGGAGGTGCGGGCCTATAAGGTCCTTTCCCGCGGGCGCCTCGTGGAGGTGCGCCCCCTTTCCCTCCCTCCCGTGGAGTTCCAAACGGAGGGGATTTGGCTCCTTTGGCCCACCCCTTGGGAGGAACCAGGGGCCCTGCACGGCGCGGAGCACGCCCTCGTGGCCCTCGTCCCCCTCCTTGTGGGCGCGAGCGCCAAGGACGTGGGGGGTATTTCCACCCCCCACCATCCCGACACCCAAAAACCCACGATCCTCATTTACGAGGGGTTCCCCGGGGGGATTGGGATCAGCCGAGCCCTGCTTTCCCGGGTTGGGGAGTGGGTGCGCCGCACCGCCGAGCACCTGGCCCGTTGTCCGTGCGAGGCGGGTTGCCCCCGTTGCGTCCTTTCCGCGCGCTGCGGAAGCGGCAACCAGCCTATGGACAAGGGCGGCGCCCGTGCTATCCTGGAGCGCTGGAGGGAGCGGTATGGCCCTGTGGGCTAGGGAGGGACGGCGGCGCTGGGAGGCCGTGCGGGCCTTGCCCCCCTACAGTCCCCCAAGCTTCCTGCGCATCGCGCCCTCCCGGGAGGGGCCGGCCTGGTGGCTCTCCTGGACGGTGGGGCCGGATTTCGGGGCGGATGCGCTGCCCGAACTTCTGGAGGCGCTTCTCCGCGCCACCACCTCGCTTCCCAGCCCGCCGGAGCTGAAGCGGGTGGTGGGCGAGCACTTGGAGCCGGTGGAGGAGATCCCGCCCTTCTCGCCCCAGGCCGTGCGCCAGCCCGGGCTTCTCCTGCAGCGGGTCCAAGTGCAGCCGGCGCGCTGGCTCCTCCTCCTGCACCTGGCCCGGGCCAAAGGAAAGGTTTTGGTGCCCGAAGTGGATCGCTACTTGGTGGGAGGGTGGTGGGCCTCCCTCGTGGCCCTCAAGCGGGCCTGTGAGGGCGGAAGGGGCTGAGGGAGGCCCACCCCGCGAGCCCTTGCGGCCCTACGGACAGTCCCCAAAACAGATGCGGATCTGGAAGTGCCACTGGCCGTCCGGGCCCAGGCACCAGCACCACCCCGGACCCGGGCAGGCTCCACCGATCACCACCTGCCAGCCCCCCGTTGCCGGGTTGTAGTACCAGCACATCCCGGGGTAGACCGTGCCCCAACAGGGCGGGCAAGGCCCGATCCAGCAGGGCGGGCAGGGATACCCCACCGGCCCCGGCAGGATCTGGAAGGTCGTCCAGGCCGTGGCGCAGCACCCGCAGGAAGGGCCGGGAACGAGCCCAAGCACCTTGGCCTTTCCGGACTGGGGGTCCGGCCCAAGGAGGGGGTAGGGGTCCTCCGGGGTGCCCAAGGGGACGGGAATGGGCTGGAGGCAGGCAACCGCCTGAAGGGATTCCGTGCCCGCAGGCGGGGTGACCCGGAACACGTAGTTCCCATCAGGGAAAACATGGGTGCCCGCGGGCTTCCAGGGGTTGGGCGAGTAGGGGTTGGGAAAGATCAGGCGCACAAACCCACTGGGGTCGATGTCGAACACGTAAAGGTAGGCGGGCTGGGAGAGGTGGACGAAGAAGCGGGCCGTCTCCCCCACGTAGTACTGGGGCTTCTCTGTCCAGATGGCCACGGTGAGGCCAGGAATGGGCTGGGGAACGAGGCCCAAGGGCGAGGGCTCCTGGGCCCAGGCCAGGGCCGCACCAAGCAAAACCAGCGCAGGAAGGATGCGACACATCTTCGGTCACCTCCGCTTTTAGTTACACCGTGGGCAGGTCTTGGGTTTGGCGGGGAGGGGAGCGACGAGGAGGGCGGCGAGGAGGGCGCCCAGAAGCCCGAGGCAGCCGCTCAGGAAAAGAGGGGCCTCCGCTCCGGCCAAGGAGTACGCAGCTCCGGCCAGGGTGGGCCCCAGGGACTGTCCGGAGGCAAAGGCTGCGTCCTGAACGCCTGTCACCGTGCCCATGCCGAACCTTCGGCCAAGCTGGGTGCGCACCACGATGATGGAGCCCCGACCGAAGGCGCTGGCCACCCCCATGAGGAGGGAAAGCAAGGCCACCGCCCAAGGCGCCGTCACCACGGGCACGAAGAAGAGGGGCACGGTGGCGAGCATCCCTCCAAGGAGCACCTGGGGCCGTGGAGGCAGGAGATCCGCAAGGTACCCCGCAGGGATCTGGAACACGCTTTCCCCTACGAAGTACAAGGTGAGGACGGTGCCGATCATCGTCTCGCCCAGGCCTTTTTCGGCGGCGAGGAGGGGGAAGAAGGCGTTGAAGGCCTGGCGCCAAAAGCCCCGGGTGCCCATGTAGGCCACGATGGCCCAGAGCTCCCGCTGGGCCAAAACGGCGCGCCAAGGCGGCCGGGGCCGGCGGCGCTCCCCCGGAGCCCGGCCCTCCATGGGCACGAGGAACGCCACGGCCAAAAGGGCCGCCACGGTGAGGAGGCCCATGGCGTAAAACGGGGCGGTGAGCCCAAAGTGCTCGGCCAGGCCTCCCCCGAGGATCGGCCCAAGCCCCATGCCCACGAACTGCGCGGTGTAGAAGAGGTTGAGGGTGCGGCCCTCCCGACCGGGCGGGGTGCGCTCGGCCACGTAGGCCTGAGCCTGGGGCGTGACCAGGGTCGAGGCCAGCCCTTGCACCAGGCGCAGAAGCCCGATCTGCCAAAGGGACTGGGCCAGGGCATAGGCCACGGAGACGAGGGCGTAAAGGCCGAGGCCTGTGAGGATGAGGGGTTTTCGGGCCACCCGGTCGGAGAGCCGGCCGAAGAGGGGGCCGCCCAAAAACCGGGCCACGGCGAAGGCGGCGAACACAAGGCCCAGCTCCAGGCCGCCCGCGCCGAACGCGCGCATGTAGAGGGGAAGGACAGGGGAGATCACGCCCAGCCCCAGGAGGGCGACGGCCACGGCCAAGAACAGCGGCCAGAACCCGGGCACGGTCGCAAGTCTACCCGTTTTGTCCGGCCCGGGGGTGGAAAGTAGAATGGCCGCGGAAAAGGGAGCCGGTTTCCAACGTAATTTGCATAACACCTCCCGCAGGAGGCCTTGTGCGCATCTCAGAGAAGCGCATCCTGGAGTGGTGGGAAGCCCCGGGCATCGAGGGCCGCGAGGCCTTCGATGAGGAGATCGTGTACCTCAACAACCAGGCCGAGTCCTTGAGCCTTCCTCGCTGGGCCGTGCTCGTGCGGGACCTCATGCCCCGCTGGGGCTTCGAGCCCTGTGCCCACCGCTTTTTCGATGGTCTTGAGCAGGTGATGGGCATGATCGGCGCGGGAAAACCGGGGATGCGCCTGGGAAGCTGCGGCGACGTCCCCTTGGCCGTCCACCTGCGCCTTCAGGCCCTGGGCCAGGAGTTCTTGGCCTGGGCTGCAGGAAAGGAGGCGCGGGAGCTGGGGCCCCTTTTGGGGGCGCGCACGCCCGCCCGGATGGAGGCCGCGCGCGCCGTGGGCCAGGCCCTCAGCGCCTTCGCCCACGGCTGGGTGGCCACCGACGAGGTCCTCGAGTCCTGGGCGGAACGGGCCACGCACCCCCTCACCCGAAACCTCGTGGACGGGGAGGACGCCCCCCTTCCCAAGCTCCTCCGCCACGCTTGCGCCTACAACGTCGTGGCGAACGTGCGTCGCTTGGCCCAGGCCATCGGCGAGGAGCAGCTCCCGGAGGTCCGCGTGTGCCAAGAGGCCTTAAGGGAGCTTCCTCACGCGGCTCCCGAGCGGTTGGAACAGCTTTGGGTCGTGCTTCAGGCCCTGGCCCGCTGGCTCAAAAAGGAACCGCCTCAGGATGCCGTACAAGCCCACCTTTTTTCCATGCTCGGCGAGCGCGACCCCGTGCGGGAATGGCTTGTGGCCTCCCTCTACAAATCCCTGAAGCTCTGGCAAGTGCACATCGACCGGCTTTTGGGCCAACGGCACCGACTCTTCTCGCTCATCTAGCGGTTGGCAAAGGGGCGGGCCAGGGATAACCTTCGGCGGCCATGGAGAACCTGGTTTTGGTGCGGCATCCCTTGATCCAGGCCAAGCTCACCAAGCTCCGGGATAAGCGCACGGATCGGTTGCAGTTCCGGCAGATCCTGGAGGAGCTCACCGCCCTCATGGTCTACGAGATCACGCGGGACTTCCCGGTGCGGCCGGTGGAGGTGGAGACCCCGTTTGAGCGCACCCAAGGCGTGGAGCTGGCCCGGCCGGTGGTGCTTGTTCCCATCCTGCGCGCCGGGATCGTCATGCTCGATGGCGTCCTCTCCCTCATCCCCAGCGCCTATGTCGGCCACATCGGGCTTTATCGCGATCCCGCTACCCTCAAACCCGTCCAGTACTTCGTGAAGCTCCCTCCCAACCTTGGGGAGGCCCTGGTGATCGTGGTGGACCCCATGCTGGCCACGGGGGGCTCGGCCGTGCACGCCGTGAGCCTGGTGAAGGAGCGCGGGGGGCGGGACATCCGCTTCCTCTGCCTTGTGGCGGCACCGGAGGGCGTGCGGGCCATGGCCCAGGCCCATCCCGACGTCCCGGTGTACGCGGCCGCCCTGGATCGGGAGCTCGATAGCCACGGGTACATCCGGCCGGGCCTGGGCGACGCAGGGGATCGCCTGTTCGGCACATGAGGCGCGTGGCCCTGGTCACCGGAGGATCGCGGGGGATCGGCGCGGCCACCGTGCACCGCCTGGCCCAGCTGGGCTTCGACGTGGCCTTCACCTACAGGACGGCCAAAACGGAGGCCGAGGCGGTGGCCCGCGAGGCGGAGGCCCTGGGCCGCCGGGCCTTGCCCCTTCCCCTCGACCTCGAGGACCTTTCCCGCATCAAGCCCACGGTGGACGCCGTGGCCGAGGCGCTCGGGGGCCTCCATGTTCTGGTGAACAACGCCGGCTATGTGCAGCGCGTGCCCCCGGAGAGCCTTTCCTTAGAGGACTGGGAGCGCATGATCCGCGTGGGGCTCACCGCGCCCTTCCTCTTCATCCAGGCCGCGGTGCCCCACATGAAAAAGGCGGGATGGGGGCGCATCGTGAACGTCTCCTCCCTTCGGGCCCTCACGGGTTCCCCCCATGGGGCGCACTACGCCGCGGCCAAGGCCGGCCTTTTGGGCCTCACCAAGTCCTTCGCCCTGGCCCTCGCCCCCTACGGGATCACGGTGAACGCGGTCTGCCCAGGCTTCGTGGACACGGACATCAACCGGGAGCAATTGCGCACGCGGGGCCAGGAGATCCTAAGCCAGATCCCGCTTGGGCGGGTGGCCCAACCGGAGGAGGTGGCTGCCCTCATCGCCTTCCTCTGCACGGACGAGGCCGGCTACATCACGGGCGCCACCCTCTCCATCAACGGCGGGCTGCGCATGGACTGAGATGGACCGCGCTCAACTCGGCCTCGCCACTTTCCATTGCCCAGGCCTAAACCTTTGGTCCTGGGTGGAGCTGGCCCAGGAACTGGGCTTGGGCGGAGTGGAGCTGCGGGCTGACCCAGGGATCGCCCACCCCGACGAGCTTTCCTCCCAGGACCTTCGGCGGCTTCGCGCCCTCGCCCAAAACGGGCTTTGGCTCTCTTTGCACATGCCCATTCATGGAGTGAACCTGACCTGGCCGGTGCGGGCGGTGGCCGCGGCCTCCCTGGGGGAGCTCGTGCGCACCGTGGACCTCGCGGCCGAGATCGGGGCCGATGTCGTGGTGATCCACCCTGGGCGCCTGCCCGCGGAGTACGTGCCCTTTCCGGAGTGGCACGCGCGAAGCCTTGACCTCCTGCGGTTCGCCCTGGGAGTGCTCCTTCCCCGGGCCGCCCGCGGCGGGGTGAAGCTCGCCCTAGAGAACTTGGGAAACGGGCGGGACCGGGGGCTTGTGCAGACCGCCGAGGAACACTTGGCCATCCTCCGGGAATTCCCGGAGCTTGGGGCCTGCTTTGACCTGGGCCACCTCCATACCCTGGGCGGCTCGCCCCGCCCCTACATCCGCGCCCTCGCAGAGCGCTTGCTTCACGTGCACCTCCACGACAACCGCGGCGATTGGGATGCCCATCTTCCGCTGGGCGAGGGCACCGCGCCCTGGCGGGAGGCCCTCGCGGCCCTGGCGGAGCAGGGTTTCCACGGCCGCATCATCCTCGAGCTTCCCGATCCGGAGGGGCTCAAAAGAAGCGTGCGACTTTTGCTGGGCTCATGAGCGCGCCCCGCTGGTACTGGGCGTTTTTGGTGGTGAACGTGGCGCTGGGGGCCTTTTCCCAGCTTCTGCCCCTCTACGCCTACTTTTTGGGGGCAAGCGCGGGCGAGGTGGGGCTTCTGGCCGCGGTGGGCAGCGCCACGAACATCGTGGCCAGCCTGTTTTGGGGAAAGCTCGCGGATCGGACCCCTCGGCGCCGGCCCCTTGTGCTCTTGGGCTTCTGGGGGATCGCCGCCTGCTACGCGCTTTTGGCCTTCCTGAGCCGCCGGGGCGCCCTCTTCCCCCTCAACGCCGCGGCCACCTTCCTCTGGATGGCCGCGGGGACCGCTGCCACCCTCCTTGTCCTCCACGCTTTTCCCCACGAGCGCTGGGAGCGGGAGATCGGCCGGTTCAACGCCTTCGGCGGCGTGGGCTGGACCGCCGGCCTCATCTTAGGGGCCCTTTGGACCACCGCCCTGGCCCGCCTCGTGGGAGAAGGATGGGGATTGCGCTCCTTGGCGTTGATGCTCGCCCTCGTCGCGGGCTTCGCGGGATTCCTGGCCTTCCGTAGCCTGCCCGAGCCCCGCGCGGTGCGGCGCACAAGCTTCCTGGACTGGACCTCGGGGATCGGCACGTTCGTGGTGGAGCGGCTGCGCTACGGCCCCACGTACCTCTTGGAGGCCCTGAGCCCCCGCCAGATCCTCCGGTTTTTGCAGGGACGCACGGCCTTCGGGCCGGAGCTCGTCCTCTGCTACTACGGGGAGCTCCTTTCCTTCGTGGGCTTCGCCCTTGTGTTCGCGCCGTTTCCCGTGTTCCTGCGGCAGAGATTGGGGTGGCCGAACGAGGGGGTGTTCGCCCTGTACGTGGCGCATCATGCCATCGGCATTTTCGCCTACGAATGGGCCCGCCGGGCCATCGCGAGCTGGGGCCACCGGCCGGCCCTGGCCTTTGCCCTCCTCGTGCGGGTCGGGATCTTCGCAGGCTTTGCGGCGGTGGGCCGCGGCGCCTCCCCTTGGATCCTGCCCCTCCTCTTCGCCCTGGCCGGAGTCACCTGGTCGTTCTTTCAGCTTTCCACCACGGCCTTGGTATCGCGGCTGGCGCCGGCGGAGCTGCGCGGGCAGGGTTTGGGCCTCTATAACGCTGTGGCCGGGCTAGGGAACGTGATTGGCGCCGCTTTGGGCGGGTACTTGGCCGATGCCTTCGGCTACGCGGCGCCGTTCCTTTCGGGCGCAGCCCTCCTCTTTCTGACCCTTCCCATCTTCCTTGTGGAGAGCCGCCCCGCCCCCTAACTCACTCCTTCTCCTTCACCTCGAGGACCTGCATCCCGTTGTAGTAGCCGCAGTGCGGGCAGACCCGATGGGGCAGGCGGAAGTTGTGGCACTGCGGGCACTCGGTAGCCGCCTGAAGCTTGGCCCGCCAATGGGTGCGGCGCAGGCGCACTTCGCGATGGGATCTACGGGATTTCGGAACCGCTGCCATTTTTCCCTCCTTTGGCGGAGCTATTTTGCCCGCGGCCGCTCCAGAATCAAGGTGACCGGCCCGTCGTTCACAAGCCCCACCTCCATGTGGGCCCCGAATATCCCGGAGCGCACGGGCACCCCTTCCGCGGCCAAGGCCTCAAGGAAAAGGTCGTAGAGGGCCCGAGCCTTTTCCGCAGGTGCCGCGCCGTCGAAACTGGGCCGCCGCCCCGCCAACGCATCCCCATAGAGGGTGAACTGGGAAACGCAGAGGATCTCGCCGCCTACCTCCCGAAGCGCGCGATTCAGTTTCCCGTTTTCGTCGGAAAAGATGCGGATCTCCGGGACGCGTTTGGCCCAGAACCGCACCTCCTCCTCATCGTCCTCCCGGCCGATACCCACAAGGAGAAGGAGACCTGGGCCGATGCGCGCCACTTCCCTCCCCTCCACCCGCACCCAGGCCTCACGCACCCGCTGAAGAACGATGCGCATCCGCTTTCTCGCTTTGGAAACTCAAAAGGAAGGCGTGCACGCGCTTGAGATCCTCAAGGGAGAGCGCATCGAGGAGGGCGAGGATCTCTTGGCGCAGGATTTGTCGCTCCCGTTCGGTTCGGCGCTCCTCCTGCAGGGCCTGTTCGGCCAAGCGCCGCGCCGCCCGGCTCACCTCGTGGTCCACGTAGTTCACCCGCGCCCTGGGGAAGCGCCGCAAGAGCTCCTGGGCGAGCTTGTTGAGGTGCTGCACCGCCGGGTCCCGCGGGGAAAGGGTGCCGTTGAGCTGGTTCACCACCTGGTGGTTATCCGTGAAGAGCACGAGCTCCTCGGGCTGCCGCTGGAGGGCGAGCCGGAGGCCTTCGAGGATGGCCCGGTACTCGGCGACCTCCGGGGTGGCGCGGCCAATGCATTTCCCCAGGCGCTCGAGGACCCGGCCCTGGGGGTCGCTGAGCACCACCCCGATGGCGGCCACGGCAGGGTCCCCCCGGGCCGCACCCCCTGCGGAAAGAAAAAGTTTGCGCATGCTTTGGGCCCGGCAGGGATTGAACCTGCGACCAACCGGTTATGAGCCGGCTGCTCTACCCCTGAGCTACGGGCCCACCAAGGTTGATCGTAGTGGGGGCCAGCAAAACAGGCAAGCGGGTTCTCTGTCCTCCCGCAAGGCTCATGCCTTGCACAGGCCCGCGGAGGCGGTAAGCTTGGCCCCTTGTATTTGGTTCGCCCGCCTGGCGGGTTTTTTATTTTTGCCTTCCAGCGCGAAACCCACGGAGGAGCGAGATGGAAACGGCGGATATGCACAGGATTCGCAACATTGGGATCGCCGCGCACATCGATGCCGGCAAGACCACCCTTTCGGAAGCCATGCTCTTCCTCTCCGGGAAGAAGCACCGCTTCGGTGAGGTGGACGAAGGCCAGGCCACGCTGGACTGGATGCCCCAGGAGCGCGAGCGCGGCATCACCATCACCGCTGCGGCCACCACCCTCCCCTGGAAGGGGCACACCGTGAACCTCATCGACACCCCCGGCCACGTGGACTTCACGGCGGAGGTGGAGCGGGCCCTGCGCGTGGTGGACGGGATGATCGCCCTCTTTTGCGCCGTGGGCGGGGTGGAGGCCCAGTCGGAGACTGTGTGGCGCCAGGCCGAGCGCTATGGGGTCCCGCGCATCGCCTTCGTGAACAAGATGGACCGGGTGGGCGCCGATTTCGCCGGCGTGGTGGAGGAGATGCGCCGCGATTTGGGCGCAAACCCCGTGCCCATCGTTCTTCCCATGGGAGCTGAGGACGAGTTCTGCGGCCTCATCGACCTCCTCACCCTGGAGGCCATCCTCCTTCGGGAGGGCGAGAACGGGGGGGAACCCCCGCGCCTCCCCATCCCCCAAGAGTTCCAAAGGGAAGCGCAAGCGGCGCGTGAGAGGCTCGTGGAGGCCGTGGCCGAGGCCGACGACCTGTTCTTGGAGCGTTACCTTTCCGGGGAGGTGAGCGAAGCGGAGCTGCGGCGAGCGCTGCGGCGGGCCACCCTGGCGGGGAAAATCGTGCCCGTCCTGGCGGGATCAGCCGCCAAGCTCAAGGGCGTGCGAAGGCTTCTTGACGCCGTGGTGGACTTTTTGCCCTCCCCCGGGGACCTTCCCGCGGTGCGCGGCTCCTGGGAGGGCCAGACGCTCGAACGCCTCCCCAG
>Ga0209080_1001440_pt1 | contig 11959 bp, 13 predicted proteins | sample JNZ110809AmetaG_FD_184123 | JGI IMG/M metagenome (GOLD analysis project Ga0209080, IMG submission 184123) | Hot spring microbial communities from Jinze hot spring, China to study Microbial Dark Matter (Phase II) - JNZ 110809A (SPAdes) (version 3) ...
ACGTGAAGCGCTACTCCCTTAAACGAGTTGAGTAAGGCCGACTTAAGCCTGGAGAAGGTAGTACTAAGCGACGACAAACGCTTAAAAAGGCCTTAACAAGAAGTGTATAGAGGCATTACTATGGCCGAGGAACCATTACCCATATCGGAGAAGCTTAAAGTCCTACAACACGAAACCCTCTTTAAATCGGATAAGTGGTGGGCAGCCGTAGCCCTACTTGAAAGCTTCGGTAGGAAGCAGGTAGCCCTATACCTATGGACTAAGAGAGGCAATCAATGGAAGCGTAAACAGAAGTACGTAATACGCGATAGAACGGAGTGGAACCGGGTAAAGGACGCGGTAGAGAGGCTAATACCCAACCTATAGTGAATTAAGTTGGAGAAAAGCTACGTTCAACACCCCCTACTAAAGCCGAGAGCCGTAGAGGATAGGCTATACCAGCGTAAAATACTAGAAACCGCTAGAAGTAGGAATACGCTCATAGTGCTACCAACCGCGCTAGGTAAAACCATTATAGCCATGCTACTCGCCTTAGAAAAGCTTAACGATGGCAAAGTATTATTCATGGCCCCTACGAGGCCACTAGCCTACCAACACTACGAAACGTTTAAGGATAAAACTTCCCTAAGCTTAGAAGAGCTAGCATTAGTAACAGGTAAGCATCCGCAATCTAAGCGTATACAGCTATATGAATCGGCTCGCGTAATATTCGCTACGCCTCAATGCATATATAACGATTTAAAGTCGGCAGTCCTAAGCCTTGATGGTTTCTCGCTACTAATATTCGATGAAGCGCATAGAGCACGCGGTAATTACGCCTACGTAGGTATAGCTTCAACATACGTACAGCAGCGTAACAACCCGTTGATAATTGGTTTAACGGCTTCACCAGGCGGATCCGAGGAAAGCATAGCCCAGATATGTAGGAACCTAGCCATCGAGGCCATAGAGTTCAGGCATGACGAAGACCCAGACGTAAAGCCTTACATCCAGCCAGTAGAGGTACAATGGAGACCGGTAGTAGTACCGGAGCCGTACTTAAAGGTTAGGAATAAGCTTAAGGAGATGTTGATTGAACGTATTAAACGTCTACAAGCGTTAGGCGTACTAACCGGTAAGGAGCCAGCATTCATAACTAGGCGTGACCTAGTAGAGTTAAACGAGGAATTGCAGCGACGGCTAGTTGAAGGTAGCGGCGGATACCTCTACGAGGTTAAGGTACAGGCAACGGCCGCTTTAAGCGTAGCCCACATGATAGAGTTAATAGAAACCCAAGGGCCTGAGACTCTTAAAGCCTTCATGGATAAGACGCTCATAAATATGGCTGAGGAGGGTAGTAGGGGCCATAAATCCATCCTAAACGATCCTCTCTTCACGGAGGCGAAAATATATACTACTCAGGCCCTAGCAACGCCAAACCCTAAAGTGGAGGAGTTAAAACGCATACTACAGGAGCAGTTTAACGCTAAGCCGGATTCAAGGTTAATAGTGTTTTCGCAATATCGCGATACCGTGGATATGATCCTTAAAAGGCTTGAAGGCCTACCCAAGGTTAAAGCAGCCCGCTTCGTAGGTCAAGGCTTTAAGGATGGCAGCCCGGGGATGACACAGGAGCAACAGCATGAAGCGATACAAAAGCTTAGAGGCGGAGAAGTAAACGTACTAGTCGCTACTAGTATAGCCGAGGAGGGCTTAGATATACCCGAAGTGGATCACGTAGTATTTTACGAGCCGGTGCCAAGCGAAATAAGGTACATCCAGCGAAGGGGGAGGACCGGTAGAAGGGTGGCTGGTAAGGTATCCATAATAATGGCCGAAGGAACCTTGGACGAAGTATTCTACTGGACGACAATAGCGAAGGTAAGGAGGATGCGTAGAGTGATAAAGCAGCTTAATAGGAAGCTACCGAAAAGGCAAGTCGTAATTGAAGCCCCTAAACCGCAAGTAGTAAAACCAGTAATCCTTAAACCTGAGGAGAGGATAACGGCCTACATACCACCACCTCAAACACAACCGGTTAAGAGGGTGAAGCAATACGAATGGTTTACGCCTGAACTCGTAGACGTTAAGGGGCTTGGTAAAGCGTTTAGATGGTTCATGGGAAACCTACCCTCAAAACCCGTACCAGTTCAAAAGCTAGTGGAACAAGCCGTTGAAGCTACCGGGCTTAGTAAAGCCCAAGTGGAAACAGCCCTATGGCGACTACTACAGCAAGGTATGTTATACCAGCCCGAGCCCGGAATGGTAGTCACGGTTAACCATCGAGCTATTCAAAGCCCTAAGGAGGGAAGGAGCCCTTAAGGATGCCCTTAAAGCTGTAACGGTGTAGTTTCCGTAGTACAGCCAAACCTGCCTAAAGGGCACGTCGGTTTAGGGTAGGATATGCTGAAGGGGGGCCTGAAGCTCGTCCTGTAGCTCGTACCGGTTACGCCGTAGCCCTCCCATAGCTGATCGGTGAACACCGGTCTCCCAACGCTGTCCCGAACCATTATTAAAACCGTTGAGCCCCGCGGGCAGGAGCCGCTAACAGTCACCGTTTCGCCGAGCATGTAGAAGCGTTTATCGACGCTAACCGTTAACTCCTGAGCCATCACGGGCTGGGCCGCCTGAAGCGCTAAGAACGCTAGGAGCGCTGCCAGTGTGAAGGCCCTTCCTTCAACCTTCACGTTTCCACCCACCCTTAACGGTGCTGTAGGGCTTTAACCCATCAGGAAGTTGAAGTAAAACATTCTTAGCTTTACGTGATAAAAGCATTTTTATTATACTTTCTTGCTCAAGCTCGTATGTCAAGTATTCTCACTTAGTGATGCTTGTAAGAGGCTTTACAGAGGTAAAGGGATTGTTAAGCTTGTCGTTCTTTCAGGTGAGTAATCCAGGAGATAAAGTTAACGGGAGGAGCGCTGTTGAAAGGTTCTTAGCGTGAATAAAAGCCTTCGGAAGGATAACCATAAGGTACAAGAGGCTAGCATCGAAGTACCCATACAAGTAGCATAATATACCTAAGGGTTAGGTCCGTAAATTAATTAAACGGGATAAAAATAATATGGGGGATCGGCCTCTGACTTGGTATTGTCCTAAATGCGGTGCGAAGTTTAACGCTAACGCCGTGGTAGCTATAAGGCTTCATCAGGAGGCGCATCAATACGAGGGCTTAAGCGAAGACGCGGTAAAGTTGTTAAAGGCACTTGAAGCAGGTAAAACCACCGTTGATGAGCTAGTTAACGCTTTAAACTTCAAGCCGAGTAAGGTTTACGCGTTACTAGGCGCCCTTCAAAGGAAGGGTTTGGTGGTTAAACGTTTAGATCGATGGGTTAGGAAGCCCCAACCTTAAACCCCCCTCATTATAAATTTTAAAAAACCGTAAAGCCTAAACCTAGTACCGAACCTATATGGACGATAGGTCTAAAGGCCCCTTTAAGGAAGCTAAGAAGCCCCCGCATGGCGTCGTGACGCTAAAAACCCTTGGATGGTCAGGCTGAGTGGCCCTTATGGCGCTGGATAAGGATGAGGAAGTAGCACTACTAGCTTCAGCTTTAATCATGACGGCTTTAACCGTTACGCTCATCATGGTAAAACTACTCGGCGTATCCCTAGGTTTCGACCCCGTTTTCGAGGTCTTAGTTTTCTACCTTCCAACAGTACTTCTCATCGGGATGTACGTCAAACTTAAAAAAAGTAAACCCGTTAACAGTTAACATAGCCGTATCGAAGCCTAGAACCCTAACCGCTACGGGGTTATTGGAGGTACTTCGTATCCCTTATTACCTACGGTTTTAAATGAATATATAGGGACTTATCAGAGTGATACTATGACTATTTTTAGGACGCTTAAACCGCTAATGGTTAAGGAGAAAGAATGTAAGGTATGTGGAGCTAGAAGTAAGCTTATCGCATCCGCCATAGGTGTTTGCGCCCAATGCCTTAAGGATAGGCCCTCGGAAGCTTTACCAATAGCTATGGAGGCACACCGAGAAAGCCGTGGTAGGTACGGCCTCCCGAAGGAACCCCCCAAGGACCCGAAGGGGGCTTTATGCGGTCTTTGCGCTAACGATTGCCGTATTCCAATAGGCGGTTATGGTTACTGTGGGTTAGCTAGAAATCAGGATGGCAACATTTTAAGGATCGCTGGAACCCCGGATAAAGGCTTATTGGAGTGGTATTACGACCCCCTACCTACTAATTGCGTAGCAGCCTTCACATGTCCAGGCTGTACCGGGTCCGGTTACCCTAAGTACGCCTATTTAAACGGCCCTGAATACGGGTATAATAACCTAGCCGTATTCTATGGTAGCTGCTCCCTCGATTGCTTATTCTGCCAAAACTGGAGTTATAGGGAGCTAGCGTTCCGTGGAACACCTATTTTAACCGCTGAAGAACTAGCCTCCAAGGTTAACGAAAGGGTTTCCTGTATATGCTACTTCGGCGGGGATCCATCACCACAGATGCCTCACGCCATTAAAACCAGCGAGCTAGCCATTAAAAGGGCTAAACAGTGGAACGGTATTCTAAGGATCTGCTGGGAGACGAATGGGCTTATGAGTAGGAAGGCCGTTGAGAAGGCCGTTGAACTATCGCTTAAAACAGGCGGCAACATAAAGTTTGACTTAAAAGCTTGGTCAGAACCAATCTATAAAGCGCTATGCGGCGTCTCCAATAAGCCTATCTACGAAAACTTTAGGTTTGTAGCTAGCCTTATAGGAGAACGCTTAAACCCGCCGCTACTTACCGCGAGTACGCTTCTAGTACCGGGCTACGTCGACGTTGAAGAGGTTAAAAGCATAGCTCGCTTCATAGCGAGCTTAAACCCCAACATCCCCTATAGCTTACTAGCTTTCTACCCTTGCTACATGATCCACGACCTCCCAACAACGAGTAGTTCCCACGCTCAGGAAGCCTTAAAGGCCGCTAAAAGGGAAGGGTTAAACAACGTGGTAATAGGGAATATCCACCTATTAAGCAACGCCTATTAAGAGGTGCAGTAAGAAGCCGGTTACCGGCTTTAACGAGGACAAGCCTTAATGAGGTTAAAGGGGGTCGAAACGGTTAAATACCTACCCCCTAAAGCCTTGGGCGGAGCGGTTTAACGTGAAGTTAAAGATATGGTTCGTTGAAGTAAGGCCTCAATTCCTACTTCTCTCGGTTGTTTTAATCCTCCTCGGTACGGCCGTGGCTGTTTACGAGGGCTTCTTCAACCCAATATACTTCCTACTAGCCCTTATCGGGCTACTACTTCTCCATATTAGCGTAAACGTGCTTAATGACTACTTTGACTACAAGTCAGGTATAGACTTAGAGGCTAGAAGAACGCCTTTTAGCGGAGGTAGCGGTATTCTCCCGGCCCAACTACTTAGCCCAACCTCCGTATATAGGTTTGGCGTAGTCTGCCTCCTACTCGGGCTTATGATAGGGGTATACTTCATCGCCGTTAGGGGCCTTCTGCTTCTACCAATCGTAGTGATAGGCGCTATAGCCACCTACTTTTACACGACGCACCTCGCTAGGTGGATGCTTGGAGAAGTGTTTGCTGGCTTAGGGCTAGGGGCACTACCAGTCCTAGGGGCTTACTTCGTTCAATCCGGTACGTATAGCCCTACAGCCGCGGCGGCCTCGGTACCCCCCTTCATACTGGTGTTTAACCTACTCTTTCTTAACGAGTTCCCCGACGTGGAACCCGATGCAAAGCATGGAAGAAGAAACCTCGTAATAGCGCTGGGAAAACCTAGAGCCGCGAAGCTTTACGGCGCCCTCACCATGGCCGCTTACTGCTGGATACTGATCTTCACGGCGATTAACTTAATGCCCCCCTCCCTACTCATCAGCCTTATAACCCTGCCCTTCGCTATTAAAGCGGTAAGCAGCGCGCTTAAACACCATTCAAGCGATAAAGTCGTTAAGGCGTTAAGCGCAAACGTTGTCACCGTCCTATTAACCCAAGCGTTAATGGCCCTCGGTTTTCTACTGGCTTCTCCCTTGAGGCTTTAAAGGGCCGTTTAAGCAAGACTTTAAGCCCCTTCCATCGACCCCTATTAACCACTCGTTAAGCCCTTCATTAGCTAAGGTTGAAGCGTTCGCCGGGGCCTCGTAAACTAGCTTCAGAACCAGTATTTCTAGTGGAAATGGTGGTTAAAAGGTTCGAGCGTGAAGCGGACGCTGGCGTTAAGAATAAGCTTGAGCTGGCCTCAGCCTTAAGGAGGATACAAGCCTACAACCGATCGTTAAATAAAGGGGTTCAATACAAGCTCCTATCAGCCTTAATGAAACTGGCCTCGCCGCACCCACCCGTGGAGGAAAGGTGAAGGAGTTAACGGGGATGGGCTCCGCGAGCACCTAAACCGATATGCGCCTTAAACCAGTTAACCGTCCTCGCTAACCCTTCCTCAAGTCTAACTTTAGCTTCCCAGCCGAGTAGCTTTTTAGCCTTCTGAACATCGGGCCTCCGCCTTTTAGGGTCATCGGGTGGTAGGGGCTTAAAAACTATGTTGGAGGCGCTTTTAACCATTTCCTTTACCTTTTTAGCCAGCTCCAAGATGCTTATTTCCCATGGGCTACCGATGTTTATAACTTCACCTTTAGCTGTTGGCTTTAACAATGCGAGTAGCATACCTGCCGCGGTATCCGATACGTAGCAGAATGAGCGGGTTTGGCTTCCATCACCGTAAACCGTTAAGTCCTCGCCCCTTAAGGCTTGCACTACGAACCTAGGTATTACCCTAGCGTAGAATCCATCCCCCCTCATCCTAGGGCCGTACGTGTTAAATATCCTAACGATCCTAGTGTTAAGCCCGTACTGCCTATGGTAAGCCATGAAAAGAGCCTCGGCAAACCTCTTACCCTCATCGTAGCAGGACCTTACCCCTACCGGGTTAACGTAACCCCAGTAATCCTCCGGGGTAGGAACTACTTCCGAATCGCCGTAAACCTCGGAGGTTGAAGCGAGGAGTATTGTCGCGTCATTCCTCCTAGCTAGCTCAAGCACGTTTAAGCTACCTAACGAATTGGCTAAGAGCGTATCGATAGGGTAGCGCTGGTACTCCTCGGGTGCAGCGCGGCTTGCTAAGTGGAGGATGTAGTCGTATCGCTCGTCGCTTTTAAACGAGCATACATCACCCATTACGAACTTAAAGCCCTCTAAGCCTAGGAGATGGTTAACGTTTTCAAGCCTCCCCCCCGATAGGTTATCGAGGCAAACCACCCGCGCTTTAACCCTAACCAGTACGTCACACATCCAGCTACCTAGAAACCCGGCGCCGCCGGTTACAAGGACCCTTTTACCGTTTAATTCCTCGAGGTTTAAGTCCGATAATACGCGTTCTACGCCTTCCTCAATACTATCCTCACTCATACTGTTCCTCGCCGCCGAAAGCCTTATACGAAAGCCTTAAGGCATCCCAACACGTTTTAGGGCTTCCAATGTCCAACCTAATATCTTCAGCCGCTAGTTTAACCGCTACTACGTTAAACCCCCAATCTATTAGCTTTTGAATACCATCGGTAAGTTGAACCTCGCCTCCAACCCCGGTCGGTGTTACTTCGAGGGCGTCGAAAATAGTTTCCGCGAAAACGTAAAGAGGCATTATCGCCAGCCTACTAGGCGGCTTCTCAGGCTTCTCTACAACCCTCTTAACCCTATATACGCCCTCTTCAACTTCAACGCCCTCTACAACACCGTACTGCCTAGGGTCTTCAACCTCTTGAATTAGGAGCGTAGCCTTAGCCTTCAGGCCTTCGTAATGCCTCATAAGCCTAACCAGGTGGCTTAGGTTGCGCGAGATAATATACGTATCGCCAGCGTGAACCAAGAAGGGCTCCTTTACGAAGGGCTTAGCCTTAAGTATGGCGTCCCCAAAACCGTGCGGTTCAGGCTGATTGATGAAAACTATGCTTGAACTATTAATCTTCTCGTAGAAGGCCTCTAGATCGTTAACTGCATCGTCTTTACGCTTCTCCCTTAAAAAGTTAAGGAACTCCCTATCCGGCGTGAAGTGATCCTCTATAGCTCTTTTACCTCTTCCAACCACGAAGCAGAACTCCCTAAACCCGAAGTCGTAGAGCTGCTCGAAGATAGCTTGAAGCATAGGTTTCAAGCGGATCCTACCATCCCCACATCTAACGAAGATTGGAAGCATCTCCTTAGGCATCTCCTTGGTTGCCGGTAGAAGCCTAGTCCCTAAACCTGCCGCCGGTATTACAGCCTTACGAACGGTGAACGCCACGCTTAAAACCCCCTTAACAGCTTAAGCCGTTCCCACCTAAAAAGGCTCGCTTAATTCCCATCGAAGGCTCCGGTAGAAACCATGTAAACCTTTAGCTATTTCAGCAGAGTTAAAGCTTAACTTTCAGTTGAAACCTTACCTCCCTAGGTTAAAGCTATTAAGGGCTAACGCCTAAGCTTAACGGGGTTTTCTACGCGAGGCATCTCCGTCTTCGGCATGGGGTATGTAGGTCTTTGCACCGCGGTATGCTTCGCTAGTAGGGGTTTTAAGGTAATCGGAGTGGACGTTGAGCATGAAAAGGTTGAAACGATAAATAGAGGCATACCCATAATCCATGAGGAAGGCTTACCCACCTTACTCGCGGAATCCCTACGTAAAGGGCTTTTCAATTGCACCTTAGACTTTAAAGAAGCCATACGAGCTACTAGTACCTCTTTCATAACCGTTGGTACGCCGGGAAAGCCTAATGGTAGTACGGACCTTAGCCAGATTGAGGACGTATCACGGAAAATAGGCTTAGCGCTTCGCGATAAATCGGATTACCACCTAGTAGTTGTTAAAAGCACGGTACCACCAGGGACAAGCGAACATTTAGTGAAAAGGGTTATTGAAGAGGAAGCTGGTAAACGTTGCGGCGAAGGCTTTGGGTTATGCGTAAACCCCGAGTTTTTAAGGGAGGGTTCAGCCGTATACGATACGTTTCAACCCGATAGAATCATAATAGGTGAGTACGACGAGAAGTCTGGAAGCCTACTCGAGGATTTCTACCGCGCCTTCTACGCTAAAGCACCACCCATACTGAGGACTACGATGGTAAACGCCGAGCTTATAAAATACGCCAGTAACGCTTTCTTAGCGATGAAGATAAGCTTCATAAACACCATGGCGAACATCTGTGAACGAATACCTAATGCCGACGTCACCGTGGTTGCTAAGGGCATAGGCTTAGATAAACGGATAGGACCAAGCTTCTTAAACGCTGGACTAGGCTATGGAGGAAGCTGTCTACCTAAGGACGTTAAGGCGTTAATTAGGTTCGCGGAGCAATTAAACTATGAACCTGAGTTGATTAAAGCCGTTGAAGCGGTTAATAGTAAGCAGGCGCTTAAGGCCGTAGAGCTCGCTAAGGAAGCACTTCACGGCTTAAAGGGTAAGCGTATCGCAATCCTCGGATTATCCTTTAAACCCGGTACCAATGATATGCGTGAAGCCGTATCGATTAAGGTGGTTAAGGAGCTGTTAAAGGAGGAGGCTAACGTAGTGGTTTACGATCCAGTAGCAATACCTAACGCTAAGCGGATATTGCCCGAGGAGGTGGAATACGCTGCTTCAACGTTTGAATGTATTAAAGGCGCTGATTGCTGCATAATCGTAACCGAGTGGGATGAATTCAAACGGTTAAAGCCCGAAGACTACCTAAAGCTTATGAGGCGCCCGATAGTAGTAGACGGTAGGCGTATCTACGACCCGAAGGAGTACCTAGGTAAGGTTAACTATTTAGCTATCGGCCTCGGCCCTGTTCAAACAGGGTTAAATCGGCCTTTTTAAGGTCTACGCCGTACTTAGAAGAAGTAGCTATAGCTAAACCCGGCGATAAAGACCTTATAAGTTCACTTAGCGGTCATCATAAAACCTTTGCATCGTATCCAAAGCAATACAATACCTCACTTTTTTATCGACGGCTTGAAACATCAAACTCCACTTAAGTTCTAGTGGAGCCTCCACCGGAAGCATAGGTTAAACTTAACGTTATAGAGTCGAGCTTTAGCATAGATTCAAGCCTCCGACCTTCAGGGTGAAGGTTACTCGCTAACCTGAAGGATAGGATCTTAAAACCGTTCACCTATATCGTTAAGTAGTTACCTCGTAGCTCTTATTTAAGGGGTTTAACCATCAAGTACGCATCCTCCCCATCAGCGTAGTACGCGGGTACCCTCTTAGCTACCGTGAAGCCCATGGACTTATAGAGGTTTATAGCTACCTTATTGCTTACTCGAACCTCCAAGTACGCTTCGTCCGCCTCGTACTCCTTCAAAGCTTGAAGACCTAAACGTAACAACTCCCTCCCAATACCTCTACCTCTAGCGTGAGGTAGTACGGCGATCGATATTATATGCCCCTTCTTCATCACTCCTTTCTTGAACCCTTGAAATGCACGCTCCACCCTGCACATAATGTAGCCGACAACCTCACCATTAACCTCAGCCACCATAAAGGCGCGCGGATTTTCACGGTAGTGAAAAAGGAAGAAATCTGGCGGGTAATTCTCCGGTAGAGTGGATCTATTTATCATAACTACGCGATCCAAATCCTCCGGTCTGAACCCCCTAATGTTAAAGCTCAACCTAACACCAGCCAGCGACGCGTATTTAGGATACGGATGTATAAACAAATTTTTACTTTTCGTGTTTTAAAACCTAATTATAAACTGCTTGCATGAAGCACTTGGAAGCTAAAAGTGTAACCAGTTAATTACGCGCGTAAGGTTTTACGTCAAGCTTAATGTAGATCGCGCTGGCTCTACATCGAGTGACGCTTACAGTTTTAAGCATGTTTAATGATCGGGTTAGAAAGACTTTTCAGCCAATTAGGTTAATTTAATGGGAGACATACGTGGAGGGCGAGCCTCATATGTGGAGCCTACCGGAGCCGCTAGCCACCGCTGATCAGCTCGTAAAGTCGAGGTTTAAGGTTCTAAACCTTTGGCCTTCGTTGAGCTCATTAACCTACGAGGTAGGGCTGGAGCCCGATATGAAGCGGCGCTTCCTAGACTTAAACTTCAAGCTGATCCCTATGGGTTTAACCCCCATATTACGGAGGGAGGGTGGCCAAGTAATTCTCAGGGTCCTCCCGGCGATGGTTAAACGTAAGAGGCAATGGACGCGTTTAAGCAAGCTCCTATTCCTAGCTACCATTGCGACGGTATCTCTCGCCGGGTTTACGTTTACGCTAAGCCCCGTGCTTCAAGAGTTAATGCCGAATATGAATCCATGGCTAGTAGTACCAACGTACACGTTAGCCCTCCTCTTAATAGTGGGGCTTCACGAGCTAGGCCATAAGATTGCGTGCCTCTACCATGGGATAAAGTCTACACCTCCACTCTTCATACCTGCTCCGCCAATACCACCCTTCTTCCCCATAGGGACCTTTGGGGCCGTAATACTTCAGGAGTCGCCACCGGTTAATAGGGATCAGCTTTTCGACCTAGGTCTCCTAGGACCATTAGTAGGCTTTATAACAGCCGTATTGATATCAGCTATAGGCATCCAGCTTTCAGTGCTAGTACCAAGCGCGTTAATAGCACGGCTTCCAGAACCTCCTACGGAGCTCCCAGTTAGTCCGGTCTTCATGCTTTTAATCGGATGGTTAATGCCCGAGGCTGGCGAAGACTACGTGCCACTCCTACACCCCGTAGGGTTTGCGGGTTGGGTCGGCACCATCATAACGTTGCTTAACGCGATACCCATAGGGCAACTTGACGGTGGTCACGTGTTAAGGGCAGTAACCGGTAGAAGGCTTCACAGCGCGATCTCAATGGTGGCGACGCTTTTCATGGCCATCTTCATATCGCCCGTCATGGCCATCTTCGGGCTTATGACCGCCTTAAGAGGCCATCCAGGACCCCTCGACGACGTTTCACCCCTAAGCCCTTCACGTAAAGCGTTATTCCCACTACTATTCATAATATGTGGATTATGCTTCATTCGGATGTCCTTATTCTAACCAGTAAGCGTAGCAATCCTTAA
>Ga0209080_1001444_pt1 | contig 11944 bp, 9 predicted proteins | sample JNZ110809AmetaG_FD_184123 | JGI IMG/M metagenome (GOLD analysis project Ga0209080, IMG submission 184123) | Hot spring microbial communities from Jinze hot spring, China to study Microbial Dark Matter (Phase II) - JNZ 110809A (SPAdes) (version 3) ...
TGACTCCTGCCGTGCCAGATACAGAACCCGTGCCCTTTAAAGCAATTACTAATCTTTGTGAGACCGGACCAGGCTGGCGCAAAGTTTGCATTTGCTCTATAGGATATCCGCCTGCCCCAGGAAATATACCGAGCACCTTCCCTTTAAAGCCAAATGCCTGAGCGAGCCGAATGTCGCGTTCACAATCGGAAATCATGTATCTGCAATCTTGGAGAATCTCTCTTATGCGATGTTGATGTTCAGGGAACCGTCCATACCAGTAGATGTCGCTACCTCTTGAAGAATAAATCCACGGCACAGGTAGTTTTTCTCCTATGTGCTTTTTGGCTCCAAACAGGACATAGCAACCTTTCTGCATACCTGCCAATACATGAATTACATTAGGTCTTAACTTCCCTATCAACTGTGCCAACATAACCTCGCTTGGAGGGACTATCAACTGCCATAGTTTTGGAAAATGTCGCTGGATGAAATATCGTCCTCGAATGAAAGGGTAACGATAACGCACAATGACCCCTGAGGGCACATGCTCCTTTCCCCAGCCAGCGTGTACAGTGACCTTATGGAGTTTAGGATAAAGCGGGTTATGCTCAGGATCAAACAAGTGGACATCATATCCACTACCGTTCAATTGGCTGATCCAGCGTCCCGCCTGACTGCAATAGGTGTTGCAAACAAATAAAATTCGCATTTTGAAAATACCCCTTTCAGTCTATTTCACTGCTGTAGAACTCTCTAGAATTACAAACATCATCTTTATTTCGTTTCCCTTTTAAACACAATAATAGGAGAGCGATGTGAGACCAACTGAAATCCCGCTGTGAGGAGGTTGCTTATCATTTTTTCAGTCGCTTCTGCGCCCACTATTTGAGAATGGCTTTCAAGTATAATCGTATTCACCCACTGTCGCAAGCAGTCTAACTCGTTATTAATAAGGTCAACTTCACTCCCCTCTATATCGCAAATTAGGGAAAAGTCCTCAAAATGGAACTGTTGCACTATACCATTTAAGTTGGTAGTCGGAAGAAGAATTATCTTATCGGTATGAGATTTCGCACCGCTACTAATGAATGCATCAGTCAGATAGAAATTAGATAGTCTACTTCCATAGGCGAGCACTCTATGCAGGATAGTGAACTTACACTGGTTCCTGGCTCGATTCTCTGCAAGCAACGGAATTACGCGGGGATCAGCTTCAACAACAATGTGTTGCTCTGGATGGCGTAACATCTTGTTGACTAAGCAGGATATAACTCCAATACCCCCACCCAGCTCCACAACAGAACGATTAGGGTCCAAGTGTTCTACCAAAGCCACCAACATAGGCCTCTCATAAATCCCAAGCATAAGGGACCCTTTAGCCTTTATCGAAACAGCCGGACTATCTACATTAAATACACAACCTTCATAAGTGACAAAGTTTCCACGGAATTCAACAAACTTGCCACACCAAAATATCACTTTCCCAAGCAATCGGTGAGCAGTTTTTGGGGGCAATACCTTTATCAGCTTTACAAAAGTTACCCAGCAAGCCCCTGCTATTCCCTGTTGTTTGAACACGCGTTTAACAGTGGCAAATTTCCGCTTCACATTAGTTCCGATACTATCCATCACTTAATTCTCTCCTTGTCAGATAAGCACTGCGCTTTTCGAAGAATTTCCGCAAACTGTAACCGAGGGCAGAATTTACAGGAGTCAAATATCGGGTTTCTCCAGTCCATATGTCATGGAAAACCCCATTATTAATGATGGCTTCACCCAATTCAACCGTCGTTAGAAATAAAACCCTGTGGGTTTTTAGTGCTGACAAAAAAGTATCCAATTCTATTAACGCCTTATGCCGCCATGGGGCAGTGTAGTGGATACGATGAGTCTGGATGATTGCCGGAATATGGCTCTGCCAACAACGATAGACTTGTTCTAACACTGCTGCTACACCACAATAGGATGAGTCGAACCACGGCTCAAATATGACATTACGCAACATAAATACTAATCCTTCTGGCGATCGCTCACCTAAAACATGGCGAAGAGTCCAACGCTTACCATTTGAAAACCATAGCATACGGTTACCACCTTGCATAAATTTAATTCCTTGAGTGTACAGAGCGCGACAGACCTTTGGTGTAAAGATGCAGTGGGGTGCTACGGTAGAGTGTGGGAAAATGCCGAATACCTGTTGAAAGATATAAAGACCACCCTGTAACCAGTGCGAAAGGTGTAAACGAGTTGGTTCCTTTCCCGTACTCCACTCCACATATTCTGAGTGATATCGTGACTGTTGGTTCTTCAAAAGCGATAAGCCACCGTGACAGCGATGAAAAAAGAGTTCTCGAGCACCAGGGACTCCACGGCGGAGATCATGGAGCCAACTTTCAACCCAGAAGTGGGATCGGCCGTGATATTGTGGAAGAAATACCCTTCTCTCAACCCCTTCCAACCATTTTCCCCTCAAACTATCGTTTAGTTCTAGAATCGGCACTTCATGGTATGTCTCGAAACAATCAGAGGCAATTGCTTCAAAGTCAGGGTTGGAAACGATAAAGTTGGCCGTAAAGCAAGCTGGCCGCCCTTGTGAATCACAATGGCGTTCCAGAGTCCTATAGAGTGCTTCCAAATCCTCCACTGTCTCTATATTTTCATCAGCCCACTTGCTTGGTTCGCCAAACTTCTGAAGGAAATCGGAGCATCCTCTCCGCTCCAGCCCCCAATCATCACTCTCAAAGACCACCACTGGCTCGGCGCAGCGCCAGTGAGCTAAATAACGCAAGCGATGCGTCAGAGCTGTGCGAAAATGTATCAGTGGCATGGACCGAACCCTCCTTAGAGCCCGTTCAATTTGATACTCCACTTAACGATACGACACACCCCTTCAGAGGCTTAAAATACCCACACTTACCTATCCGGATGCATCACCAAAGCCATTATCAATGCGGTGATGCTCATGTTAGCACCAATATCAAAAATGCATCTCTTTCCCGTTGCCAACTTGCTGAGCACAGGGTAATTTTGGTCTTCCGTGACCTTTCGTGCTTCGTAAGTGACACGATAGACCTGCCTATCCAGACGAACTTTACCTGTTGGAAACAACGCCTTTTTCACCGCTCGTGTCGAATCACGTTAATAACCTTTCACCACTTCGCTGCAACCCTAACTTGAAACCTTCTTTGAATCCCAGAAAAACTCCCGAACAAAGTTGTGAAGTGAACCACGAGCCCCTATCCGAGGGAGCAAATAAGGGTTATCATGGGGTGATGCTGTCCGTCGTAGTGTAGTAAAAGCCATGAGGTAACCTGCCTTTTGAACTTCTTTTAGGGATGATTCTGTAAAGTCACCATTAAGATAGGCGAAACATCGGCATGAATGGTTCACATTACAATTCCCAACAATTCCCGATAGAGTGCATCATATTGTGCAGCAATTTTGTTCATAGAAAACTGCTTTGCAATCTCTTTCGCTCTCCGCCCATATTCAAGACGAACTTTTACATCCATCATTCTTTCCATCGCCTCCACTAATCCCTTCAACGAGCCCGCCTCTACCAATATCCCTGCATCTTCTGTCAGCACCTCAGGAATCCCTCCAACCCTCGTCGCAACCACTGGAACCCCACTTGCAAGAGCCTCCAAAAGTGCAATAGGTAAACCTTCTGAATCTGAAGAGATAACGGCGACATCAACCTCACGCCAAAATTGCACTATGTCTGATTGATATCCAATTAAGTGAACACGACCTTGTAAACCCAACTTGCTGATTTTCTCTTCTAAAACTTGACGCATCCTTCCCTCCCCCGCTATCATTACATGAATATTTGGGTATCTTTTAATAACCTGTGCAGCAGCATCTAACAGCAAATCAAACCTTTTGATGGGAACAAGCCGTCCTGCGGAGCCAAAAACTATTGAATCATCTGGGATACCATACTGTTTTCGTAGTGCTTTTTCTTGACCGTAGTTAATTTCAAATTGCGAGAGTTCAACCCCGTTGTAAATCACCCTTGTTTTACCCTCTGGCATTTTCCTTTCTCCCAATACATCTATCAATGCAGCATGGGAAACAGCAGTGATAACCGCTCTCTCATTCCGCTCAATGAGATTGAAGGCAACTGACCATCCCGCTTCCTCCTCTCCACGGGAACGATACAGTCCATGAATAGTCCAGATAAATGGCAATTTAGCCCTGCAAATTACCGCCTTAGCTTGAAAGCCAATATGGCTGGTCAAATGGGTATGGACTAAATCAGCCTTTATATGTTTGAGTAGGGATGGAAATCGCCAGTAAAAAGTGAAGATAAGATGATTGCGTAGCCAACGGTTGACACGATATGAGGGGATAAAAGTAGATATTGGCCAACGGACGGGACAGAAGTAAATTGGGATTCCCGCTTTTTGGAATTTTTCGCGAAGTTGCCCTTGGTCAGATATGATGCATACTACACTATGTTTAAAATGCTGCAAAATAGGATGAGTTACTAAGTTTAGCACCATCCGTTGTGCTCCACCACTTGCCAAGGAACCACAGATATGAACGATATGGTTTTTGGGGGGGCTCATCATGTCCATACTTAGTTTCGTTTTCAAAAACCTTTATTGGCTAACCGATAGTTGGAGATGTTTTCCACCCCATTTTTGCCCATTGTGCCACTTCCGCCAGCGTGAGCGAGACTACCTTATATTTCTTGTGCAAGTGCTCGAAGAGTTGACCTAAACTATCAAGCAGGTAATCCACATCCTCTTGAGTTGCAGCATATGGGCTGGCACCTGGGATAACTTCCACACTGTGAAACATGATATTCAGAATAGGTGGACTTTTACCCCGCCATGTCCGAATGACATCTTCGGCAATTGAGACGAGTTCAGTCGGAGTGCCACGGAATGGTCTTAGCCAACGAGGCGGACCAAATCGCTTGATAAGCATACGGCGGATTTTGCCAACTTTACCAACTGCTCTGAGAAACCATACCGGCCAGCGGTTAATTTGTGGAATGATTATTGTCACCGGAACCTCCAGCACTGATAGACTCCCGGGACGGCATGGATTATTTTGTGAGGGATAGTATGGTTCCAAGGGTGCCCCCCAATGGTCGCTTATCAATCCATTACCAAAGTTGTGGGAACGGAAGGGTGTGATACTGGAATCCACCCAATAATCCAACTCTTCCAAAAATTTTAGTGTAAAATAACTTATACCGAATCGCCCTGCTCGGAAACTCCTTGGACGGTAGCCAAAGCGCTTCTCAAACAAGTTAGTCAAGTTCACCAATTTTTGCCACTCCACTTCGGGAGTATAAGAGAGTTGCGGTGTATATGTGCGATGAGCAAAAGGATTATCATCTGGGGGTATAAACTCTCCATGCAAGTGGGTTCCTAATTCACAATCGGGTATCTTAGCCAGTATATTAGAGGCTTGCATATCTTGGATAACTTCTGGACTTAAAAAGAAGGTCGGCTTGATTCTGAACTGTTTTAGCAAAGGCATGATTACATGAGGAATTCCAACATTGACCGATTCAAATTGTAACGGATGACGAACCGACCATGACGGTCCTTTATCGCATTCAGTGTCTATTGTCACGGCTATAATAATTTTCATAGGATTCCCAACAATTCCCGATAGAGTGCATCATATTGTGCAGCAATTTTGTTCATAGAAAACTGCTTTGCAATCTCTTTCGCTCTCCGCCCATATTCAAGACGAACTTTTACATCCATCATTCTTTCCATCGCCTCCACTAATCCCTTCAACGAGCCCGCCTCTACCAATATCCCTGCATCTTCTGTCAGCACCTCAGGAATCCCTCCAACCCTCGTCGCAACCACTGGAACCCCACTTGCAAGAGCCTCCAAAAGTGCAATAGGTAAACCTTCTGAATCTGAAGAGATAACGGCGACATCAACCTCACGCCAAAATTGCACTATGTCTGATTGATATCCAATTAAGTGAACACGACCTTGTAAACCCAACTTGCTGATTTTCTCTTCTAAAACTTGACGCATCCTTCCCTCCCCCGCTATCATTACATGAATATTTGGGTATCTTTTAATAACCTGTGCAGCAGCATCTAACAGCAAATCAAACCTTTTGATGGGAACAAGCCGTCCTGCGGAGCCAAAAACTATTGAATCATCTGGGATACCATACTGTTTTCGTAGTGCTTTTTCTTGACCGTAGTTAATTTCAAATTGCGAGAGTTCAACCCCGTTGTAAATCACCCTTGTTTTACCCTCTGGCATTTTCCTTTCTCCCAATACATCTATCAATGCAGCATGGGAAACAGCAGTGATAACCGCTCTCTCATTCCGCTCAATGAGATTGAAGGCAACTGACCATCCCGCTTCCTCCTCTCCACGGGAACGATACAGTCCATGAATAGTCCAGATAAATGGCAATTTAGCCCTGCAAATTACCGCCTTAGCTTGAAAGCCAATATGGCTGGTCAAATGGGTATGGACTAAATCAGCCTTTATATGTTTGAGTAGGGATGGAAATCGCCAGTAAAAAGTGAAGATAAGATGATTGCGTAGCCAACGGTTGACACGATATGAGGGGATAAAAGTAGATATTGGCCAACGGACGGGACAGAAGTAAATTGGGATTCCCGCTTTTTGGAATTTTTCGCGAAGTTGCCCTTGGTCAGATATGATGCATACTACACTATGTTTAAAATGCTGCAAAATAGGATGAGTTACTAAGTTTAGCACTAACTGTTCTGCTCCTCCAGTTAAGGAACTCAGGATATGAACAATGTGAAGCTTGCTTGACATCACTTTAGCATCGCCTCAATATCAACCGAGAGAGAACGATTGATGGTTTATAAAATGCTGCTATTATAAGGCATTTGCACATGATTATTAAATCATTCCTATATTTTGCTCTTTTTGCTAAATTGAAGTATACTTGTGCTTTAGTAGAACGATCTAACCAACGAATTTTCCAAACATTGCGTAACAATGCCTGATCTGCCACCTTTCTCACATTAGGTTTCTTAGTAGACGAAAGTGATTTTTTATGGATGCGGTAAAAATAAACATCTACATGCAAAGGCTGGAATCGAAAACCGGCTGCTGCCGCGCGCAACCAGAAGTCATAATCCTCAGCGAGAAAGAATTTCTCCGAGTAACATCCCACTCTTTCCTGCACCTGACGACGATATAGGAAAGAAGGTCCAACACAATTTCTTTGCACTAACTCCATTATGGGCTTCGCCTCACGATAGCCTATCACATTCCCGTCTTCATCAATAAAACTGCAGTCAGTGTAAACGATATCCACCTCAGGATGAGCATTCAAGAAATCCACCATAGTGGCTAAGGCAATGGGACGGTAGTAGTTATCATCTGAAGTCCAATTCAAATATTCTCCCTTCGCCTGAGCAAAGCCTGTATTTAAAGCTGCTGGTAATCGCCGATTATTAGGATGGCGTATAGAGCGGATTCTTGAATCAAGTGCAGCGTAATGAGATATGATGTTTGGCGTATTATCAGTGGAGCCATCGTCCACAATAATTAGCTCCCAGTTTGTGTAAGTTTGATCTAAAATGCTTTGAATCGCTTGTCCCAAATAATGGGAACCATTGTAAGTAGGTAACACTATGGAAACTAACGGACTATTCATCATATTTATGTTTTACCTCGCTATATAGCACATTTACTCATAGTTTTTATTCCTCAAGGTTTACGTTTTAATCCGATAGTGACCAGAAGATAACCTTGATTACAATCCCGCAATTCCTCTGGGGAAAGGCTATCTATCCACTCAGATAATGCTTTGCGAAGTGGGTGTTTAGCAGGCAAGAATATTAGAGCATGTCGAGCGCCCACTGAATATTCAGACACCACATGTAGCCCTGCCGCTTCAAAGTCTTCCCGCAACGAGAGGATAGGTATTTCCAGACCGTAACTCCATATCCCTCGCTCCTCTTGATATTTCTTGCCAGTCCTATAGGCAACACAGGCGGCATTGGGAACCATAGCGATGACTTTTCCCCTGGTGATACGCTTCCACTCCCGGAGCATGCTCCGTCGTTCATCTGCTGTGAAGTGCTCCAACAACCCTGAACTCCAAACGCAGTCAAACTCGTCATCCATAAAAGGTAAAGGTTGCGTGGCATCTGCTTGGATAGTCCCTATCTTGATCCCGAGTTCCGCTGCACAGCTACGGACGAACTCCAGACTTTCTGCACTGATATCCAGTGCTGTAACTATGCGTCCTGCCTTAGCCAGATGTAATGAAATTTCGCCCGTACCACTGCCGATTTCCAATACTTTCTCCCCAGGAGATGTTTCCAGTAAAATAACCTGAGCCCATTCAGAGAGTTGATTATATCGCACCCGATTTACTACTGCCCGATGACTGGATGGGGAGAATAACACCTGATCCCAATCAGAGCCCGACAGTTGGGAACGTTTCCGACCGCTCCAGACAACCATCAAGCCATCTGGAGGCTTTCCGTCATAACTCACAGGCTTAACGCTCACATGATCGCATCCTTTATTAAGCCATTGACACAATTCCTTCGCTTCTGGCCACCGTTCCCAAGGTGGGCACTTAAGCCGTCCCCAATGTGTCCGTTGTTTATCAATGATAATGACCCACCCTCCAGGACGCGTCACCCGAATCATTTCCAACACAGCCGCTTTGGGATTCGGCGAATGCTCAATCGCTTCCACAGAAAATACCACATCGAAGTGATTGTCTGGGCATGGAATGGATTCCAGTGAGCCTTGAAGTGCCTGAATATCTGACGGAAGATAAGCCAGCATCGTTGAGGAAATATCCACACCTGTGCATTCGACATTTGGGTAAACCTCACGAATTACTTTTAAGAAACGCCCTTTGCCACAGCCCACTTCCAGAACCCGGTCATTCGGCCTGACTACTGAGAGAATCGCCTGAACCCGACCATCATCTCTGGATATAAAATCAGGAAAGATGTGAGCGTTACGATCAAAGAAAGAAGTCACCCGCAACAGGTGAGCATCCAGATAGAACTTGACCGCCCATGAGAGTTCCACTTCTGGGAAGTAGGATGCTCTCCGCCCATAACTCCCGAGGAAGCCTCCCGAAGGTTGCTGATGCGCCTCCAGCCAAACCATCGCCCTGTCAGCGGGCTCCCATTGCCCGACTTTATACCAGCATACTGCCAGTTGAGCCAATCCTGGAATGCAAACCCATTCCACTCCCTCCCTCGCCCGAACGGAGCCATCAGCAGCCTGTTGTTCACGAAGCGCATTCAGTATCGGGATTGCCATGTCCGCCCGACCAAGGTCAATCAAAGCCTCCAATTCATAGCCCAGAAAGTGAGTCAGAGTGCTGAGTTGCAAAGCATCTCTATGAGCACAGTAGTATTCCAGACAACGTTCCGCTGCCTCCCGGTATTCGGGCTTTCGGAGAATTTCTGCCGCCTGAAATAAGGGCGGAAGGACATAAAGATGAACGCTTTCCGGAATAGTGCCTGAATAGCGAGGGACAAACCCACCACTACCTCCATCCACCATCTGTGAAAGCAAGTAATCTGCCGCCCGCCGGGCAGCCTCAAGGGCACCCGGCACGAAATCTGCCACCGCCAGCAGTCCACGAAGCACCTGTCCTGTATCAAAAGTATAGGGTTCTCCCCGGTCTGGGTCAGTATATGCCCCATCGCCTCTCTGGATACAAAGAAGCCAGCGGGCGAGCCGGGTTGCCATGTCGCGCTCGCCGTAGCGGAGGAGGGTGGGAATGATGTAGCCCGTGACCTCCGGATAGGCGTTGGGATGAGTAGAGTGGACACGAATGCCGCCGGTGGGCAGCTCGTGAGCGCGCGTCCACCTAAGGGCACGGGCCGGAGGTGAGAGATAATTGCCAGCCCTACTCTTCCCCAGCCTGTTCAAACGAGTGCCAACAAGGCATAATGACTGAAGCCCTTTATTAGCCATTCTCTCCGCCAGGTGTCTCAGTCTCGCCTTAAAAACCATGAAGCTTACTCCTAACCCCCCACAAGCGACGTGCCCGATGCCTCACTATGATTTTCGTTCTTGCATTACTATTAATATTAACTCTTTCACGAACTCAATCTGTGCTCTCTTTTTCTCCGCCAGAAGTTGCATATCAAGTTGAGTCACCTGACTCCGAATCCCCTCTGCACCAACTGCATCAAACAATGAACCACGCGGAGTTGGATTATAGAGCCGGGCTTTGCGGCCATAGGCTAGTGCAGCTACACAAGCATGTACTCTGTCCGAGTGTACCTCCTCGGCATTGGCGTATAGCGTCAGATAGTCATAGGGAATGTCGGAAATAAGTGTATTATTGGTACATACATATCCTCTTCGAGGCGGATCCCAACAATAATGATGAGCGTGTATAAGTAGTCGCCCATTAAGAGCCAGCACTGGCTCTGGCATCGAATCAAATGTCGCAACAATGTATGGTGGTAATGTGAGCGGGAGCGGAGTATATGCTTCAGGAACGAAGAATGCACAATCTATGCCTTTATGTGCCTTTGAAACGAAGCCTGCAAACATTTCAAATGTCTGATCATCACGGGAGACAAGACCAATTGGATTGACTTGCTGTAGAAAGTCTCCGAAGAGCTCTTTCTCTTGGTCAGAGTATGCTAGCGCCCCTACACCCAAAAACAGGACGGGTATGCCTCGTCGCGCGAGTGTAAGCACTGATGGTCCATTTACCCTAATGAATTCCTCACACATCACCATTCCAGATATAACCACCAGATCACATTGCGTTACTGAGGCTATATCCAAGGCATTGTCCATGTAGATCATCATTGGCTGGTTGCTAAGTTGTTTCACAAAATGCCGAAATTTTTGGGGCAAGTGAGCCAAAAACTTCTTCACCCAAGGCTCCTTAGCAGCAACGTGACCAAAGAACCATCGCGGCATCCCGCTTGCGAAGCCTATCTTGGCATTTGGAGCAGCAGCACGCAAAATGGCCATTGCTCCTAAATCAATAAAGGCATTGCCAATGTTGGTTGGCCAGCCTGCACCATAATATAAGATCTGGATTGTGTCTGTGTTAACATTGCCCGCCATTGTGGGCCTCCCATTGCTGATGGAGATAGCAAAAGCCTCCCCAATTTAGATCCGGCAATCTGCCGGTATTATAGAAGTCACCCGGATCAACCATGAACTGCTCCACACAAGGAGCCCACAAGATAACTTCATGTTTAGACAGTATTTTCAAATCAATAACATAGCTACCTGGCGAGAGAGGAAAGCGTGACACTCGGCAAACAATAGAGTTTGTACCTGGGGTTAACCGAAGATTATAGCCAGCGATGCCGCTGTGTAGAACTGTGACGCGGATATCATATAGATTGTTGATCCCAACCGAAACAGTTACTTCTGGCAAATGCACAGCCGTTCGCAGTAATATGACCAGATTAAGATCTCGGCCGCACTGAACCGCAGACAAGCGATGTCCTTCTTCATCTACCAGTTGTATGGAGAGCAATTCAAGCGAACCATCCAAGCTACGCGCCAACACACTATCTGATGCGCTTCTTGGCCGCCCAATCTCGGAAAGGTAGAACTTAACTACATCGCTGACATTCCCTAATTTTCTTACACGTCCGTTGCATAGCAGGATGGCGCGAGAACATAGGTGCTCAACTGCTGCCATATTATGGCTTACAAATAGCACTGTTCGTCCTTCCCTTGCCACATCACCCATCTTGCCCAGACACTTTTTCTGAAATGCAGCATCTCCTACAGCCAAAACTTCATCCACCAACAAAATTTCGGGTTCAAGGTGGGCGGCGACGGCGAAGGCGAGGCGAACATACATGCCGCTGGAGTAGTGTTTCACAGGTGTGTCTAAGAACTTCTCCACTTCCGCAAAGGCAACGATCTCATCAAACTTACGGTCAATCTCCCGTTTCTTCATCCCCAAAATGGCGCCACTCAGGTAAATGTTCTCACGTCCAGTCAGTTCGGGATGGAAGCCC
>Ga0209080_1001446_pt1 | contig 11927 bp, 10 predicted proteins | sample JNZ110809AmetaG_FD_184123 | JGI IMG/M metagenome (GOLD analysis project Ga0209080, IMG submission 184123) | Hot spring microbial communities from Jinze hot spring, China to study Microbial Dark Matter (Phase II) - JNZ 110809A (SPAdes) (version 3) ...
CCTATTCTTAAGAGCTTGTAAAAGGTCACATTCTGCTATATTTAGCTCTGAGCTTTCTCGATAACTTTTCTATCTCTAAGACGTGGACTTACCTGGCTGCTATATGCTATCTCAATCCCACTCTAGACGTTGGTGGGAATTGCTGGGTCTGGCTCATGACATTAATTCGCGGATTCCTCACTTGTTTTGCAAACATATAGTATTTTCTATTGAGATCTCTAATGACTATTAAGGCGATCGAGAGAAAAATTTTATTATGAATGAAAAGGGAAAAAAATAGGTCTCAGAATAAATAACTTGTAGTGGTGAAGTTGTTGAGGCACGGACTTAAGGAGGCAATTACAAAGATACAAGGCGCGATATTAGTCGTCATAATCATTGCAGCAGTTGTAGGAGTAATTACATATTATACTTTACCGCCACCAGAGGTAAGAGAGATTAAGATAGGCTTCATAGGTAACCTCGCATCTCCGTACTCGTTAAGTGCGAAAGCTGCAGCACAATTGGCTGTTGAAGAGATAAATGAGGCTGGGGGGATCTTAGGCAAGCGTGTTACATTGATAATTGAAGACTCTAAAGGTGAAAAGCCAAAACTAGTGGAAGTATACAAGAAGCTAGTGATGATGGATCGTGTTCTTGCCGTAATAGTTGCAGAGAGCGTTGAAATGGGAGTTGCTGCAATTCAAACTGGTGCTGAATTATACCCAGAATATCCTCACATCTTCATTTGCACCATCGGGTCTGGTGATGCCATATGGCATCATGTAAGGGATAATTACGAGAAGTATAAGTTCGCTTTTCAGACATACTACTTCACCTCGAGTGGGTACTTAACCGTGCTTGCAAAAACTCTACTACCTCATATCTTTAAGGGTATTATGAACGCCACGAAGGTTGCAGAAATCTACGAAGATATGGCCTGGACCATACCTCTTCGTGAAGGAATATCTGGTGTATCACCTCCAAAGAAACAGGTATACGAAGAGCAAGGCTTAACTGTTGTCTTTCAAGCAGTAGTATCTGTTGACCAAAAAATGTTCACAACTCTCTTTGAGCAAATTGCTGCGAGTGGTGCTGAGGTTATAGATTGTGCCATCGGTTATATTGATGAAGTAGCTTTTATCAAACAATGGGCTGAATCACCTGCCAGGAATATACCACTTTACATATGGGGCGGGATTGCTGGCATGCCTGCTGCATGGAACGCAACGGAAGGGAAAGTTCTTGGCGTCTGCGTAGGTAGTTCATTAGTCAGGGCACCGATTACACAAAAAACGATCCCGTTCATGGATAATCTTGTTCAAAAATACGGCGTGGGTCCTATATTTGGCTCCCATACAACATACGATAGCATTTACGGACTAAAAAAAGCTATAGAAATGGCTGGGAGCGCGAGTGATGTTGAAGCAATAATTAGCGCGATGGAAAAGGTTCGAGAAGTAGCGGTTCTAGGAACTATCGGGTGGGATCCCAGATACCACTACAATTTGCCCTATCCTCACTACATAACGCCAACAATTCAATGGCAAAAAGGCGGTGAAATGGTGGTAATTTGGCCAGAGAACGTTGCGATGGGAAAATACATACCACCTGCATTATTACGGGGTTAATCTTATGTCACCCACCTTTTTCTTCATTTTAATTATCAGCAGGCGGTCATGATGTGGGAACTCTTTCAACTAATAATGCTCTATTCCCTTATATTTGGGTCTATATATCTCTTAATTTCCTTGGGTTTTTCGTTAATATGTGGTGTACTAAGAATTTTTCACCTTGGTTATGGGCTTCATTTCTTACTGACCGTTTATTTAACTTGGATGTTTATGAAAGAGCTTCAATTGGGATTGATCCCTTCCATTACTTTAATGGTTATAACCCAGCTTTTAATTGCAATCGCGATGTATTTAGGAATTTTTAGAAAGTTCGTAGAGGAAGAAGAGAAATTGATGACGTTGTCCTTGCTCGTCTTCCTTATCTTTGAGAATCTATTCAACTATTTATATCCAATAACTGCAGGTGTAAATATTCCGGTGACAATTATGAAAGGGGTAATTAATATTGGTGCAGCAACAATTTCATCTCAGATGGTGGTAGCAGCCCTTGTAGGGCTCGCAACAACTTGTCTGCTTACAATCTTCTTTTTAAGAACTAGAACAGGGCTGATCATGCGTGCTATAAGCCAAAATTTGGTGGCAAGCATGCTAATGGGGGTCAACATAAACATAGTCTATTGTCTTGCCATAATACTATCCGTCATTCCTACAATCATCTGCATGTTAATGATTTCTCCTTTCTGGGGTATAGAGCCTAGTATGGGGACTCCACTACTTAGTATTGCCATAGTAATATCCATCCTGGGTGGTTTAGGCAATCTTAAAGGAAGTATCATAGCTTCTTTTCTTATAGGTGCGGTTCATTCTCTGGTTAGTTTCACCCTAAATCCACGCTTCATGATGCTTGCGGGGCTACTCTTGGCTATAATAATATTAACTTTTAAGTCTGAAGGATTGTGTGGTGCGGAAAGGTTATGGTAAGCTTGGAGTTTAAACGCGATCGTCTTATCTTTCGTCATGGAACTAGCAAATATGAGTGGATAATCGAGCCAAGGTACTGGCGAAATCCTATAATCGCTACTTTAATACTATCCTGCATACCAGCATTGATGTATGGGTATCCAAATGTTTTAACGATGCTAACCTTCGCAAATATTTACGCTGCAGTAGCTATCATGATGGGTCTACAAACTATAGGTACGGCGCGGGTTAATTTTGGACCTCAGCTATATGTTGGGCTAGGTGGATATGTTGCCTCCATATTTAATCTATACTTCGGCTTGAGCCCTGCATTAACTTTTATTCTAACTATCCTAGTTAGTGTAGCAGTTGCACTTGCTATTAGTCCAATAGTATTAATTGCAAGAGGATTATATTTTGCCCTTATAACACTTCTGCTTCCTCTAATTTTTCTACAAATAACTTTTATTTACGCTCACATATTTGGTGGAGAATTTGGTTTAAGCGGAATGAGCCCACTTATAGACTTAGGAAGAGCTTCTTGGAATTATGTAACATATTGTTATCTTTCACTAATTTTAATGTTGATCTACTTATTAATTGCTGATAAAATTATGAGGTCGAGATTTGGCATTAGCATGGCGGCCATTAACGATAATGAGACTGCAGCAGAAGTCCTTGGGGTTCCTGTTCGTAATTATAAACTTTTCTCGTATATCTTTCCTTCCGTTTGTATGGCAATAGTAGGTTGGTTCATTGCTCATACATTTCGAACATTCTCAGGAGTAACTTATCTTTCCTTCTTCTTTCTAATAAAGCTCCTTCTCATCATAATAATAGGTGGTCGTGCCACTCTTTATGGTGCAGTAGCAGGAGCATACTTTATAGCAGTCGTCGAAGAATTTTTGCGTGCATTCGGACCTATACATTACGTAATTTTCCCAATACTGTTAATAGCATTGGTTTATATGCTTCCAGAAGGAGTTTGGGGGATTTATCATAAACGACACTATAGAGACTACTATCCAAAATTGCGGGTGAGGAGATAAGCTATGCTCAAGCTAAGTAATGTAACTAAAAGCTTCGGGGGGTTAATCGCAATTAATAATGTTAGTTTTGAGATTTCAAAAGGCGAAACCGTTGGGTTGATCGGCCCAAATGGAGCGGGGAAGACCACGTTGATCCATCTAATAACAGGAGTTTACAAGCCCGATTTAGGCAGTATTAAATTTAATGGAAAGGAGCTTACTAAAATGCCGCCGCACAGGATATGCAGAGAAGGAATAGCCCGAACATATCAGATCCCACAACCTTTTCCCGATATGACAGCCCTAAATAACGTTGTTGTTGCTGTGCTTAACAGAAAGAATAGAAAAAATATGAGTCTTGCTGACGCTGAACTTGAAGCTTCATACTTCCTCGAATTTGTTGGCCTATTCCGCAAGAGAAATACGCTGGCACGTGATTTATCACTTTATGAATTACGTATGTTGGAACTAGCGAGAGCGTTAGCTACGGAACCAAAACTCTTGCTAATAGATGAGACGATGGCTGGATTAAACCCCGTCGAATCTCTACGTGCAGTAGATATGATCAAAATGGCTAAAGAACATTTTGATCTTACAATATTATGGGTAGAGCACGTCATGAAAATAATAATGAGTGCAGCAGAGCGCATCATAGTACTTCATTACGGCAAAAAAATTGCCGAGGGACCTCCAGAGCATATTTCAAAAGACGAGAAGGTTATAGAGGCATATTTAGGTGAGAAGTATGCTTAAAGTAGAAGATCTTTACGTTTCTTACGGAATTATTCCCGTGCTTAGAGGTGTTACTATCAATGTTAAGGAAGGTGAGATCGTGGCTCTACTTGGTGCAAATGGCTCGGGAAAAACAACATTACTTAAGACTATTTCGGGATTAATTAAATGCTCACGTGGAGAAATAACTTTCTTGGGTAGGGATATCAGGAATCTACCTCCTTATGAAATTGTTAAAGCAGGAATCGTGCAGGTACCTGAGGGAAGGGAAATATTCCCCTATTTAACAGTTAAAGAGAACCTTCTTATGGGGGCAATAGGAAGTAAGGCAGCATGGAAGAGTAGGCATGATTCATTAAAGATGGTTTTCGAGCTTTTCCCTCCTTTGAAAGAAAGAAGTGAAATGCAAGCACGTTTTTTAAGTGGTGGAGAACAACAAATGCTTGCTATTGGCCGAGGCTTAATGGCAAAGCCTAAACTGCTCATGATTGATGAACCATCATTAGGATTAGCTCCAATAGTCTTCAGAAAAATATACGATGTCATAACAACCCTTCCAGGAAAAAACATTACAGTTTTATTATCAGAGCAAAACGCTCACTATGCATTAAAAATTGCAGATAGAGGATACGTGCTTGAAAATGGAGTTGTAGTACTAGAGGGCTCAAGTAAAGAACTTCAAGAAAGCGAGCTTATTAAAAAAGCATATATGGGGATGTGAATGCAAGAGGATTATTTCTCTTTCACTAACCGACTTTTTGACCCCTCAAAAATCTATGAAAAACCAGAAGTATTAAAAGGAATTAGAGTTCTCGATATATCTCACATGATATATGGACCAAATACAGCTAAAATCCTTGCTCAATTCGGTGCAGAAGTCATTAAGGTTGAACTTCCCTTCTATGGTGATTACTGGAGAACGGCAACTTATTGGGGGAAGTTTTGGAAACATTCCAACCCTCTATGGCATTTTATAAATCACAGCAAATACTTCATAACAATTGATGTGAAAAAACCTAAAGGTAGAGAATTAATCCTTAAACTGGCCAAAATATCCGATGTTTTTATTGAAAACTTTGCTCCCGGAACCGTTGAAGCATGGGGGATCGGGTACTCTCAAGTCAGCAAAATTAACCCGAAAATAATCTACGTTAGCCTATCAACGTTTGGGCAATTCGGACCATTAAAGTTTCAACCTGGCTGGGACCTCATTGCACAAGGCGTGAGCGGTTGGATGAGTGTTACAGGTTATCCAGAGATAGATTCTCATTACAAGATACCTGATTATTTGGGCGACTTTTATCCAAGCCATTTTGCCGTCTTACTTATTCTGGCAGCACTTTTCTATAGACAGAAAACAGGAAAGGGACAATACATAGATTTATCTCAGGCAGAAGTCCTAATGAGATCACTATATCATTTCACGTATGAGACTGTTACCGGCAAAGAATTGGGTCGTACCGGAAATTTTGATCCAACGATGGTGCCTTCTGGTATTTTCAAAACAAGTGATGGAAAGTTTATCGCCTTAGCAATAGCGACGGATGAGCAATTCGAGGCTTTTTGCAAGGCCATGGGCCGAGTTGATTTATTTAAAAATGATAGATTTAGAAATGTTCTTTCACGTCTAAAACCTGAAAATGCTAAAGAGCTCTGTGAGATAACAAAAGAATTGATAAGTTCTAAAACTGCATTTGAAATAATTGATTTAGCTAAGAAGTATGGCTTCTCTGCATCTGAAGTTATGGACGACGTGAAAATATGTAATGATGAATGGCGAAGACAGCGAGGAAGTGTTGTACATTTCAAAGACGAGATGTACGGAGAATTTGTGCTAGCCGGACCCATAGTAATGTTAAGTAAAACTCCTGGGCGGATAAAATGGTTATCAAGACCTCTTGGTTACCACAACCGCTATGTATTCATGAAACTTTTAGGGTTGTCGGAGAGAGAGATAAAACAACTTGAAAAGGAGGGAGTTATAGGATATTGGGATAACAGGGTCGGCTTAAAGCCACCTATCGGCTACGATATAGAGAAAGACCCTGTATTCAATTATAAGATTGATAAAGAGCGTGAAAAATTATGAAGGAACAGGTCCGTCCAAGGTATGTAAGAGGTAAAAAAACTCTTAAACACATTTCTAAGTGGGAAGAGACCTTAACTGCGCTTATGAATCCAGAAGGCAAGCCTGAAGCTTTAGACGGTATCTTAGTACTAGATGTTAGTTATGCTAATTTTGCCGGTATCATCGCAGCAAGTTTACTCGCTGAGCTTGGTGCTGAAACTATCAAAGTTGAGCCACCAAAGGGTGATCCCGCTAGATTTATGTCTCCATACGGTTTAACTGTAGGTGACGTAGGTGTACCTTTCTTAATGGAAGGACGTAATAAATACTATATAACATTAGATCTTAAGGATGAAAAAGGACGTGAGAACTTCAAGAAACTTGCTACCAAGGCTGATATACTTATTGAGACCTTCACTCCCGGCTTTATGGATCAGTTAGGGATAGGATATAGACAGTTAAGTAAAATAAATCCAGGTTTAATTTATGTCGCGATTTCACCCTATGGCCATTACACTCTCCAAGCTAAAGAACTCTCCAGGATCCCCGACAGCGACTTGGTAGCCCAAGCTGCGTCTGGACTTCCAGCTTTAATTGGTGAGCTCCCTGATAGCCCAGAGCCATACAACTGGCCTACTAGAGCAGGTTTTTGGGCATCATGGTACATATCAGGCGTGGCCGCCGCCATGGGAGCACTGCTGGCCTTATACTATAGGCAAATCACCGGTGAAGGGCAGATGGTTGACGTGGCGACATTCGATGCTTTTTCAGCGTGTGTTGGTTTTCCAGTGACTATGGGCTTTGTTTGGGGCAAACCTAGACCCAGATATGGTCCTCTTGATTATGGACTATGTCCATACGGCTTTTTCAAGTGTAAAGATGGTTATGTAGCGATAGCAGCTTTTAGAGACCAAGACTTTAGAGCTATATTAAAAATCTTTAATAGATGGGATTTAGAAGAAGACTGGAGATATTTATTCGACAGAATAACAGACGATGTTAGCAAAGCTAAAGAGTTAAATAGAGAAATAGAAAACATCGTGGCAATGTATACGTGTGATGAAATAATTAGAAAGTTTTCAGAATATGCTCGAAAATCCATGCGCTCAAAATTGAGCGGCGGAGGATTACCAGTCACAGCAAAAATGTTAACCCCTAAAGAGGTATTAAAAGAAAACCATTGGTATCTCCGTAAGACTTTTGTTGAAGTAAACGACTCAAAGTATGGAAAATTTGTTGTCCCCATTTGTGGAAAACTCTCAGAAACTCCACCAAGAATAAAATGGGTCTCGGCTACTATTGGTAAGGACAATGAATATGTTTATAGAAAGTACGGTTTAGAAAAATAAAGGCGGCTACTTAATTTAAACTAGTAGAAGGGCGCTTTAATCGCCATTCTTCCTTTGAACCTAGGCTCCCTTCTTTCTATGAAAGCCGATACCCCCTCTTGAAAATCTTCAGATTGCATGGACAAAAGCGCGGCAGAAATTTGATAATCTACCGCTCTGTCTAGATCCGCTCCTAAGCCTTGTTCTACCGCTCTTTTAGTTAAACCGATAGCAATTGTTGAGATTTTTGTTAGTTTAGTGGCCAATTCCATTGTCATCTTCTCTAAATCCTCTTCCGGGACAACTTTATTCACCAACCCGATTTGCTCCGCCTTTTTAGCGTCAATAATATCACCTAAAAAAAGAAGCTCTGTTGCTTTCGCTAGCCCTACGATCCGAGGCAGAAGGACAGTACCTCCAACCAATCCTCTTAAGACATAGGGTGCGCCAAATCTCGCGGTTTCAGACGCTATCCTGAAGTCACATGCTAAAGCTAGATCTAAGCCAGCGCCAAGAGCGTAGCCATGTATACAAGCTATAGTAGGTTTCATTAGTCCTCGAAGCGCTTTTACCACTCTAACATACCCTCTTCTCAGGTAGTCTTCTATTTCCAGCGCTGAACCTGGTGGAGACTCTCCGGGTTTCTGCATTCCCTTTAAATCATCTCCTACGCAAAAAGCTCGGCCAACTCCTTTAATCACTAAGACTCTAACCTCGTCATCCTTTGATACTTTCTTTATGGCATCAACGATTTCGTCAATCATCTTGAAGTTTAAGGCATTCAATACTTCTGGGCGGTTTAGTGCTATGATAGCTATGTTCTCTCTTTTCTCGTAGATTATAGTTTCATAATCCATCGTAATCCCTCATTTCATATATTTATCCTGGATTAGTTGCATACTTCTTGGATTATATAAGCTTTTATTTAAAAGGAATAATAGCCTCTTTAAACTTAAAGGCTAAACACGTAGGAAGATGAAAGTGGGTGCTTACCATTTCTTCTGAGGGGATTGCTAGTAATGTTTAAGCCTTGGGATAATGATTCTTAGGGAGATTTTATAGAAATCCATGTCGTTTCCAGTAGGCCCATCACTAATAACGTTGCAAGGCAGCTTATTGGCAATCGTGGAACTCATTAGTGAATGAGAAGATAGACCCTCAACGCATCTTCTGTATCCTCATTTCAAGGGCTGTGTCTACGGCTATCAGGGAGGTCGAAGATTATTTAGCAGTACAGGAGTTTAAGGTTTTGCATCAACGGCTTATATACATTTTTGGATGATCCCAGTCTTCTCATGAATCTTCATTGTATAGGGAGCTGCTATCGAGATCGACCTCACATATGTTCTGCAAGCCACCAGGGGGTCTGTTTACATTAGCTCGCTTGCGACCTCATTCTTTACATTCTTTGCAGGGGGTCTTCTTTTGAAGGGGTCCAATGCTTATTGAGTAGTTTGAGCATACTTTTTCCACAGTTACTACGGATTTATACGTGGCTCTGACAATAAAGTCCCCCACGTACGGGACGAATCAATCTACAATCCTCGTATACCAATGAAGTTACAGGTATCTGAAAAAGTAGTTCCAGCTCAAGACAAAGCATAATTTAACTTGGAGAAATTAGTGAGTGAAATATTAGATGGTGCATCTAATGGTGATGGTGTTGCAGTTGAAACACATTTAGACCAATAAAGTGTCATCTAAATACCATGTATCATGGATGAACTTAAGGATACTTATTTTAACTTCTCTTGTTGTTCTTGTGGCTACTAATCTCATTAGTTTGCCATCATATCATACCTATTCAATTCATTTTCGTATATTCCTTAATCAATTCCTCTCTAATAATTTTGCCAGTTGCTGTCAATGGTAAGCTCTCTTTCATTATTATTTCTTTGGGGACATTATATGGCGCCATGTTCTCCTTACACCACTTTATAAGCTCGGCTTCCGTTATCTTGTCTCGATACTGCTCTTTCAGTTTAACAAATGCTATTGGAACCTCACCCTTCTCTGGATCCTTAGCCCCTATTACTCCTACAGTCTCTATCGCTGGATGCTGTAGCATCAAGTTCGATGTATTGTGGGGAAACGGATATGCCGGAGACCTTCAGCATGTACTTCTTCCGGCCCACAAAGTAAAAGAACCCATCCTCATCGTACATTCCCACATCGCCGGTTAGCAACCATCCGTCCAAGAATGACTTTTTAGTAGCCTCTGGGCTTCCTAAGTACTCAGTTATAAGGGATGGAGACTTTATTGCGACCTCACCCTTTTCTTCTAGCGGTAAGATCTCTCCGTTTTCATCGATGATTTTGATGTAGGTATGTGGTACTGGGATGCCACAGAATACTCCTCCATGTCTCTCCATCTTTTCAATGTCCATATCGTTTTTATGGAATCCTGCAGTGAACGTGTCAAAAGTGTGTGTTTCAGTCAATCCGTATGCAGCTTCTCGCAGTATTGTTCCACTTACTTCTCTCCATTTTCTTCTAAGCTCTCTTGTGAGTCCTTTAACGAAGCTAGAGCCAGTACAAGTTCTTAAAGACCTCAGATCGTATTTTCTAACTTCTGGACTCTCAATTATCTCCCAATACATATTGAAGGTTAAGTAAGTGGTAGTGACTTTGTACTTCTCGATAGCCATCATCGCTCCAAGGGGATCCCACCTACTCATCAAGACCACGCACGCTCCAGCAATGGTTGGAGCTAAAATTCCCACGTCGTGGCCAGCAACCCAGAATATCGGCATTACAGCCAGAACTACTTCGTCTCTGGCTAGCCTAGAACTAAATTCTTCAAAATTGACCTCTCTATCAGGGTATTCTTCCACTAAAATGTGTGCATTACTATAAGTCCACAAACAAGCGGACGTGTATACTACTCCTTTATGCTTATGAGGTGCAGCCTTGGGCAACCCCGTTGTCCCACTCGTGAAGAATATTGTGGCGTAATCTTCCAACTCGACTTCAACTCCTGGTGGAGAGGGCGAACAATCCATTACGAGGTCAACAAATTTCTGCTCTCCTATCTCTGCAGTTTTCCTCATAGATGGGTGTAGAGGTACTTCCGGCTCTTCAGGGAGAAATTCGTCAAATGCTGCTGAAATGACTTTGACCTCAGGTGACACCTCACCAGCTACCTTTCTTGCATGTTTATATACGCTATCAATCACTATGGCGAACTTTGGCTTAACTTCCTGAAAGAAGTACTTCAACTCTACCTCTTTTAACATCGGATTTAATGATACCACTACCCCACCTGCTTTGTGAGTGCCAAAAAATGCTATGTAATACTGAGGGCAATTTGCTAGTACTAATGCCACTTTGTCTCCACGTTGAAATCCACTAGACAAAAGTAAGTTTGCAAATCTATTAGAGAGTTCAGATACCTCCTTATAGCTAATCCTCCTTCCATAATATATTATGTAGTCTCTTCCTGGGTTTTCACTTGCATACACGTCAAGATATTCGAAGAGGGGTCTTACACCCAAAGGGTATACAGGCTCTCTCGGAAGAGATGGATGTGGCCAGATCTTATCCCACCTGCATTGTAGAGCATTGAAGTAATCTTCTTCACTTAATCGTCTTTGCCTTCTCACAAAATAAAACTTTGTACTTTAGAGAAGATATAAGCCTTCTTTGATTCTACCAACGATAAAGCGCCTTTACTTACGTTCTAGAACATCTACACTCATAACGCATTAAGACGTCCTACTAGTGGCTCTCGCATGATCCCTAATATCGCGACAACTGCATGCTCCATAGTTTCCTTAAAGGCTTTAAAACGCTTTTAAACACCTCATAGTTTAATCGCTTTATACCCCTCCACGTCAATTAAACCATTTCCCTGACAACAAACACCTCTTCTAAAAACTAGTGTAGTCCTCTTAGGTTTTCAGTCAACTTAAATGCTATGAGTTTGCCACGGCCCATCCACCACCCCAACATACACTAGAAGCAAAGAGTTAGAGACCCTCGGCATTACGTTAGAAGCCCATCCTTCTTTCAGCTTTAGCCCTCACCGCATCGATTGCTTCTAACTATGAGGAGCTTGAAGACTATGCTGTACTGCAAGTGCTGTAGTGAAACATCAACGATCTCCATAACGCGATAAGCAGGTCTGCCTCACCCCTAACACGCCTCATAGACTAGATTGTCTTCGAGATATACTTAAGGTGGATGGTCGGAGGAACTGGGAGCAGTACTATCATTTGATTTAAATTTGTTAGGGAGTTTCTTATGTTTGAAAGCCACT
>Ga0209080_1001448_pt1 | contig 11911 bp, 10 predicted proteins | sample JNZ110809AmetaG_FD_184123 | JGI IMG/M metagenome (GOLD analysis project Ga0209080, IMG submission 184123) | Hot spring microbial communities from Jinze hot spring, China to study Microbial Dark Matter (Phase II) - JNZ 110809A (SPAdes) (version 3) ...
TCAAATGGCAGGATGGAGTTGAAATGACTGCGGAGGACTACGTCTACACCATAATGAAGTTCGGCAAAGAGTTGAAGACTAGGTGGTACTACGGTCCACACATCGAGAAGATAATAGACATGAAAACCATTAACAAGACTACTCTCGAGGTATACCTCGAAGATTACGGCTGGATGGACTTATACAGTCTAACGGAATACGAGTTCTTCATAGTACTTCCAAAGCACGTATTTGAAAGGCTACCCAATCCACTAGAGGATCCGTCAACACTACCGCACCCAACAACGCCCGGCTTGACAGCTATGGTCGGTAACGGACCATTCGCTCTAGTTAGGCTAAGGGAAGTAGCTTACTCAGAGCTGGTGTGGAACCCGTGGTACTTCTACAGGCACCCCGAGAGGAAAGTCCACTATGCTGCGGTATCTGTACCGGCTACCGTTAGCGAGGGCTCAGCGTTTAAGATTTCAGTAACTCTTACAGACTACTTAGACCATAGAGCTACTAATGCGTCTGTTACCGTAAGGCTTGTCGGTCCCATAGCTCTCAGCCTCCCAGTTACTCATGTTGGTGCTGGAGTCTATGAAGTATCAATCCCCGGCCTCAGAGCTGGTACATATACCGTCGAGATATATGCTGAACAACCCATCATGCTATGGTCTGTAGACAATAAGTACGTTACTACCTTAACGGTCGGAGCTGTTGCCCCTGTTTCAGTGGGACCCGTAATCGAGAGACCACCACCTATAGTTGTCGAGATCCCCGGCATACCGCCAGTCGAGATAGCCGCACCTCCAGTGATATCTCTCTCAGCACCAGAGGTTAAAATAACGACGCCAGTAGTCCCATTAACCTCTACGGAAGCTGCGCTTAGGACTGCGGAGATAGTAGGGGCTATGAGTCCAGCATCGCTTTCGTATGCTGCAGTAGCTCTATCCGCAATATCGTTAGCAATAGCCTTCGCAGTAAGGAAGAAATAGAAGCATTCCCTCTATAATTACCCCGAGTTTTTGTTAAACTTTTTGTTAAACTACTAGCAACGTTTAGAATAGTAGATGTAGGGCTTTATTGCTTTACTGAAAAGCAGCTCAAAGATTCTAAAAACTCAAGAAGACCTATTTACCGGTACCAACACCTTTCTCTCAGTTGGAGCTGACGGACTCCGAAATCTCGAACACGCTCGTAGGTGGTGCTAGGACTGGTCTAGTTGCTCGAATAGCAGCGCCCTAAGAATATTGCCACGTACATCAGGAACTTTGCTAAGGACTCTCTTTCGATTATAGCTAAGTGCCCCACGTCCGGCAGAATGTGGAGCTCGAAGCTTTTGCCTAGTCTAACTAACTTCTCAACAAATTCGAGAACTGGTTGAACCGGTGTCCTCGAATCGTTCTGCGGGTGGATAATGCTCAGAGGGGCTTCGATGCTCTCGACGTAGCTTTCTGGAGACCTTTCCGGGAAAAGCTCTTTTCTGGAGCCAAATAGGACTTCTATAAACGTCTTATAGAGTAGGTCGCTCGATTCATACATCTTAGCCCAGTCTGTGACGGGCGCACCAGCGACACCACACCTCCACAGCTTCGGCTTTTTAGTGAGCTGCATTAAGCTCATATAGCCCCCGTAGCTGTAGCCCACTATCGAGACGAGGCCCTCACTGCTAAGACCGCTTTCCACGGCCCAATCTCTTGCCGCAACTACGTCCTCTACATCGGCACCTCCCGGGTCCCCTATGATCATGCGTCTAAACCTCTCACCGTAGCCTGTAGAGCCCCTGAAGTTAGGTGCTATAACGTGATAGCCTAAGGCTGCCAACCCCGCTAACAGAGACCACCATGAGTCCTCGACTTCACTCCAGGGACCGCCATGTGGATAAACCACCGCAGGGCCTGGCTTTGGAGCTACTCTAGACTCAAGAACGTAAGTTGGGATCTTGAGACCGTCGTACGATTCTACCTCAACAAGCCTTACTTCGCCAAGCCTATTCTCGATATCCTCTGGAAGCCTAGCCTCCACTAACACCTTCGGGTACTTGCTCAGTAAGTTTATAGCTACGATGCTCGGTGGTTTCGACAAAGAGGAGTGGACTACGTAGGCCTCCCTTCCGTGTACTGTGGCTGAGGATATGAAACCAAAGTCTAAGCCTATGAGTGCTCCGTCTAGGAATAGCTTCGAGGTGCCACGTCTTTTAGCTATAGCCCAGATAAGGCCTTCCTCAGTCCACCCGTAGTCAACGAACTCTACTGGTTCGAGCTCGTCCATGTCGGAGTGTGACAGCTTCGCCCTCCTAAGCTCTCCGGATTCTAGGTCCAAGACGTAGAGCCTAAATCTGTCTCCATCCTCGAAGTTGCTAGCGAAGAGGACTTCGTTCCAGCGTAGTCTCGGGGAGAGGTTAGTAGAGCCCTCACGAGGTGTATAAGTTTTCTGATCACCTGTAGCTAGGTCTATTTTGAAAAGCTCTGTTGAGAGGGGGTCTCCCCTGATATAGCCGTAGCCCACAATATATCGGGAGTTTACGTCGCTTACGATCTCTCTGCCCTTAGTCTCCGCTACGCGCTCAACTCTTCCCTCGCTTAACTTGGCTAGGTATACTCCAGCTGTCTCCTTAGTGGCTCCCGACCATGCGACTCTCTCACAGTCGAATGCGAGACCCACTATCCTCTGAGGTTCCACGTCTTTGGAGATTACTTCTTCTCTATCTCTCTCGAGGTCGAAGGAGAAGACTCTTGAGAGCTCAAAGCCTCTAGCAACGTCCCTTAAGAAAACGACTCTACTGGAGTCCCTATGTACTACGACTTGCCAATCCACACCGTGTGCTATGAGCTTCCTAGATCCTCTGCTTAGGTCTAAGGCATATACAGTATGTGCGTATTCCTCGGTTGAGCTATAGACTAGGTAACCTCCTCTGGCTACACCCTTCACAGTATATATAGGAACGGAAGCTACCGCCTTGACTATATAGGAAACTTCGGCTATATCACGAACTACCGATAGAGGCATGCGTTCCCCAGCTCTCAGTTTCACCACAGTTTTAAGCTTTGCACAACGGTGGGATAGTAGCGCTTACGGTTACTCGGGGCGTGCTGTGATATAGAGCTCTTGAGAGTGTTCTCTAGTCATCCATTGGCGTTTCTTCCGGAAAAGACGGAAGTATCACCTAAAAACACGTTAGAGGAGAAACCTAGCCCTCTTAAGAAGTGAGTAAGGTCTTAGCATAAGCTATCTCATCTGGCTTAACAGTAACTCTACTAACAATAAGACAGATTACAGTATTCAATATAAGCCCTATCACACCTGCATGAATTCCTTGTACTGTTGCGGTCCCAGAAAGCGTAAGCGCTAAAGCCGTTATGGCTCCCGCGATCATCCCGCTAAGAACACCCTTAGAGTTTACCCACGGTATATATAGAGAGAGTACTATGGCTGGAAATACTTGGATGAGTCCCTCGAACTTTATTTCGGTCCATCTCCATATAGTGGCTCTAGGCTCTATGACTATCGGTATCGCCAGTAGAGCGATGAGAGCGAGAATAATCCTGCTCACTAGCAGAGTTTCCCTCTCGGTTGCTGCCGGTCTTACTGCTCTATATACTTCTCGCACTACGGTCACACTTATGGCGATGATGGTAGTCGCCGCAGTAGAGAGAGTCGCCGAGAGCACGGCCATCAGCCACAGCAACCCCCACACCTTAGAGTACGGGTCTTTAGCCGCAGCATTGACTACGAGCAGGGGCACGATCCTCTCGCTCTCCATCGTCCCAAGCCCCGGTATAGCTGAGGCCCCGATTATACCTATGAAGAGCAGGGACGTAGCCGTTAGTATGTAGAAGTAGGGAGTGAAGAGGAACGTCCTCTTAAACGTTGACGGGTCTTTAGACGCCATTACGTGCTGCAAGATGTGTATGTAGAGAGGGGCACCAACCCCGACCAAAGCTATCGTACTAAACCAGTTAATGACACCAGTAGTCGTGGATGGTGTAGATATCAGGGAGGGCTTGCTCTTGGCTAGCACCATTACTGCGTCAGATATACTGCCAAAGTCTTTAGACACCATTGCGAGAGTCCCCACTAGACCAAGTAGCATGACTAAGCCCATTACGGCATTGGCTAAGGCCGCACCTCGAAAGCCTCCTAGAATAGTGAATATGATGACTCCGACTACGAATACTACGACCATGTACATGTACGGAAACATCCCAGCCGATATCACTTCGCCTAGGTAGCCCATAGCTATTGCTTGCTCAAAGAACTGAACAAACGTGCCCCAAACTAGGAACACTAGGGACAGGGCTAATATGGCTTCGATAACTGACTTACTACCCCCGTACCCGAATCTGACCCTGATGTAGTCTGTGGGTAGTGTGAGCTTTCTGTTAATCGAGATAGGTATAAGCCTCGAGGCCACTATGAGTAGGACCGGAAGTATCGTCACCATAAACGCCGGATACATTAGGAATACGAAGCCAGACCTATACCCACGTGCTGCGTATCCTATGAACGAGTTCCCACTGTACTGGGCTGCGTACAGACTCAAACCTAAGACGAAGTAGCCTAGGAGCCTACTAGCTAAGAAGAAGTCGTATATGGTAGCACCAACTCTTTTCTTATACGAGTAGTAACCCACGAAGATCAGAATGGCGACAAAGGCAATGGCAACTATGGGAGCCTCCATACCGAAGGCAGGAGTTATCTCGGCCGTAGGCATCACCTCCAGAACATATAGGCACTCAGGGTCGCGAAGACAGCGTAGAGCACTATTGTTACGAGTACCACTAGAGCCCACAGAGGGAGGCCTGCCACAATGGGTTCATAAGTTTTCGATGGGAAGTACCATGGAACGCTGACAGCTATTATCAGTAGCCAGAGAATCCAAAATAGTGGGTTTTTAGCTGGCTCTTTAGTAGGGGTCTTACCCATACTAACTCCTAAGGAGGAGAAGTATCAGCGGATAAAAAGCTAGACCCTAACTGGTTTGGGTCGCTCTTCTACAGCACCTATCAACGGGAACGGTTAGGGAGCATTAAGAAGTACATCGAGCATATGAGCTAGCCAGCTTCGGGTCCCCCTAAAAAGTCTAAGTTGAGCTAGCAAGAGCCTCTGGGGAACGGGTTTCCCCACTCCACCTCCTCTTCAAGTAGCGCCTCGATACTCTGAAGAATCGACACGACCTCTTTAAAGGTTAGTGTGTCGTCCCGCGGCCTCCTCTTAACAACTACTTCAAGCCTGCCGCTCAGGACCGGGTCTTTAACCAGCTCTACTTCTCTACCATTCACTTCAAGCTTCAAGGAGACTTTAACACCTGCCTTAGAGGGGTCATAAAGTTTCCTCATAATCTCGCTCTTGTAGTTGCGGTGGAGGAACGCGTTCCTAGATATCACGATGTACTCTATCGGAGCATCCGGGTGGCAGTATCTTCCTACCTCTTGGAGTAGCTCATCGAGGGCTCTAAGCCTGCTGTCGTACTTCATTTCTGTAGCTCCTTCTTAAGCTTCTCTATAAGCCCTCCAGCCTCTATAATCTCCAGAACCTCCTTCGCTATGGGTTTGAATGATACGAGCTCCCCCGACAGTAGCTCTATAACGTTTCTCTCGAAGTCGACTACTACCCTATCGCCTTCGGAGACCTTCTGCCTAATGCCGGGTGCTTCTACTACTAAGAGCCCTCTGTTAATAGCGTTTCTATAGAAGATCCTCGCAAAGGATTCTGCGACGACGACCTTCACTCCGGCTCCGACTAGAGCTAGAACCGCGTGCTCTCTACTGGAACCACATCCGAAGTTCTTTCCCGCTACAACTATGTTCTTCTCTCTCAACTTGGCAGGCATGCTTGGGTCTAAACCCTCCAGCGCGTGCTTTCCCAGTTCAGCTGGGTCGGTTAGAGTTAGGTAGCGACCTGGAATTATGACGTCGGTATCTACGTTATCCCCTACAACTAACACCTTACCCTCCACCCTTCTTAAGCTCATGCTCCCACCCTCAAGAAAAATCTAGGGTCGGTTATGTGACCCGTCAAAGCTGAGGCGGCTACTGTGGCTGGTGAAGATAAGTACACCCTAGCTTTAGGTGAGCCCATCCTCCCCACGAAGTTCCTGTTAGAGCTTGAGATAACGACCTCGTCATCGCCAGCTACGCCGAGGTTTGCCCCAAAGCACGCACCACAACCCGGTGGAGTTATGATGGCACCCGCCTCTGCCAGGATCTGTATGAGCCCCTCCTCAAGAGCTTTCATGAAGACTCTCTTCGACGCGGGGGTAATCAGGAGTCTAACGTCTCTAGAGACCCTTCTCCCCTTGAGTATCCTCGCTGCGATGGATAGGTCTTCGTATCTTCCGTTAGTGCACGACCCTATAAAGGCCATATCGATTCTTGTGCCCTCAACGTCTCCCACTTTAGCAACGTTCGCCGGGCTGTGGGGCTTAGCCACCATGGGTTCTAGCGTGCTTAAATCTACTTCATAATGCGGGTTTTCGACCTTAAAAGGCTTGAGGTAGTCAAGCTTGCTCAAGTCTATAGACAGCCCAAAGCTTCTCACGTACTGCAGGGTAACGTCATCCAGGGGGAAAATAGCGTTTTTAGCTCCAGCTTCGACGCTCATATTAGCTATAGTCAGCCTGTCGCTCATGCTTAAAGACTTCAGCCCCGGACCTATAAACTCTAATGCCTTGTAGTTGGCCCCCTCCTGACCCAGAACTCCGAGTAGGCTCAGTATAACGTCCTTTCCGCACGCATACTCCGGCATAGCTCCAATAACCTTGACGTATAGAGGCTCCGGTACCTTAAACCAGAGCTTGCCGGTGAGCATGGCATAGGCTGCTTCAGAAGAACCTATACCCGTAGCGAATGCCGATAGAGCACCGTAAGTAGTCGTGTGGGAGTCGGCTCCCACGATCACCTCCCCAGGCTTGACGAGACCCTCGACCATCACCTGGTGGCATACTCCCTCTCCTACGTCAAAGAAGTTTCTAATACCGCTCTCTCTAATGAAGGCTCTAAACCTCCTGTGGATGTTGGAGGCCGGGATCGATGGGGATGGACTGTAGTGGTCTAGAAACACGAAGACCCTTTCGGGGTCAGGCACCCTGGTCTTGAGCTCCTCCACTACGTCGAGAGCTATGGGGCCTGTTACGTCGTGTATTACTACCTTATCTACTCTTGCTACTACTGTTTCACCTACTTCAACTCTCTTCCTACCGGAGGCTCTTGCGAGGATCCTCAAGGTCAGAGATGGAACCTCAACATGTTCTGCCACGGTCTCACACGATCCTCCGCGGTCCCTTTCCATACATTAGCTCAAGCATTCTCTCGGGTAAGTACCTGTCCTCCATCTCTCTGAACTTGCCGATTTCGACTATTTTAGCGAACTCGGGGAAAGTTATTAGCCTATCTAGGTATGTCTGGGCAGACCCCTTCTCCCTTAGAATCGAGAGAGTCTCTAACATAGCTTTAACTGCTGCGTACAGAGCTGTCAGCGGGAATATGACTATCTTGAACCCCAGTTTTTCTGCTTCACTCACTGAAACTAGAGGAGTTCGACCACCCTCGATTAAGTTTAACATTAGGGGGGCTTTAACCTCTTTTACAGCTCTCTCCATTTGCTCCACGTTCTCGAACGCTTCAATGAATATGAAGTCAGCACCCGCCTTCCTGTATAGCTCGGCTCTCTCGATAGCTTCGTCTATCCCAGCTACAGCTATAGCGTCTGTTCGGGCACCGATAACGAAGTCTGGATCCACCTCCTTTCTAGCATCGCTAGCAGCCGCTACCTTGCCAACCATCTCCTCTTTATCTATTATCATTTTTCCGAACATGTGGCCGCACCTCTTGGGCCAGACTTGATCTTCTATAAACAGACCGGCCGCACCAGCCCAGATGTACTCTTTAACGGTTCTGTAGACGTTAATAGCGTTTCCGTAGCCGGTATCTGCGTCTCCGATAACGGGTATATTGACGGCTCTAGCTATTGTGGCGACTCTATACACCATTTCACCAAAGCTAACTAAGCCTATGTCGGGTAAGCCCAAAAGAGATGCTGCGGTACCGTAACCTGTGTGGATCACTGCCTTAAATCCCACTATTTCCGCTATCTTAGCGCTTAAGGCGTCATAAGCTCCCGGCATGACTATTACTCCAGGTTCACTAAGCATCTTCCTAAACACGGTCGACTTCTTCACGTGAGTTCCCCCTAGGCGTTCAAGGTAGTAGTATTAAGAGTGTAACCTAACATGTTTCCCAGAGGAGTAAGCCCAGCTATATTAGCTAACTAGCCTAAAGATTGCAGGGTCTATGAGCACGTTAGCTAGTAGAAGAGTTATGAACTTCGCAATAATCAGAGTTGCACATTACGGTGATGTTCTTACAGACTTCTCTCTCAAGTACCACTCAACCCTATTCATACCACAACTAGACCTAATAGACGGCTATAGCTACATAGCTCTTCAGATAATGCCATCAAAGAAAGAGGTCGTCGCACGGTTTCTCGATTTCAGTAGGAGCTACAAGGATGTTAAGAGTGCTGAGACCTTGAAGATTCCGGGGGTACCGCAGACAATACTGCTTATCAAGAGAAACTATGGCGTGCTAAAGGCTATACGCAAAGTGGAAGGTATGAAACTGGGGCCTGTAGCTGTAGAAATGGGGTTTAAGCACTTTCCCGTTTTTATCCCGCGCGGGAGCGAGTTAAAGCTCCTCAAGTACGTAAGGGAGTTCTCGCCGTGCGACGCTGACGTTAAGGTCTCCAGAGCTTCTCCAGATACCGAGAACCTGTTAACTACACCCACTCTAACAGAGTACGAGTTCCGGGTCCTGCGTTTAGCGTACGAAGAGGGGTTCTTCGAGTGGCCTAGAAGAGTCGGATTAGAAGAGCTCGCCAGTGTCTTGGGTATTTCTAAAGCAACCACGGCAGAGCACCTTAGAAAAGCCGTGAAGAAACTAGCAGAAGCGTACCTAAGAGCCCACAGCTACATGAGATGGCAAATGTAGGACGTCTGTTTCTACATTTTAGGTATCACGGGTTTCTAGCCCCGAGAGGTTAAAGGACCTAAGTTCATAGGGGATTTAGAGGAATCTAGCCTTATCGAGTATGGCGCTCTCAAAATTGTCTTCTGCACTGAGCGTGCCTCGTAGCTCGTTTCTCTGGGGACACCTTCAACAAGTCCTCAAACCCTCTGTGTGTCACCTGAGGTAGACTAGTACTTATCTCTCCAGGATACCCTTAGAGACAGCATAGCTCTTGAGCTCACAGACTCACTGACCAGTTCATGAAATACGAACGCTTTTTAAGTCATCCGACGGCATTGAAAACGCTCAAACCTTGGGAATAGGTGATGTTATCTCAGTAACGCTGATGCCGAGCTCTTCTGCGATCTTGGCTAGCCTGCTAAAGGTCTCGTCGTCTAATGGGATACCGCACTGCGACCTCTCTTCAACGCATTTGGTAGCTCTTTCTCCGGGTATTATAACCTCCGTGTTCGGGTCTCTAGGGAGAGACTTTACTAGCCTAGCGTAGTTTTCGATGGCTTCTTCTACTTCCTCTAGCTTTCTAAAGAGGGCTGGGTCTATGGCTAGAACTAGTAGCCCTCCTTGGGTGTATGGACCCCTGCCAGTTATCTCTAGACCGACCGGTCCTCCGATTACGGGTCCGGCGAGTATGTCGACTATCATTGCTAGAGCTAGACCTTTGTAGCCTCCAATGGGGAGCAAATACCCTTCGACAGCTTCCTCTGATGAGGTAGTAGGCTTTCCGTACTTGTTGAGAGCCCACCCCTCGGGTATCCTCTCTCCTCTCGCAGCATGAGAGAGTATCTTCCCGTATGAGGCAACGGATAGAGCCATGTCCAGCAAGACCGTTCTCTTTCTAGACGGAATTCCGACGGCTATAGGGTTTGTACCAACTATAGGTGATGCAACTCCCGGCACAGAAACTCTCGCTTTAGCGTTAGCAACAGCCACACCTATGTAGCCAGCCCTAGTGACCTTACTCACGTAATACCCTAGAGCACCTACGTCTCGGAGGTTTCTAGCAGCACCAATAGCTACACCCGTAGAGCCCACTTTCTCAATAACTCTCTTCACGAGTTCGTTCGCTACCGGAGGACCTAGACCTCTGTCACCATCCAGGAGTACAGAGCTATTGGTCTCGCGAACTACCCTAATGACTGGCCTCGGGTTTATCTCGCCCAGCTTAATCCCGATGACGTAGTCTAGCCCCCTCGAAACACCGTGGGAGTCTATACATCTTAGGTTAGCGTAAACTAGGGCATCCGCCGTTACCTCAGCGAACAAGTTAGGCACTCCGAGAGCCTCGAAGACCCTCCTCAACACTTCCTTGAGGAACTCACTACTTACAGCTCTAACTATAGTACCACCACACTTAGAGAGTAGCTACTTAAACCTCTCTGAGTGGAGCTGACCCCAGTAGCCCGGTTCTCCTTAGGTACCTCCCTTATCACGACCGTAACCGCTTCCCTAGGGATCCCGAGCTCCTCAAAGACCTTGGTTATACCCTCAGCTAGCCTCTTCTTAACCTCTAAACGAACACCAGCCCACATCGTTACTTCCACTAAGGGCATAGATAGCACCAAACACTAGCAGAAGTCTAAGCAAAAATGCCTACTCTCCAGCATACTCACTAACTAACTGATGAGAGTAGTAAAGTAGCTCGTGACAAACCATAAGTAACCCGACTGTCTCCCACCTCCTTGAGGAGTAACTACGCCTATGGCTTACTTCAATATAGTGACTTTACTTTAATACGAGATCACCACTGCTACCCAGTGAGAGGGACTCCCAACGATACAAGTCCATGACCATATACGGACCGCTTTGCAGAACTCTCGCACTACCGGCCTTTCAAAAGATGGCGTTCTAGGCATGAAAACGTCTTGCGTAGATGGATGATTCAACATCACTAAACTTCACCCTAGACCTACGCTCAATGTAGGTTTAGGTAGGCTACTGGTAACACTATCGCTACAGCAGTTCCGAGGCTTAATGAATTTTCTATACTTACTGTGTACCCGCAGGAGGTTTCCTGAGGTAGGTATTGGGCTTACTAAGAGTTTTGGTGGGTTTTGGTTTGTTGGAGTTATTACTGCGGGAGGGCCGATGTCCTTGAGGCAGGCATTAAACAGTGTTGGGATAATGTTTCAGCACTCGATAGTCAACTCATTCACTACTGTAGCAACACAGACTCTCAAACAGGCTTTTTACATTCATCGATCTCTTACTCTCGCGTGTTCGAAGCCTGATTCGACTAAAACCTATCGAGCTGTTGGTCCTGAGATCTGAGGCGCATTCTAGTACTCTGAGCAGGTTCATCCCAATGTCCAGGATTCCAGCTTATACCGGCTCGAGCTAGTTGCTACGTACTGGGTGTATCTATATAAGGGCTCTAGCCCTACACTGGGTGAGGCGGCTTGACTTGCCGATGGCTTAGACTCTGGTACATAGCCCTCTGTCCTACTCCTTTTTGCTACTCACTACGCTACTGGCTTATGCGTGTGGATGCTTTCCAGTAGCTCAACATGAGGTTGCTACTGTGACTTTTTCGGTTACTGGGATCGGTGGGGACTTCTCACCTGATGCCGTTATCCTCACAGTTGATGGGGTAGCTTACCGTGTCGCAGACCTACCCGCGAGCTTTAGTTGGACTACTAGCTCAATGCACTCGTACCAGTGGGCGGAGTACGTTCCATCCGCTACCTACGATAAGCGCTATGCTTGGAGGTCGGCGAGAGGTCTCGTGTCAGGAATGGGTGGAGTCCTCTTCGTACCTGTAGGTGGAGGTACTGTCCTAGCAGAGTACATAGCGCAGTACCTATGGGTCGTCAGTGCCGAGGGGATAGGACCTGACGTAGCTTTCCCCCGAGCTCCAGTATCTGTTGACGGAGTATTCATAGACCTAGGGTCGCTCCCGTCTTCGT
>Ga0209080_1001449_pt1 | contig 11909 bp, 10 predicted proteins | sample JNZ110809AmetaG_FD_184123 | JGI IMG/M metagenome (GOLD analysis project Ga0209080, IMG submission 184123) | Hot spring microbial communities from Jinze hot spring, China to study Microbial Dark Matter (Phase II) - JNZ 110809A (SPAdes) (version 3) ...
CTTCTGAGACTATAATATGATATAGGTTTAATATCTGGCGAACCTCCCACTATGGCATCTCTCTGCGACATTACAAATGGTTGGGAACTATTATCTATGTGAAATACTTCTCTACCCATCGCTACACGGCCCCGCTCTTTTATGAAGTAAAAGACATCAACTTCAAGAATGAAAGGTATGTTTGCCGGGGCAATAACCATTTTTCTTGATAATCCTAACAGAAAGATATCTTGGGGGCCATATTCTCGAATAAATGTGTAATTGGTTTTCTCTATTTCTACAACTTTTATGCTCATATAGCGCTCTTCAAGACTTGACGATTGAACAATATATGGTATGCCCTCAAGCTCGATTAGAGCACCTGGAATCAAATTTAGAATCAAACTCTTATTTTCTAACTTCTCAAAGTAGATTCTCTTCTCCACTACTGGAGCATACTCTACCCTCTTCGCTCCAAAATCTCCTTTATAGGCATAAAGCCAATAAAAATTCCTGAATCTAATGTGATTTCCAGAGATGACACATTCGCCATTCTCGTCAGTGAAGTACATATATTTATTAAAGGTTGAGGTATCGAACAGTATTATTGTGGCATTTTCAATCGGTTTATTTGTCACCGCATCTATTATCTTAACATTTATTGAAAGCGAGATATCAGAAATGCCAAGGGTTGGGGAGAGAGATAAGAGGAAGAATGCTATAAGAAATGCAAATAGCAGTTTTCTCATGAGATTTCCTCTCTCGATTTTATAATTTTCTAAAATGATGCGCTTCTTATAAATTTTTAAGATAATAACTCTAATGATCTATAACCTAGAAAGTTTTTATTTTACACTAAACATGTATAATTTGCGGAGAATGAATGTTATGAGCGAAATAACACCTTTTAGACTTCTCATCTCACGTGAAAAGGCAGTAGAAACAGTTTTGGATGCGGTTAAACCAGTAGATAGAGTAGAGCTTGTCCAGATTGAGATGGCCGCTAATAGAGTTTTGGCCAAAAATATTGTAGCCAATATGGATGTCCCACCATTTGATAGAGCCGCTATGGATGGCTATGCCGTGAGAGCAGAGGATACATATGGCGCTTCAGAATTTAGTCCAAAGACCTTGAGACTCGTGGGTGTTTTGCGTGCTGGTGAGTCAACAAATAAGAGTATAGGTCGAGGGGAGTGTATGCGTATAGCTACTGGCTGCCCAATACCGCCGGGGGCGGATGCGATCGTGATGGCTGAGTTTGCAGAGGAGAGTAAAGACGGAAATACAGTTTCGATTTTTAAGGCGGTGCATCCTCTAGAGAATATTTCGCCAAAAGGAGAAGACCTAAAGAAAGGTGAGGTAGTGCTGAGGGAGGGCGATATTTTATCACCAGCTAAAATAGGGGTCCTAGCGGCCCTAGGTCTAAGGAGAGCGCCAGTCTATCAGAAACCCCGTATAGCAATAATTCCAACCGGCATAGAGATTCGTGAACTTGGATTCAAACTTGCTGAAGGACAAGTCTATGATATAAACTCCTACACTCTAGCCTCTTTGCTTATTGAGAATGGGGCTCTTGTAACTAGGGCTCCGATAGTGCCGGATAACCGTGAAGACTTAAAGAATGCCCTTTATCGATTTTTAAATCATGACTTAATAGTCTTCTCCGGTGGGAGTTCTGTTGGAGAAAGGGATATGCTGGCAGATATAATAGAGGAGGAGGGAAAACTGCTCTTCCACGGCGTCCAGATAAAGCCCGGTAAACCAACACTCTTCGGAATAGTTAGAGGGAAACCAGTCCTAGGAATGCCAGGTTACCCAGCTTCTTGTCTAAGCAACGCATACATCTTTCTGGTACCGATGGTGCGTAAAATGGCCAGACTACCTCCTAAAAAGCCGACGATTATTAGGGCTAAGATGGCTAGACGATTTGTTTCCGCTTCCGGACGTGAGCAGTTTCTCCCAGTGAAGATTATTGATGGTAAAGCTTACCCGGTCTTTAAAAAGTCTGGTGACATAACAAGTCTCTCTAAAGCTGACGGATATGTAATTTTACCAGTTAACTTAGATGTTATAGAGGAGGGCGAGGAAGTATCAGTAACTCTCTTTGAATAAGCCCAAAAGATGCCGGACCCACAAAACTCAAGTATTAATGTATTTAAGCATGGAGTTACATTTATTTAGAGGAGATAAGGGCGGAAAATCTAAAATAAGACGCTTTGGTGTAGGTGCTTGGGCAAGAAGAAAGTCATTAGCGAGGAAGAGATGGACGAGCTCGTGCTACCCTCCGGGAATGATGTTTTAGGGATAGCCATGAAACTGCTTGGCTATGACCGTGTGCTGGTTAAGTGCCAAGATGGGCACGAACGTATATGCCGCATAAGGGGGAAGTTAAAACGCAGGTTCTGGATAAGGATTGGTGACGTCGTTCTAGTATCGCCATGGGACTTCCAATACGAGACGCGGGGAGACATAATTTGGCGCTACACCAAAGGGCAGGTGGAACACTTACGTAAGATGGGGCTCTTAACAATCCAGTAATTCAATATGAGAGTGCTTATATATGTCACTTAAGGATAGATTACGGAAAAAACTTGAGCGTGAAGAGAAAACATATGAAACTGAACAATTAATGAAGGAGAAGAGGAGTGAAGAATACGAGGTTCTCGAAGAGGTCTTCGACCGCTCAACCCTTATGACAATATATGAGTTCATGAATAATGGTATAATAAGGGAGATTTATGGCGTCGTTAACTCAGGTAAAGAGTCGCGGATATATTGGGGTTTAGGTCCAAATGGTGAAGAGATTGCAATAAAGATATTCCTAACAGTTTCGGCCGAATTTAGAAGAGGCAGACTGCCCTACATTCTTGGAGACCCAAGATTTAAAAATATTAAGAGGGATTTGAGGAGTCTGGTTTTTCTCTGGACTCAGAAGGAATTTAAAAATTTAAATTTGGCATATGATGCAAAGGTTAGGGTTCCACGCCCAATAGCCGTTAAAAATAATGTGCTCATAATGGAATTTATAGGCAGGAACGGCGTTAGTGCCCCACTTCTTAAAGAGGTTAATCTTAAAAATCCTGAGAGATTCTACCAAAATGTTCTTCTCCACGTTAAGAGACTCTACATAGGGGCTAAATTGGTGCATGGAGACTTAAGTGAATATAATATTATGGTCTGGAGGGGTAGGCCAGTTCTATTCGATTTCTCACAGGCGGTTCCGGTGGAGCATCCCAGCTCAAGCCAATTCCTCATTAGAGATTTAGAAAATATAAATAGATACTTTTTAAAGCTCGGTGTAAACGTAATTGATATTGAGGAGATATATAAGGTGATCACTGGTGACGCAATTATTCGTTAAAATACCTAGGGAAAGAATTGGTGTCCTCATTGGGACAAATGGTAGCGTAAAAGATTACATACAAGAGAAGCTCCCGGTTAAGCTTGATATTGATAGTGAGACCGGAGATGTAACTATAACGCTAAAGAAGGATGCTGAGGATCCATCATTACTCTTTAAAGCTAAGGATATCGTTATGGCTATTGGCAGAGGCTTCTCACCAGAGCGAGCTTTCAGACTGCTTAACGGCGAAGATTATATGCTTGAAATTATCGATTTAAGGGATGTCGTCGGTAAGTCTGAGTCCGATTTAAGAAGGATTAAGGGGCGGATAATTGGGAAGGATGGAAGGACAAGGGAGATAATTGAAGAGATGAGCGGGGCCCTAGTTTCAGTTTATGGTCATACAGTTGCAATAATAGGTGATGTTGAGCAGGTTAGCATAGCTCGGGAGGCAATAAATATGATTATAGGTGGAAGCGAACATGCAACAGTCTACAAATTCCTTCAGAAAAAGAGGCAGGAGCTTAAGAAGAGACGATTTGAGCTCTGGGAGGGAAGCCCTCTATTACCCAGATCTAAGTAAGCATAATAAGAACATATTTTTATCTCTAAGTATAATTTTAGTTAGCGTCCGCAAGCTGGAGTGTGAAGGCAATAAGCCAGACATTTCAAGAGATAAGTCCAGCTGACTTCTTCTATAGGAATAGGGAGATAGCGGGTTTTGCGAATCCAGTTAGGGCTATCTTCTCGGCTATTAGGGAACTCGTTGAGAACTCTTTAGACGCTACGGAGCCAATGGGTATTTTGCCGGATATCTACATAAGGCTATCAAATATGAGTGATGAAGATGAAAACTTCTATGTTTTGAGGGTTAAGGATAATGGTTCAGGTATACCAGCAGATTACGTTCCTTTAGCCTTCTGCCAATTTCTCTTCAGCTCAAAATATAAGCTGAAACAGTCCCGCGGAACCTTTGGTTTAGGTGGAACAATGACCATACTTTATGGTCAAATAACAACTAATAAGCCTGTTAAGGTCATATCGAGTACCGGCCCTCCAAAAATATATGAGTATACCTTAATGATAGACATCCAGCGGAATAGGCCAATAGTTTTAGACAGGCGAATATATGACAATAATGATAAGTGGCATGGGACAATTGTTGAGGTAAACCTTGAGGGCGATTATCCCAAAGCAATGCCTAAGATCCTTGAGTATCTTAAGCAGACGGCTATTGTCAACCCCTACGCGAACATAACATTTGTTGATCCAAGGGGACGATTATACAAGTTTGAGAGGACTGTTGCAAAGCTCCCAAGGCAGCCGAGGGAGACATTACCCCACCCACATGGCATAGATGTTGAAACAGTATATCGCATAATTCGTATAACGCGCTGCAAAACATTGCTTGATTTCATGCAAGAGCATTTTCATAGGGTTGGTAAGCGCACAGCTCAACGCTTCCTAGAATTCGCTGGATTCCCTGAGGACGCGGATCCAAAGAAGCTTAAGCCGGAAGAGGTAGTTAGGCTTGTTCAAGCCATGAAAAACTTTAATGAGTTTCTACCTCCCGATGCTGATTGCCTCTCACCCCTAGGTGAAGATATACTTAAGGCTGGAATATTAAAGGAGCTTGAACCCGAGTTTGTGGCCGTTACCCAACGCAGTCCATCAGCTTACTCCGGCCATCCATTTATCGTTGAGGTTGGGATAGCTTATGGAGGCAAGATACCGGTGGGCGAAGATCTCATTTTATATAGGTTTGCCAATAAGATCCCCCTAGTTTATGATGAGTCGGGCGACGTCAGCTGGAGGATTATTAAATCGATTAATTGGAGGAATTATGGTTTGATGCCGGGCATGCCATTCGCCGTCCTAGTTCATATATGCAGCACTAAGATTCCATGGAAGACTGTTGGTAAGGAGATGATTGCCGATAGGCCCGAGGTGAGTCGTGAGATTCTTAACGGCATAAGGGATGTTGCGCGCCAGCTGGGCGCCTACTTGTCTAAGAAGGAGAAGGCTAAGTATGAGAAGACGCGCTTATCCATCTTCGCAAAGTATCTTCCCAAAATAGCCGAGTTTTCAGCAAAACTCGCCGGAAAAGAGAAGATACCTGATATAGGTGAACTTTTGAGGAGGGCGAGGAAGATTGAAGAAGATTAGTTTCTCAACTAGGGAGAAGCGCAGGGAGGTCCTTGCAAGGCTTGAGAGGTTTGGTCTCGATCTTTATGAGCAGCTGGAGAAGGGGATCTTTCCTAATATTACCATGCCTAGTAGATCGATAGACAATATATATTATAGTCCAGAACTTAGGCAATATGTTCTAGGCGACAAGAAAATTAAGAGGAGTGCAAGCAATATTAGGCATTTAAGGCCCTTCGCCCAACTTGTTTGGATGGCATTCTTTACACATGAGTTGACACAAAATCAGAAAACCTCGACGCTTAGGGATGTCTTTTACTCAGCACAAGCATACGATATATCCTTCAAAGATCAGGATGAATCTGATGATATAATAACGGACTTAGAGACTATCCTAGGCTGCACAAGAGAGGACTTTAATGTCTTTCCAGAGGAGAGCTCGGCAGTTTTCGGAGACCTAACAATAGAGTACACTATCCCGAACTATGAGGGAAAGCGACTGAACTTAACCTCACACCCGGACGGTGTAATGATAGGCCCAGCGTTGACCTCAGCCGAATTTATAGAAACTAGCGCTGATAAAGTCATAGCTATAGAGAAGGGAGGTCTCTTCACAAGATTTATTGAGGAAAGAGTTCATGAAAGATTTAATGCTATACTGGTCTTCTTGAGGGGGCAAGCGCCCCGCTCAACGAGATACTTTATTCGCAGACTTAATCAGGAGCTCGGCTTGCCAGTCTACATATTTACCGATGCTGATCCCTGGGGTATGCATATAGCTATGGTTATAATCTCCGGCTCCGCGAATGCAGCGCACATAAGAGAGCTAACCACTCCAGATGCTAAGTGGGCCGGTGTTTGGGCATCTGATATAATCAATTATAAGTTGCCGAGCGATAAGCTTGAAGATATAGACGTTAAGCGCCTACATGAGCTTATGCGCGATCCAAGGTATAAGGATGAGCTTTGGCAGAGGGAGATAAATGTGTTCATGAGGATTCAGAGGAAATGTGAGCTTGAGGCATTCTCAAGATACGGCTTAACGCATATAGTGGACAAATATTTACCTCAAAGGCTTAAAGACCTAGAAGACTAAAGGTTTATCTGTGTCCGATGTAAGAGTCAGAGATCTAGCTTGAGTCCCTGAGGTGCTGGATATGAGTAAAGAGAAAAGGACAATTTTAAGCCTAGTGTTTATGGAGAAGATCTCCGGCTTTATGCTGCTGGTAATAGGCGTGGCACTGGCGTATTACGCAAACAACTATATTGAATATCTAGGCGGGATCGGCCCATTCTTTATTATGGCTGGTGTAATATTGGCGATTTTAGGCCTTCTAATGATCATATCTAGGATGGAGTAGTCACTGTTTACCTCCAAAATAAATTCCGTGGGGTTAGCAACTTATTTAAGTATTTTTTCCAGTTCATTCGGCCTATAATATCTTATTCCGTAGGAGAGGGCCCTTCTCCTAGCCTTCTCGGAGATATCTTTTGAGATGAGTACAGGAACAACCGTTACACCTAGCCTCTCCCCGAGCAGGTGCCTAATATATTCATCAAAGTCCCTCTTTGTTTGTGTGACGGCTCTAGGACCAGCCGGATTCGAGAGATCCTTAACCTGGACCACTAGAATCAAACCTCCCCTTTCAAGTATAAGGTCCTGAATTCGACTTCCATGCCTCTTTCTAAGCTCAACATTCCAACCATTAGCCCTAGCAACCTCAGCAATATGCTCCTCTAGGCCCAACTAGCCCACCTAAGCAGCATCTAGCCAAAGATAGAGTTAGACACTTAAAAACTTACCGTCCTTTTTAGAAGAAGCCTCAGATACCCCAGGGTCCCTCATCAATCAGGAGAATGGCTTTCGTCATCGGCAAAAATAGTATAATGAAAACCCTTTAAAAATTTGACTCCTCATCAAGTATTACCAACACTTATAGCTGTTCACATAAATACAAAAAAGAGGAAAAGAGCAGGTCATTTAGATCTTCTTCTGAGCAGGACAAGTATGCCTGCTATAATGGCAATTGCAACCACTGGTACAATAACGTTCATTATTGGGAAAGGTTGTTCAAGCGGCGCTAACTGGATTTCGTGGTATATGTGTACTGTTTCAACACATGGAATTATTGTCCCCGGATGATCAAGGCCTTGTGGTCCTGGTGGGAGTTGTCGTTCAGGAAAGCCCCAAGGGCGTTCAAGAGGCCAGTGAATTATTAGGACCATTAAGTTTTTGTCTGATCTAATCGTGTGGAGCCCGGGCTGGGCTAACTGGAAATATCTGTCTGGCTGGAGCCTTGTGGCGAATCCATCAACTTCTATGTTTGCTTCTTCAGCCGCGAATATATAAGTCTCGCAGGTAGCATTTTTGGGCAGATATATCAATGTGTCCTCGTTTGGCCTTACACCAATATAAATTATGCCAGCTCCATAGGCGCTTTCCCTGCCAACACTCTTATATATGTCTCCTTCATGCATAAACATCAGCCACACAGGCTCTTCGCTCTCAACAAATATTGCTTGTGTTCTAGGATCCTCCCTAACCTCAACCTGGAACCTATAACTACTTTCAGGTTCAACGGTGAACTCCTTCAGAATCTTGCGCTCTGTCAAATTATATACCTTCACCTTTGTTCTCTTTAGGGAGAGAATTATGAAGCCGTAGTCCTCATAGGGATCCCAGTACGAACTTGAGAACGTGAGGAAGTATCTTCCAAGAAAGGCACCATTTGCAGATGGAATGGCATAACTAGGATGCGTATCATAATACGAGTGTGGATTACCACTCTGAATCATTATGTATCCCGTTGATTCAATTTTATAGACGTTCCACGGACGGAGCGCAATTCTAACGTATGTATTTACATCAATTGAATATGACCTTGTATCTGAACCATCCTGGTTCGTTACCGTAACTTCGGACTTCTCAAGAGCATATATTATGAATTCTGCAGTCGCACCCGTCGATGCTAGAAGTATGAATTTTTTGCCTACAAATGACCCATCCGTTGCCGGATAATAGGTATGTGGGACTGGTCCCGCTGTAGCATTCACCGGCTCGCTCCCATAGTTCAGCAATAAGACGCATAGAGGCTTATTAGATTCAACTTTGAAAATCGTTCCATTACTCAATACTACGTAATGCTTCTCCATAGTATTTAACATAGCTTGTGACAGGAGCTCTCCAGTTTCCAAGTTGTAGACGTTCACGATTGTAGAGTCCTCCCAAGCTACCATGGCAAGTAACATTGCAGTACCCGGCGTCGTAGAAGTCCAACCACTTGTTCTCGACCAAGAGTACATCCAAAGCCTATTCGGGACCTTACCATAATAAGTATATTTGGTCGTAGCTTTAACGGTTAGCACAGGTACGAAAAGCAAACCAAGAAGGTACAGAAGCACCGATGCTACTATAAGCGCCAAGAGCAGAGACATTAGAAACCTTGAACCATGTAAATTACAGGGCTTCATATTTGACCCATCCATCCTGAGGCTTATCACCTATAGCATCACATACCCAAAATATATGTTTTGTGTAATCTAAGTTTAATCCGAGTTCCTACAAAATTTTGGTAACTTAGAATAGGGCCGCCTTCATAAAATCTCTAAGCTCTTAAATGACCATTCAATGGAATACACTATTCTTTAAAAGGAAAAATTTTTTTATATAACCTGGGAGTAAAAAATTAGGCGGAGGAAAAAATAAGCAAACTCTGAGGGCTACATATGAGTGAAGTAAAAACCGTATTGACCCCAAAACTATGGGCAGCATTAATAGTAGTTTCAATAATTTTCAGTCTACTAGGAGTACTAAGTAACCCCTTTGCACCGAGCTGGGTCTATACTTTGCTCGGCTCCTTCACAGGGCCTCTAGCAGCCCTCTTCATATTGCTACTTATTGCAAAGGCTGTTCCTTCACTAGCAAGAAAACTGACGCCTCAGAGTCTTGCGCTACTTTATTCAGCAGTTGCCATGTCATTAGTATTTAGCTACTTCATGATACCTTATGCAATTATCCATAATCAGCTAGCCGTTCGACAATGGCAGTATGATTGGCATCCAGCTAACAGAGAGGTAACTGGGGTCTTTATATTTGGGCCATTCGTCAGCGATCCAAGTGATCCAATAGTTATCTCAGCATTTGAGGGCAGGGCAGCTGTTCCCTGGGCAGCTTGGGCGTCTTCTCTTGCGTGGTGGATGATCTACACAATATGCTGGCTCATATGGTTTGTCGGCTGGTTCGCTCTATTGGAGGAGCGGTGGATACGAATAGAGAAGCTTCCGTATCCAGCGGCAGATACCGGGACCCTACCCATTCAGCTAATAACTAAGGGGGAGCAGCCTGATCCAAGAATGAAGGTATTTGTGTTAGGTGTTATAATTGGTGCACTGGTGATACTCCCAGTTGTTGGCACCAACCTTACACCAATGTTCCCAGACCTTTATGGATGGGGCAAAGATCCCTACTTATACTTCTTCCTAGGCGTGATGGACTTTGGCCTTCTACCAGCTGGAAAGATTATTCCCGCAATATCCTTCCTGCCCGTTAACCCAATGATCTATGTGCTCTTTTACCTATTCTCGACGAAAATACTATTCTCGATATGGTTCTTCTCGCTCTTCGGTGTACTGATACCAAGCCAAATAGCCTATTACATGGGCTACTATACCGAGATCGCTGAGAAGAGCTGGCGTTTCCACGATTTCTTAAACTTGGAGCCTTTCAGATGGAATGGCATATGGATTGGCTCCTTCATAGGCGTAATCGCCACATGGTTTGTTCTCAACGTATCATATGTTAAGGGGCTCTTTAAGAGGGTGACGCCGCCTGATAAGGCCATCTCCAATATAGCTGGCTGGTTGCTGATCGTCGTTTCAACTGTTATCCTAATAGTTCAGCACTTAATCGTCGGAGTGAGCATCATTGCCTCAATATTGATAATAATTAGCATGTGGCTCCTCTTCATGTCAACAACAAGGGTGTATGGATTCGCAAGTATAGCTGGAACTGCATGGGCTTATCCAATAGACTGGACCCACTTCCCATTCCTAGTAAAGTATCTTTATATACCAGACCCCGGCTTCCGAAACGCTGAGATAGTTACAACACTCAACTTGGCCAACAGATGGACCGGTGAAATTATCGGCGAGAACAACAGGAACTTCGGTGTAGCCTTTGCCGTGCCATTATGCTATAAAGTTGGGTATGATACTGGGACTCATCCTAAGGACATAACGAAAGTGGTCTTAGTTTCAGGCATTATATCAGCGTTGGTAGGGTATCCTGTTGCACTATGGTTCACCTACTACTATGGTATAAACAACTTCCCAATGGGATGTGCCGACTGTTGGTGGCATTGGGTCTTCGCCCAACCATGGGGAAAGATAGACGATCTAGGAATCTCTGCTGGGCCCGATAGGCCACTATGGCCATACATTTTGATTGGCATCGCGCTCACAGCGATTCTTAGCGTACTTAACTTCAGATTTGTCTGGTGGCCTCTAGACCCAGCTGGTGTCGCTGCAGCCCTAGGTGCTGCAGGAACTGGCTGGTTGCTTCCAGCATTAATCGCATGGATCGCTAAAACACTAGTGCTTAGGATGGGTGGAACAAAGCTTAATGATACTGTTGCCATACCCTTCTGTATAGGCTTCTTAGTAGGCTACTGGTTCCTAATGTTCCTAGGAGGAATCGGAGGAATAATCCAGTTCTTCATGCCAAAGTAAAAACATCCTCCCTCTCCTTTTTTGTGGTTCCTAAGCACCAGTAGCGAATTCTTCCTAAATTATGTGTGAGCAAACGTCTTGAACCCTAAAGTAGCTCCTAATCGCCGGAACAGTAATATCTAAAACTCCATAGAGCAGACAGATATCAAGTTATATGGATGCGGGGTCATAAGAGGGAATGTTATTGCTGAGCATACTCCAACTTAAGTATATAAGGTTCCAGCGATGAGCAGAACCATTTACATGAGCATACCGCTGGGAGCAAGTCATCCTGATCGCTAATATATATCCAGTAACTCTACTTCTAGGCACAAGCTCATAGATTGTGGCTTGGTTTAGAGGCTTATCTACGCATGGAGAGGGGCTCCAGAATAATTCGCTAGGGTCCTCCTAGAGGGAGAGGCTATACGGGAAGATAGGGAGGTATCTTTTTCGATAGCCTAGCCCTCCCCTTTCTAATGTACTAGGTTCTAGCGGAAAAAGGATGGGGTTCCTAAGGGAACAGTTCCTCGCATCTAAAATCAGGGTTAACCCCAGGATATACCCAACATGCAAAATTTTCCCCTGTAGGAGGAACCCGTTTTAAGCACCATTTCAGAAAAGCAGCAGTTTTTGGCGCCGGGGATGGGATTCGAACCCATGCGCCCCGTAAAGGGGCACTGGATCTCGAGTCCAGCGCCTTATCCACTCGGCCACCCCGGCGCATCTAAAAATT
>Ga0209080_1001453_pt1 | contig 11900 bp, 8 predicted proteins | sample JNZ110809AmetaG_FD_184123 | JGI IMG/M metagenome (GOLD analysis project Ga0209080, IMG submission 184123) | Hot spring microbial communities from Jinze hot spring, China to study Microbial Dark Matter (Phase II) - JNZ 110809A (SPAdes) (version 3) ...
CTCTCGCCCTTTTCTCTCCGATTCCATCAACTTTCTTGAGCTCTTCGATCGATGCCTTGCTGATCTGATCGAGTGTCTTGAACATCTTTACGACGTTGTACCCTATGCTCAACGGAATCCGTGCGGCAGTCTTCAAAAGTCTGAAGCCTCTCGCCGCGACGGAGATGTCGTCGAGCTGACCCACTTGTTGTACGTCGTACCCGAGAAACCGCGCGACCGACACAGGCGTCGGATCTCTCTTCACCACGAAATCCTTGATGAGTTCTTTTGCGGCCTCCTCGTCCATCTCTTCGGCAGCGTAGTCCATGAACAAGAGCACGAGTAAATCGTCGACATCCTCGATGAGCTCCCTCATCTGGATCCTCGCAAGCCTTCCCTCCTCACCGAGTTCAACGAGGTAGGGTTTCACTTCCTCGGAAACTTTCAAAAGTTCGAGTCCTTTCACGACAGTCCTCACCACATCCGACAGGTACACGCGGTTCTCGAGTTCCAAGACCTCAAGGTCCGAAAGCAACTTCACGAAGTTTTCTTTGTACTTTTCGAGCGTGCTGATCGCTTGCGTCACTTTCGCGATGAGGAAACCCACCTGGTTGACCACGTACTTGTAGTTCTTGTAGTAGAGGGTGATCACGTTACGCCTCCTCGACACAGCGATGACCACTTTCCCGGTTTGCCTTGCCAGTCTTTCCGCGGTTCTGTGGCGTGTGCCGGTCTCCGAGGTAGGTATCGTGGGATCTGGAACCAGGTGGACGTTCGCGTAGTATATGCGCGAAAGATCTTCGGAGATCACGATTGCTCCGTCCATCTTCGCGAGTTCGTACACTCTCTCGGCCGAGAACTCGGTGTTCAACCAGAATCCTCCTTGTATTATGTCGGCATACTTCTTTGGATCGTCCACAAGGAACAACAAGGCACCAAAATTTGCCTTTATTATGTCATCCAACGCCTTCCTCAGGGCGGTCCCAGGGGATATCAACTTTATCTTCTCTATCAACTCTGGTGGATACAGAGAAGTCACCTCCCAGAATTTTCACCGCTTCTCTGAGATCCTGAACGGCGATGACGCTTTCTTCTTCGCTCTCCACTTCGAGGGCGGGTACGATGATCTTTTTGAAGCCTTTCAACGCGCCAAGTCTTCTCTTAATATTGTAAACTTTCCTCACTTTTCCATCCAAACCGATCTCCCCGAGCGCTGCAACACCAGGCATGGGCAACTCGAGGTAAGACGAAACGATGGCAAGAGCGATGGCGAGATCGGCAGCAGGATCGGTGATCCTCAACCCGCCTACGACGTTCACGTAGATGTCGTGGTGCTCCAACGGTATCTTCACAACTTTGCTTAGGACCGCTACCAAGAGCATGATCCTACTCGTGTCGATCCCTTTCCCTATCCTTTTCGGGGCAAAGACCCTGTTCTTTGAGACCAACGCTTGAACCTGCACGACGAACGGTTTCGTACCTTCGAAGACACACGTGACGACGTTTCCGGGAAGCTCCACACCCTCCTCCACGAAAGAGGGACTTTCTACTTGCTTGAACCCGTTCTCTTCGAGTTCGAAGACCGCCACCTCATCCGAAGGCCCGAACCTGTTCTTCACCACTTTCAAGATTCTGAGTCCCGTCCTCCTGTCCCCTTCGAAGTAAGCGACCGTGTCGACCATGTGTTCCACCATCTTGGGCCCCGCGATCTCCCCCTCTTTGGTCACGTGGCCAACGATCATAGCTGGAATCATGCGTTTTTTGGAGAAATTTATGACCTTCATGGTCACAGCCTTCACTTGGGAGACGCTTCCGGGACTGCTGCCCAGTTCCGAAGAGAAGACCGTCTGAAGAGAATCGATCACGAGAAAACGGGGTTTCTTTTCCGACATCTCGGTGAGCACCGCATCGAGGTCGTTCTCAGTCGACAGCAGGATGTTCTCCTTGTTCTTGAGGTTCAACCTGTCCGCCCTCATCTTGATCTGCTGTGGTGATTCCTCGCCCGAAACGTAAACCACCATTCCCTTCTCGGCGAACTTTTCACACACTTGGAGTGCAAAAGTACTCTTTCCAATGCCTGGTTCACCTGACAAAAGCAACACTTGACCTGGGACAAAGCCACCCCTGAGGACCCTGTCGAGCTCGGAAAAGCCAGTCGAGAGCCTTTCGAGTGAGAGACTCGAAGCCTCTTCCAAATTCAAAAGCAGGGAGGCGTGTGCCTCCCTGCCCTTCTTCTCCAAGATCACTTCCTCGGCCGAATCGTATTCTCCACACTGCGGGCACCTTCCGAACCACTTCGGAGAAGAGTATCCACAGTTGGAACAGACAAACTTTTTCACTTCACCACCTTCTCTTGAGCTTTTTCTTCGCTCTTCTGCTTCACGAACTTTAATCCGTCTTTTGTCGCCTTACAGACTATCGTGTCACCTTCTTGGAACTTACCTCTCAAGATTTCTTCTGCAAGAGGATCCTCCACGTACCTTTGGATGGCCCTCTTCAGTGGTCTTGCACCGTAAACGGGATCGAAGCCTTTCTCCACCAGGAAGTCTTTCGCGCCTTTTGTGAGCACGAGCTTCATGTTCTTCTCTTGGAGTCTCTTTCTGATGTCTTTCAAAAGGATTTCTATGATCTGTTCTATGTGCTCCCTCTTGAGAGGATGGAACACGATGATTTCGTCGATCCTGTTCAAAAATTCGGGTCTGAAGGTGCGTTTCACTTCATCCAAGACTAGACTCTTGATCTGTTCAAAGTCCTTTTCGTCGTTTTCGTCCGTCACAAACCCTATAGCTTTTTTTGCCTTGTTTATGTAAGAGCTTCCGAGGTTGCTGGTCATTATGATGATGGTGTTCCTGAAGTCGACCTCGTGACCTTGAGAATCCGTGAGTCTTCCGTCATCCATTATCTGGAGCAAGAGGTTGAAAATGTCAGGGTGCGCCTTCTCTATCTCATCGAATAGGATCACGGAGAATGGTCTCCTTCTCACTTTTTCTGTGAGAGTTCCTCCTTCTTCGTATCCGACGTACCCTGGAGGTGCCCCTATGAGTCTGGAGACGGAGAACCTCTCCATGTACTCGCTCATGTCGAATCTGATAAGGGCCTTTTCGTCACCGAACAAGTACTCCGCGAGTGCCTTCGCAAGTTCCGTCTTACCCACACCGGTGGGCCCAAGGAACAGGAAGACGCCGATGGGTCTTCTCGGGTCCTTTAAACCACTGCGTGCCCTCCTTATCGCTCTTGCAACGGCCCTGATGGCTTCCTCCTGAGCCACTATCCTTTCGTGGAGGGCTTCCTCGAGCTTCAACAGCTTTTCGGCTTCCGTTTCTTCGAGTTTCTTGAGAGGAATACCCGTCCAGGAGGCGACGACCTCCGCCACGTCGTCGACGTCCACTTTGACCACGGAAGTCTCAGCAAAACGCCTCCACTCGGAGTACTTCTTCCTGTACTCAGTTTCGATTTCCATTTCGTGCTCTTTGAGACGAGCGGCCTTTTCGTAATCTTGATTCAACACGGCGAGTTCCTTCTCTGCCCTCAACCTCTCCAGTTCCTCTTTGAGCGCCTTCAGTTCTGGGGGTATCACGAACACTTTGAGCCTTGCCCTGGCACCAGCCTCGTCTATCACGTCTATCGCCTTGTCTGGGAGGTAATGATCCGTTATGTACCTCTTCGACAGGTAAACAGCAGCTTCCAGAGCTTTGTCGGTGTAGATCACCCTGTGGTGACTTTCGTATTTCTTCCTGAGGCCCCTCAGTATCGCAAGCGTTTCTTCTTCCGATGGCTCTCTCACGTAGATCTTCTGGAACCTTCTCTCGAGTGCGGCATCTTTCTCTATGTACTTCCTGTACTCGTCCGGCGTGGTGGCTCCGATACAGCTAATCTCTCCACGAGCGAGGGCGGGTTTTAGGATGTTTGCCGCGTCTATGGCACCTTCAGCCGATCCGGCACCCACTATGGTGTGTATCTCGTCGATGAAGAGTATTATGTTTCTGTCCTTGGTGACGATTTGCAAGAGTTTTTTCATGCGTTTTTCGAACTCTCCCCTGTACTTGGTGCCGGCCACGAGGGCCGCCACATCTAGCGAGAATATGATCTTGTTCTTCAGGATCTCCGGGACCTCACCGGCAACGATCCTCTGGGCGAGCCCTTCAACGATCGCTGTCTTTCCAACACCGGGTTCTCCTATGAGGACCGGGTTGTTCTTCTTCCTTCTGACCAAAACCTGCATCACTCTCTCTATCTCCTGATCGCGCCCTATCACCGGATCGAGCTCTTTCTTTGCGGCGAGCTCGGTGAGGTTCACACCAAAACCCTCGAGCTGTTTCACGCTGGAGTAGTTGAAGGTCTCCTCGTCGAACCTGTCCCTGCTGTCTGAGAAGGAGTACAGGTCTATGATCTCCCTTCTCAGGGTGTTCAGATCGACACCCAACTTTCTCAGGATGTGGACGGCGATACCCTCGCCTTCCCTGAGTATGCCGAGGAGGATGTGTTCAGGGTTTATCTTATCGCTCCCAAGGATTTTCGCCTCTTCGTAGGCGAGTTCGGTCACCCTTTTCGCCCTGGGAGTCATCTGGGGTGAAGGTACAAAGCCACGCATCCCCATACCGACCATGGAGATGATCTCGGATCTCACTTTCGAGTACGTGACTCCCATCTCTTCCAAGAGCTCCACGACGGGACCCCTGTCGACTTTCAAAATGGCCAGGAGCAAGTGCTCCGTTCCAACGTACGAATGGCCCAACTCTTTGGCTTCTTCTTGGGCTGTTACAAAGATCTGTGCTGTCTTTTCTGAGAACTTGTCGAACATGGATATCACCTCCGAATCTGACCAATTCCATTATATCACCGCTATGGACTCTTTTCCTTGCGGAAACGTTCAAAACGTTTTTCCAAGAATTATGTTGTGGTAAAATTTAAGCGAACCAAATTCAATGACGATATTTCGTTGTGGGAGGGAGACCTTTGAAATGCACTATTTGTGGCAAAGAAGCTTTGATAAAATTAAGACATTACAATCTGAAGTTGTGTAAAGATCACTTCAACGAATTCATAGAAGGTCGTGTAGAAAAGGTGATAAAGAAGTTTAAGATGTTTGGAAGAAAAAACAAAGTGCTCGTGGCTGTCTCCGGAGGGAAGGACAGTGTTTCTCTATGGCACATCCTCGTGAAGCTCAACTACAACGTGGAGGCGCTTTTCATAAAAACGACGAAGGATGAGATCGTTCAAAACACCCTCGAAATCGTCCAAAAGAACGCAGAAACGCTTTCCTCTAAGTTACACGTGGTCGACGCGACCGAAATGTTCGAAGGATTGTCCCCTCAACAGATCGCTTTCGCTTTGAGGAGGCCGGTGTGTTCGGTTTGTGGTGTTATAAGAAGGTACGTGATGAACAAGTTCGCTTACGAGAACGGTTTTGAAGTGGTGGTGACGGGTCACAACCTCGACGACGAGGCAGCTGTGTTACTCGGCAACATCATCCACTGGCAAGAAGGATACATGGAACGCCAGTGGCCGTACCTTCCAAAGACACACGAAAAACTCGTACCGAAAGCCAAACCGTTGGTCTTCAACTACGAAGAGGACATCAGAACCTACGCTCGCCTGAACGGCATACCTCACGTCCTGGAAGCGTGTCCGTTCTCCGTGGGGGCCACCTCACTGATGTACAAGAGACTTCTGAGGGAGTTGGAGGAAGAGCAACCAGGCGTTACGTTGAACTTTTACTTGGGTTTTTTGAGGAAGAAAGGAGAACCAAGGTACGTGGTGGAGGAACTCAGGGAGTGTGAAGTGTGCGGCTATCCCACCACGGCCACCAAGTGTTCCATTTGCAGGCTGAAGGAACAACTCGATAAGAAGATGAAAAAGAGCCCCACTTGATGGGGCTCTTCATTTCTTGTATTTCGTCACCTCTCTTAAAAACGCGTGCCTCTTCTTTTTGTCTTCCTCGGTCTCCACACCTTTCGGGGGATAACCGTCCACAACCCCCACGATTCCCCTCCCTTGTGGCGTGACGGCCACGATCACCTGCAGAGGGTTGGCCGTCGCCGCGTGCACCCTGCAAACTTCTTGAACGTTCTTGATCTGGTTCAACACGTTTATGGGGTAACCTCCCCTGATGTAGATCACAAACGTGTGTCCCGCCCCGATCTTTTGGGCAGTCTCAATAGCCTGTTTTACGAGATCCTCACTGTTTCCCTCGTACCTCACCAAACACGGTCCACTCGCTTCGTTGAAGGCGATACCGAACTCGAGGTTTGGATTTGTGGTCACGAGCACCTCGTACAGATCCTCAACGGTCTTTATGAAGTGTGCGTGTCCTATGATGACGTTTGACCTTTCGGGAATCGGCACATCAACCACTTCGAACTGAACCGACAAGGGTTTCACCTCCCCATCCGCGCTAGGACTTTCCCTGTTCATCAATTTTACAACCCGAATAGGAGTTTTCTGAGAATTCAAAGAAAAATTCTAATAGGTGAACACCCTGGAAAAACGGAGGTTATTCGTCGATGGTTGTTGATTGTCTTGTGGTTGGTGCTGGGTTAGCTGGTAGCACAGCAGCTAGAATTTTAGCGGAGTCAGGTCGCAGAGTGGTCGTTGTCGAGAAGATGAAGCACGTGGCGGGTCATTGTCACGACTACAAAGATGAGAACAACATCACGGTGCACAGCCACGGTCCTCACATCTTTCACACCAACAACAAACGTGTTTGGGATTTTGTGAACAAGTTTTCCGACTTTCATTATTACCAACACAGAGTGATGAGCTATGTTGAGGGAAGGTTGGTACCTTTTCCGATCAACCGGGACACGATTTGTCTAGTTTTTGGTATCGAATTGGCCACGTACGAAGTGGAAGAGTTTCTCGAGAAAGAAGTGAAGAGATCCAAATTCAACGACCCTCCGAGAAATTTCAAAGATGTGGTTGTATCACAAGTGGGAGAAAGGTTGTATGAGTTGTTCTTCAAAAACTACACAGTGAAACAGTGGGGTAGAGATCCTGAAGAACTGTTACCTGATGTGGCGAGGAGGATACCCTTGAGAACTAACAGGGATGATAGGTACTTTTCGGACAAATACCAGGGTATACCAAGACAAGGGTACACGAGGATGGTGGAAAACATTTTGAATCATCCCAACATAGTTCTAATGCTTGGAGTGGATTACTTCGAAGTGGGAGAGTTTTTCAAGCCCAAGTTGACAGTCTACACGGGAGAATTGGACAGGTTTTTCGACTATGCCTACGGCAGGTTAGAGTACAGATCTTTAAGGTTGGAGTTGAAAACTTTCGATGAAGAATATTACCAACCCGTGGCTGTAGTGAATTACCCCAACGATTACGATTGGACGCGAACTACTGAGTACAAACATTTTCTCAACGAAAAGAGCATGAGAACAACGGTGTGTTTTGAGTATCCCCTTCCAGAAGGAGAACCCTACTACGTGGTGATGACTCAAGATAACATGGAAAAGAGGGAAAAGTACATGAAAGAAGTGGAAAGGTTGGAAAAGACCGGCGAATACATCTTTGTCGGTAGATTGGCGGAGTACAAGTATTACAATATGGATCAAGTGATAGAAAGGGTATTCGAAAAGCTCTCACAGTGGCTGAAAAATTAGAATTTCTGAGGAGGATGAGACTGTGGAAAACGAAGACATTCAAAAATTGTTAGAAGAAGGAAAATATGAGGCCGTAATTCAATATTACAGAGAGAAGCCTCTCGAGACATCACAAGATTTTCTTTACTTTGGGATAGCACTCTTTTATGGCGGATTCAAAGAAGAAGGTGTAAAAATCTTCAAGGCCGGTTTAGAGAAATACCCAAACGATTTGGATTTACTGCTCAACATTTCTGAAGCGTACTACCAATTGGGTCAATACGAAACAGCTTTCGAGTACGCCAAGAAGATAGTGGAACTTGGTTTTGAGGACCCGTACATTTATGATATCATTGCTTCTTACTACGAGATCTTAGGGGAAGAGAAATTAAAAAAGTTGAAAGAACTCTTTGCAGAGAAGGCGTATGAGCTTTTGAATGAGAAGAACGGAAAGGAAGCAGAAATGATCAGAGAAAAATTTCATATACCTTCGAGAATTGGGAGAAAGAAGAAAAAAATGCTCATAATTGGTTCGTGCGCAAATTACGGAGATTCGTTCGTAAAATTTGTTGAGAATGATTGGGAGCTCTATATCTTGAAAACGCATACATGGAAGACATTTGTATCGAATTATGAGTGTTTTGCAGAGATGGGTGCGAAATTTATTAAAGAAGAAGACCTAGATGATTTCATTAAATACGAATTGTCAAACATAGATTTGGTTTTCAGAACGGGGTATTTCTACGGAGGCGATGATTCTCATAGAATAATAAGGTTTTATGACATAAGACATTTTAATTACATTTACAAAATAAGCCGATGGATTAAAGAGAAAGGATTGAAAGCAAAAATTGTACTCGCTTTTGACGGAGATACATTTGTTCATGATCCTTTCTGGGCGGAATGGCTTTCAAAGAGATTAATTTTTGTCGATTACATATTATTTGATACCGAGAACTTGAGGAAATACTTCTTCAAGCACGTATCGCTACCTCCTTCTGTAAAAACAGATGTTATGCTTGTTGAAGTGCCTTTAAAAAGGGAACTAATGGTGAGGATACACGATCACTACAGGAAGTATGTGTTGACCATGGGAAGGAGTATTCCATCGTATGTTCCCGTTGCTTCAGATCGAATTGTGACTTTAAATACTCCTTTAGCCTTAGGAGGTGGTGGGGGTTACTTAAAAAGACTGAAGGATAGAGAAATATTTGCCGTCGAATACGGTGACATTGCGTTCGGATTAGGTTACTTTCACGACTTCTACCTGAGTAATTATTCATCGTTTGAAGAAATTCTGGAAAGATCCCACGAACATTTGACTATTCCTATGAGGTTTTCCAATTATTTACCGATGGTTTATGCCTACACAAATGTACCTGGAAAGGTAATTTCCTACCTGCAGTTTGGTATAGTACCAATCTTGCCCAGAAATGGGAACGATTTCTATGAAAAACTCTTTCAGAATGGCATGGCTATTCCCATCGACAGAGATGTTGAATACTTTGATCCTGAGACAGTATTAGACGAGCAAATATCAGAGATCCGCAGAAATATCCTTCAATCCTCAGACATTTTCACTTTTGATCGTTTCTTTAATTTCGTAAATCAAATTCTGGAGGGCGAGTGAAGATGGATAATATTGTCGTGACGAGAGTTGGTATCATAGGAGCGGCTCCCCATAGGTATCTAGACTTGCTCTTACATCCAAAAGTGAAGTCAGTGCGTTATTTTTACTTTGATAACGAGGAAAAAAACTATCAAGCATTGCTTGAAACCTATTCTCTTCACAAAACAGACTCGACCGCAAACTTTTCTGGTAGAAAATTTCGCTGGTATTCGTTTTTCACAAAATACATACAGTTAGTAAAAAAACTTGATATGCTTCTTTCTTTGATACCTAACGAAATGTTGAGGATCATAGCACAGGAATTCACAAAGGCGGACATACTGATGATAGGCGACAATGACTACGATTGTTCGATTGGATTAGCTGCTGTGTGTGCCATACTTGGTATTCCTTATGTTTTGACCTTCAAAGAAACAAGATTCAGAAAAGATGACATATTAGAGAAATGGGCCTTAGAGGGGGCAACTAAGATCGTTGTTCCGCACAGAGGCTACGTGGACTTCATAAAAAAGAAGCACGGGATAGATATTTCAAAGAAAGTCATATTTGCAGATGTGGATTGGAGATCGAAGTTTATCTTTGACAAGTATATTCGAAACAAACAAGTGCAGAAGCTTTCGGAAAGAGACGGAAGGTTACACGTGTGCATTTTGGCGTCAAGAACTATATGGGATCCTAAGGAGACAAGATCGAAAGGTAGGTACTACTATGTCGACATAATTGAGAAGTTATTAAAATCCGGCTTCGTTGTGCATCTCCACACAAACGCTATCATAAAGTCTCTTGACGAACCAATCTTCGTCCGGGATAACCCTTACACGCATCTGGAAAAGAGATTCCCGGGGAAGTTTCTCATAGAAAAACCTATAGATTTGAAAAGGCCAGAGGGATATTACGAATTGATGAGATACGACCTCGGTTTGTTGACGTCCGGTAAAGTTGAAGATGAGATTTTCATGGAGTTTGAAAAATACAACATTCCTAACAGATACTATGAGTACAAACATGCTGGTGTGGTACCGATCGCTCCAAAAGGGGTATTGAAGTACATGGAAGAAAACTGTGAAGACGTGATCTTCTTTGAAGAACCCACGGAAATTTACGAGAAAATACATGAAGTTGAATACCTTAGAATTCAGTTTTATAGGAATCTGGTGGATAAGGTTATAAGTGAGCTTTTTCTGGAACCTTGCTGTGAAGACGAATATATACTTGATCTTAAAAAGGATCGCAAGGGGTTTAACATTAAGTTTTCTGATAAAAAAAAATAGCCCTCTTTTCGACGGGTTTCGGCGGTTCGAACTCTCTGGCTCTTTTCAAGTTCCTGACCGAGAACAACAAAACCAATGTCTTTGAAGCTGAGCTAGTAGATCACAGTCATACGCGGGATAAATCTTTAATCGATAGGTATGATATCTTGTTCTACGACGCGCTCGAACCTAGAAGATCTAGGAGGGATCAGTTAGTCATTCAAGCTTGGCACGGTTTTCCAATAGAGGCTTCAGGTGTGTTGCGTAAGGGAAGTACATTCAAGGAGAATGTGTCGCACGTATCGAATGTGATTGAAAACGTAGATTTTATACTTTCCTAAAGTCGTGAAATGGCTTATGAAGATCTTGAAGCAGCGAACGTTCTCTTTAAAGTCTAAGTGATGGGTCAAAAGAGGTGTTCAAAAGTATGCTTGCCATACTCGACATGGGAAGCAATTCCTTCATCTTCCTCGTCGTTTCCAAGGACGGGAAAGGTGTGTACGAAAGGGTCTACGAGGTGGGAATCGCTGGTGATCCAACAAATTTTGATAGAGCCCTCGCTACCTTTGAGGAAATCGAAAGGTTGGCGAAGTTGTACCGCATAACCCTACACATCTTCGGTACGGCCTTCTTCAGGAAGAACCCAGAGTTGTTCCAGAAGATTACGAAGGGAAGAGGTAGGATCATCTCGGAAGAAGAAGAAGCGCGTTATTCTTACCTTTCAGTTGTGAGGGATTTTTGCGTGAGGGAAGCATTGGTTGCGGACCTCGGCGGAGGGAGTCTCGAGCTCTGTTGGGAGAATGGTTTCGTGAGTTTGGAGCTTGGTACACACGTTTTGAACAAACTTTTCCACATAAATCATCCCTTCAAGGGTTCCCTGGAAGAGATCGTGACTTTCATTCGTGAAAAGCTCCCGAAAGTGAGGAGGAAACATCTGTTTGGGATAGGGGGAAGTTTCGTAACCTTGTGCGCCTATCTCTTGAAAGAGTGGAACCTCGACAGGATTCATGGAATGAAGCTGTCTTACGACGACGTTCGGAACATCTTTGACGAAATACGCGCGATGGATTACGAAGCGCTCTCTTCTCTATCCTTTCTACCAAAAGGTAGGGAAAAGACCCTCCTTGCGGGCGCGATCGTGACGCTTTCGTTGTTGGAAGAATATGGCAACAAGATGACCGTCAGCACGAAAGGATACAGGTACGGTATCGCTTACGAACTCTTGAGTGTGAAAAACGCAAGCTGGCGTGCCCGGGGGGATTCGAACCCCCAACCTCCAGATCCGCAGTCTGGCGCTCTATCCAACTGAGCTACGGGCACCCAAAAAAGCTGGCGGAGAGGGCGGGATTCGAACCCGCGGTGGGGAAACCCCCACACTTGCTTAGCAGGCAAGCGCCTTCGGCCACTCGGCCACCTCTCCACCGCCGTCATATATTATACACGTAAACC
>Ga0209080_1001456_pt1 | contig 11889 bp, 14 predicted proteins | sample JNZ110809AmetaG_FD_184123 | JGI IMG/M metagenome (GOLD analysis project Ga0209080, IMG submission 184123) | Hot spring microbial communities from Jinze hot spring, China to study Microbial Dark Matter (Phase II) - JNZ 110809A (SPAdes) (version 3) ...
TTACATCACGCAGCCTAGCCAAATAAGCCTCATACTCTTGGAGACATTTTGCCAACCCCTCAGCCGTCAAACCGCCAATTTTCCCACGATATTTCGCGGCGAAAGCCTCAGCCAAAGCCGAAACTTCGTCCATAGCTCTCTGAACAGAAACATCCACCACGCTTGGAAAAATTTCAGACAAATCCCAAACAACAGCCTCACCCTCAACCATAACCATCCACCCTCCAAACATTATAGAACACAAAAATAAGTCAAAACAAAATTTAAGCCTTTTAATATTTCAGGTGTAGGCTTTTTCTCTCGGTCCAATGTAATGGATTAAAATCGTTTTCTCGTCCCATAAAATTTGGTAAACGATGCGCAGATTGCCTGCTCTAATTCGGTAGGTGTTGTCATAACCTTGAAGTTTGCAGACGTCGACTTTCTTGAATGGTATCGGGTCGCTTTTCAAGATCATGATGATTGTTTTTATATTTTGTCTTTGCTTTGCGCTTAGCTTTTCGAGTTTTCTTAGAGCTTTTCTTTTAATCTTTACGGCGAACATCTGCCTTGTCCAACACTTTCATCAATTCGTTCTCGCCAGCTATCTCGTCTTTTTCTTCTATGGCTTTCTGCTCTTCCGACGTTGGCTTTTCAACTGGTATAAGCTTTTCCGCGAGTTCCTTGTAGAGAAGCCTAAGCTCCCGCAACTCTTTCCTGATTTCCTCTAACACCTCAAGGCTCATAGTCTTAAAGCCTCTAAAACAATAATCGCGCACATACACTTATATCTATTGTGCGCAAGCCATCATAACTGGCCAAGTAAATGTCGCATGAGGCATAAAATCAAATAATTATAGGAAGCAAAAAGAAAGTCACAACCTAATTCATAGAGCGAGAGCAACATTTACGTGAATAAAATAGCCCATGGAGCCGCACTATATCGAAAAATCATAGGTTCAGCAGAGAAGAAAACTTGTGGATGATAGGCATCTCTGGCATATTTTCGATAGGCATTCTTTACAAGAATTTCATCAACAATGCCTAAAACGTGAAACTTAACAAGGACTTGGACATCCATCTGCGTAGAGTCGACAATGCTTCTTAGGGATTTATTGTAAATGTATTGAAGCATCTTCTCAACATCCTCATAACCTAAAATTGATTGTCGGTCGTGATTATCAATAAAGATAACAACATTTGCTAAAATTGCATTTTTTAGAGTTTCTTTTTCTATAATGTACGAGCTATTCTTTAAGACATCTATGGCAATCTCTTGTAGCGGTCCTCTTGATCCAAGTTCTTGAATTGTCTTAGCCTTTGCTGAGTAAAAAAGTAATCTTCTCCCATCCCAGCAATAAACATTCCTGTAAAGAAGATTATCAATATCTTTCTCCGCTCTGGTGTAATTGGTCGCGATTACCATGCCCTCAAGTCTTTTAAGATAACTCTTTTCTGATTTTTTGGCCTTCTGAAATTTTTCAATAAGCTCATCAACGTCTTTTTTCGTAAAACTTCCCGTTTTAAGGCTAAAAGCAGTCATGCCTCTGGGAGCAAAGAATGGTTGTAAAAGGTTACACTGATAGGGAAGCATTGGGTGAATCGGTTTACCATAGAACTCGGCAATAACATCTAACCCAAATGTGCTATTACGCTCGTCAAAGACTGTATAACCCAGCCTATAAAGAAGATCAATGAATGCATCTTCCATAGCCTTGCCTTTTTTAGGAGGGAGGTGTCCGGACAAAATCGTCTCACTCAGGGAGTTTAAAATAAGCCCATTTACCTTCTTTCTCTATACGACGAAGCACACCTCTTTGCACAAGTCTATTCAGGTATACATTTACTGAGGACACGCGATCAGGGACGGCGTTAACCTCAAGAGCTTTTACAACCTCAGCTACGGTACGAGGAGTTCTTCCCCAAGGTGTTTTAAACAATGCTTCTATGTTTTCAATGGTTCTTTTAGAAGGCCTAATTACGGGTATATCTGCCGTGGGGATTTTGGCTACCTCTTCAGGAGATGGTTCTTGCTCTGTTGGTGGCATTTCCTCGATGATTCCAAGTTTTTCCGTGACCTTATCGGTAAAATCAGCAAGAGCATCCAACTCTTTAGAAATAGCTGAAATTGTACCTTCAGTGAAGATTCTAAATCCTTTCCTTCGAATCATAAGTTTTATTGGCAATTCCGACTTCTCGCTAGGGCTCTCTTTTTCCAACTTCACCATCCCAACAATTGTTATTAGATCTTTTCAACTCTTAAAACTTTTACACTGAATGTTCAATTTTACGGTGCGTATGCACTTACTTCTACCTATGGTGGTGGTCTTTTTTGGGCGTATTGGTATCGGCGTGGTTTTCCGTCTCGGGTTAGGATGCCGTCTTTTACTAGGTCGATTAGGGCGTGGGCTACTGCGGTTCTGTCGTAGTGGTATCCTCGTTTTGCCATTTCGCTGTGAACTTCGCTTAGGGTTTTTGGGGTTGCGAACCATCCTTCTTCCCATAGTTTTTGGATGACGCCTTTGCAGGTTTCTGCTCTTGGCGGTGGTGGTTGGCGTTCTGTGGTGGCAATTGGTGCCTGTTTTAGTTTTTCTGTTATTGTGGATAGGATGCGGTCTACGGCGGATTGCAGTTGGTCTTCTTGGCATTCTATCTCGATTTCTATTTCGCCTATGCGCATTTTTAGGCGGATGGGTGGTTTTGTGCTGTTTTGTGTCAATTTTTCACCTTGTTGAATATTGAATTGCGCATCTTGTTCATGCACAACATTTATATATCCCTTCCGCCCAAACAAGTGCATGTTGGTGAATCTTGGTGATTGAACAATACACTATAACAGCAACACCAAAATATAATTTTCCACAAAACACAATAGACACCACACTGCCCCAACGATTCATAGAGCTAAGCCTCCACTCGCTCAAACAAGTACAAAACCAAGCCATTCAATTAAATCAACAAACAATTCAACAATCCGCCCTCAACAGCCAAGAAACCCTAATCGCCCAGCCTCCAGCCCCGCCAGTGCAGCCCATACCCTTAAGCCCGAAGCCTGAACCAACAACCATAGCCGCCGTGGACACATCCAGCATAAAACTTGGCGAAACAAGCAAGGGCATCATAATCGCTGTCCGCGGAACCACTATATGGAAGAGGGGCAAAAACTATGCTTACCTGCGTGTTGGACCCTTCATATTCCACATAACCGAAGACAACCTCCAAGAAGTCTACAAAACACTGCTACGGGCATATTTTCCAGAGCAGAACCCTCAGGGAGCGCCGGGCTTCATCCAAATTCCAGTGCGAATGGCAAACCTGTTGGAGAGGTGGCTGCAGGCATCGCTGGCTAAAACCATGAGGGATGGCATAATCCTCTTCGATGGTTCTTTGACTGCTGGGACTCCGGACACGCCAGTCCAGCAGCTTAAAGAGATTTTGGCAGCTGCCAGAGACATGGGCAACACGGTTTTAGCCTTCACGAAGGTGACGACGCTGCGGTTTAACGGCTGCCTTTTAACCGAAGCCTTTCCAGCCTACAAGCCGCCATGCCTAATAGAAGTGGCAAACATCAAGCCAAAACCGCCATTGACGCTTTTGGGCGAGGTTTACGTGGCAAAACTAGCCCGGGGTAACTATGCCTTCCGCTTGGACATAGACCGCGAGCTGCCCGCCCAAGAACGCGTGGAAGCCGTTGAACGCCTCTTAGGAAACGATTTGATAATGCAAGGCTACCCGGAAACACTGCGACTGGCGCACATCCTGTGCACTTTCACGGCTAACGAGGTTATAGCCATGCAGCATTTCATCCAGCACCGCTACCGCCTAAAAATAATTGATCGCCCAGACATGCACAAGCTTTTATTTGGACCCTTCGGGAAGGGAGAAAGCCACCATGAGGCTGTATAGGAAAGAGGGCAACATAATAGAGATTCTAAGTTTTCCAAACGAAAGCGTGGAGAAGGGCGACTATCTGCTCATAGAGGATGCTGAAGCCCAAAAGGCGCTTATAGCCCAGGTCATCGACGTGCAATTTGCAAACATACCCGGCATACTGGAGGAGCTTCTGCGAAGCCTGCCGGATGGCGGAGGCATAATCCAAGGCGAAGACGTGGACCCGCTGGAGATTGCACCCCACATAACCTACATCCAAGACTCTAGGCTTTTGATATGCAAGATCCGTGCCACCGTGGAAGGCGAACATCTAAGCCCAAGCACTTCATGGCTGCCCTCGCGCTCCCAGTCTTCGATTAAGAAGCTTCCCATAGCCACGCTGCTTAAGCTGGCAAAGGTTAATGGCAGCCTCCCCATAACCTTAGGCGTGACCAAGGAAAATTCGCTTTTAACAATAGACGCCACCTCGTTGGATGGAAAGCTGAACATTATTACGGGCAAAAAGGAAACTGGTAAGTCGCATCTCTCCAAGCTTTTGATAACAAGCCTCCTCCAATACAAGGCGGTGGTCGTTGTCCTAGACTTGAACGGCGAATACGCTGGCTTGGGCTTCACGTCGGATGGCAAACGCAACGCCTACTACAACAAAATCCACGTTTTAACGCCAGCCCAAAACTTCAAAGTCGCCTTGAAACAGCTTCACCTAAACGTCATCCTAAACATTCTCATCCACGCCCTGCACTTACCGGGCACGTCTGCCCGCGAGTTCCGCCGAATATGGCAGTTTCTCAAGGACAAGGGGTGCCTAACATTGCATGAGCTTGGCGAGGCAATTCGCAACTGGAACTGCAACCAAAACGTTAGGGACGCCCTATTCAGCCGCTATCATGCGCTGGTGAATTCCGGATTCTTCACGGACAACGTGGCGGAAGCCAACCTGCTGGAGGAGTGCCTATTAAAGGCTAGGGAGGAGGGCGGCGCCATAATCATAAACATGCGGAACACCTCGCCCATAGACCGCCAAATAGTCGTCGAATACGTTTTAGGCAAGCTTGTGGAGCTCTTAACAAGCTGGAGGCTTAAGGCAGTTTTCTTATTCGCCGAGGAAGCCCACCTGTATCTGCGGGAAACCTATTGGGATGATATTGTGACGCGGATGCGCCACTTCGGCATATTCACAACCTTCATAACAAACCAGCCTGACACAATCCGCGAGAACATTTACCGCCAAGCCGACAACATATTCCTATTCAACTTCACCAACGAACACGACTTGGAAGTTGTTTCGCGAGCCGCCCGCGTGGACGCAGAAACAGTCAAATCCATAGCCCGCGACCTTCCGCCCCACCACTGCCTAGTGCTTGGCAAAGTCGTCAGAGACTTCCCAATAGTCGTCAAGGTTAGGGCTTTGGATGTTAAAACCATGGGAGAAACACGTCTATTCTTTAGCGGCGTCCACACTGATGGCACGAGTCAAACTCTTTCAGTCGCGCCTTATTCCGTTGGAGAAAACTCCTGAAAGTTTTTGTTAAATCGTATTTTTCCGCCTCGTCCAGCGGCACCCAGCGGATTTCCTCGGCGTCGTCGGATGCCCGCAGTTCTCCGCCCCTAACCTTGACAAAGAAGTCTAGGATGATGAAGTGCCATTTTATTTCGCCTTTCTCGTCCCGGACAATGTTGTCCACCACGTCTATAAGCTCAGGCTCAGCCACATCTAAGCCTGTTTCCTCCTTAACCTCGCGGATAACAGCCTCCTCAACAGTTTCGCCGAGCTCCACTAGCCCGCCCGGAACGCTCCACTTGCCCCTTCCAGGCTCGCCTCTCCGCTTTACAAGCAGGATTTTGCCGTCGCAGACTATTACGGCGCCAACGCCCACCACTGGTTGGCTTGGATAAAAGCGCTTAACCACGTTGCAAAACCATCCCACACATTTGTCTAACCAAGCCTTAAATCTTATCCTAGACGTGGTAGGGAGGGAAAGGACGCCAAGCCCTCTCGGGTTCCTCGCCGATCAAGGTTAAGTCCCTATCTTTCGTGAGAACAACCGCAAGGGCAAAAGCTGTAGCAACAAGCGCTAAAAACCCCGCATACTGCGTTATGTAGGTTAGGTTTACCGTTCGTGAAGCCAGCTCAAAACTGTAATGCACCATATAGTCGCTGACGGATGGACGCCCATAATAGTCTATGAGGATCACCTGAGTTTCCAGTTCGCCAGTTCCATGGCTGAGGAAGCCATCCCCATCATATTTACCATTAAAGCTTATTACTGCCAATTCTACGGCAACCACTGTTGCCGGGCGTCCTCCAACTCTCATAAGTAATGTGGTGTTCCAGTTTGTTAGGCTCACATCATGGTCAGCTTTATCTTTGTCATAAAGCAGTTTAGCCGCATACAGTCGGTTTAATAGGATTCTGGTTTCATCAAGCGATACGCTGGCAAGCTGGCCTTCAAGGTTGGCAAGCTGGAAGCCCACATAGTCCATGTAGGGTATCCCCTCAAAAGAATACTGGATGGTTGCGGACTTAATGTCACCTCTAATGGATAAACCGCTTGAGGCATAGGCTGCACCGAAAAGCAGAGAAGCCAAAAGCACCGCCATAACGGTTTTGGTGGTTCTGCCCAAACCCGCACTTCTGGCAGGCGCTGGTGTAAATATTACATAGGCTGGAAACAAGGCTTGCTGTCTTGCAAGTCTAAACTGGATAATTCTTTCCCTGCTGACAACTAGGGGGAGCAAAGCTATTCCAGCTATGAAGCCACCTGCATGGGCGAAGACCGCCGTGCTCCCGCCAAGCCTTGCATAGCCGTAAATCACTTGAGTTGCAAACCAGAAGATTAGATAGTAGGCTGCCTTCATCCTGAAGAAAACTGGGAAATATAGGATAGGCCATGCCATCACAAGTGAAGTGCCGGGAAAAAGGATTAGGTAGGCGCCTAGAACACCGCTTATGGCGCCCGACGCTCCAATGGCTGGAATCACGTAGGCTGTGGCTCCGCCAAGAAAACTGAAAGCTGTGTGGAATATGGAGGCAGCCACTCCAGAGGCTAGGTATAAGGCTAGGAAGCGCCATCTGCCCAGCACATCTTCGACGGCTCTGCCGAAAAGGTATAGAAAGTACATGTTGAAGAGGATGTGGAAGAAATCAGCGTGCAGAAACATGGAGGAGAGAATCCGGTAAAGCTGGGTTGGCACGGCGATAAGCGATGGAACAAAACCGCCGGCACTCACCCAATAATCACTTATCTCCATGAAGAAGCGCTGGTAGGATGTTATAGCGTAAACAGCAACGTTCACGATTATCAGGGCAAAAGTGGCTATTGGACGCGTTTTTATGTGGGCATACCTGCCCATCGGTACACCTAAACTTCTCTTGGGGTTAAACACTATGCTGCAACTCCGCCCTTGAAAGAGCAAAAGCGTATTAAAATAATTTGCTAAACGGAAGCGGTCATTCATATCTCAAGGCATCTACGGGCTTAAGCCTTGAAGCCCTCCAAGCAGGGTATAAGGCGAAGACCAAGCTGACTGCGAGGCCGAAGGCTATAGCTCCAAGCAGGACTGTGGGCGTCAAAAGAGGTGTTATTCTCACAGCGCCCGCAGCTGCCGTTTGGCCGCCTTGCCGAAAGCCGCCTCCAAAGCCTCCATTGGCGCTGAATATTCTCACGACAAGCTCTGCTAGGCCCCAGCCTGTTCCAACGCCGATTAGGGCGCCCATCAGCCCCATTATGGCTGCTTCGGTTAGGAATATGAGTAGCACTGTGCGGTTTTTCATTCCTAAAGCTTTTAGGATGCCTATCTCCCGTGTGCGTTCCATCAACGAAACAATCATGATGTTCATTATGCCTATGCCAGCCACCAGAAGTGATATGGCGGCTATTCCAGCCAAGAAAAGCTCTATGGTGGAGAAAACGCTCGAAATAATGTTGAGAACAGCCGTGGCAGACGTAACGGCGACTTGGCCTCCGAATGCATTTCTTATGGTTTTAGCGGTGCTCTCAATGGTTGCCTTGTCATCGTTTTTCAGCTTGACAATTATCATTTCACACTTTCCCGTTCCAAAGAAAGCTTGCGCCTGCGTTATTGGAATGTAAATGCTAGTGTCTGACGGCCCGCCTATGCTGAAGCCGCCGACTTCTTGGAGAACCGCCGCCACACTGCCAATGTAAGACTCGTTTCTGAGAGGCCTTGCTGTCGTGTTAGTCCATATGATTTCAACGGTGTCGCCTACACTGCAAAACAGTGTTCCGTTGCCCCATGGTTCGCTTACCTGCTTGCCGACAACCACAGCGGTGTTCTCTGGGTTAGATGGGATTTCTCCGTTTTCAGCCACAAACGTGCTACTGTAAATCGCCTTATACGCTTCAAAGTCTACGCCCACGATTGTTACGCGGCGAGCTTTTCCATCAGTCGTTCTTATGTAGCCGACTCGTTGGATTATGGCTAGGGCTGCGGTGACGTTTTCTATCTGGCTTATTGTCTCCGTGTCGTTGACTAGTAGGCTGAAACCTGACTCTGCTACGCCTATTCCTCCGCCCGCTGAAACTATTAGCGTGTCTGTTGCAAACCCCTTCTGGAGTTGGGTGGCTATGGCTGCCTGCAGGCCTTGGGTTATCGATAGTAACGCGACTATGGCGGCTATGCCGATGACGACGCTTAGCGTGGTTAAGCCAGCGCGGAGTTTCCGCAGTTTTATGGCGCTGAAAGCATATGTCCAAATGTCTTTTGGCTTCATGGCTTGTTCACCACTTCATTCACTATTAAGCCGTCTAACATGTGCACTGTTCGATCCGCTTCCTTTGCTAGGCGCTGGTCGTGGGTAACCATGATCACTGTCACACCTTTCTCCTCGTTTAGGCGCTTTACAAGCCTCATTATTTCGTCGGCGTTTTTCGAGTCAACGTTTCCAGTGGGCTCATCCATAAGTAGAAAGCGTGGATTATTCGCTAGGGCTCTGGCTATGGCTACGCGTTGTTGTTCGCCTCCGCTAAGTTCAGTAGGCTTATGGTTTATTCTGTCAGCTAAGCCGACGGTTTCAAGAAGCTCTATGGCGCGTTTCCGCCTTTCCGCTTTGCCTAAGCCAGCAATAGCCATTGGAAGTTCAACGTTTTCCAAGGCGGTGAACCTTGGAATCAAATTGAAAAACTGGAAGACGAAGCCTATCCGGCGCCTTAAATCTGCAAGCCTATCCTCGTTGAGGGTTGAAACGTCAACGCCGTCTATGAGGACTTTTCCATCAGTCGGCTTGTCCAAAGCCCCTATAAGGTTCAGAAGTGTTGATTTTCCGCTTCCAGAAGGCCCCAAAATGGATAGGAATTCGCCTTCTTCAACCTTTAGGTTTACGCCTCTAAGGGCTTCCACTGGAACCTTGCCAAGCAGGTACACCTTCCGAAGGTTAACTGTTTCAACAACAACCATTGAAGAGCACCGGCATTTACCTTGTCAAGTATTTCCATGCCAAGACTATGCCTATTGTGGCTAGGACTGCTGCGAACAAGCCTAGATAAGTGAAGTCTCTTATTAGGGCGGCTGTGTCCATGGGCAGTATGGTTAAATGCCTGATGGCGTCTGTTAGATATGTGAGCGGATTAACGGTGGCGACGGCTTGCATCCAGTCTGGCATAAGCTTTGTTGGGAAGAAGGTGTTGCTTGCAAACATTAGCGGCATGGTTATGAGGCTTATAAACTGCATAGGCCGCTCCATCCGAGTGGACCTTATGGAGAAGGCTATGAAAACTGATGAGAGTCCCACGCCTAAAAGGAATATGGCGGCATAAACTCCCAAGAGGTTTAGCGGAGTAAACGTTGAGCTCAACTTTAATCCCAAGAGATAGGCAAGCGCCAAAATCACTGTGGCTTGAAACATTGCCCGGAAAGTGGCGTTTAGGATTTTCGAGAATATTATTGCTGCCCGCGAAACCGGCGTGCTTATAACCTTGTCCAAGAAGCCCAAACGGCGGTCCCATACGATGGACATGCCGCTGAACATGGTTGTGGTTATGACGATCATGGAAACCATGCCAACAGCCATAAAACTGAAGTAGTCTGCAACGCCAAACGTATCCTCCATTATCTTTGAACCCATTTCGGCGAACATCTGTGATAGAGCCGTGCCATCCAGAACCACGCCGGGAAGATCTGGTGGAGAGAGAACAGCATTGCCGGGGATTGGTATTTGAGGTGGCAATTTTATGTTTTCGGCTGATAGGAGCCCGCCTATGTTCATGGATTTGCCCAGCAAGCCCATCCATATGAGAGGTTGGAGCACAAACATTACCAGCATAACTGGGTCGTTGAGCCACTTTTTGAGTTCGCGGCGGGTTAAAGCCCACAAGCCTCTGGCGAAGCTTGGCTGACACTCGTTTACGGCTTTCGCGTCGCTCATTTCCTTCTAGCCCTCCATAAGTGAAGCCTCTGCGCCATAAACTCTGCACGAGAAGACTCCTCGGTGTCCCGCAATGCCTTGCCCGTATATTCTAGGTAAACTTCGTTTAGGGTTGGCTCTGTAAGCGAAAGCCTTGTCACAGTGTAGCCCTTCCTCCGCAAAGCCTCAATTATTAGGGGTGCGGTGACTTCGCCTTTCACAGCCTTAACACGGTAGGCGCCATTTTCCCTTCGAACCTCTTTCACGTTTTCCACGCTTTGAATTATGCCTGTCACGTCGGCGTTTTCCTTGATGGCTATGGTGATTATGTCTCCGCCTAGGCTGTCTTTGAGTTCGCTGGGTGTGCCAGTCACGACTATTTTGCCGTGATCTATGATGGCTATGCGGTCGCAGAGGGCGTCAGCCTCCTCCAAGTAATGCGTGGTCATGAAAATGGTCATGCCATACTCTTTCTTCAAGCGGCGAATGTACTCCCATGTGGCAGCCCGCGTCTGCACATCCAAACCCAAAGTCGGCTCGTCCAGAAACAGCACTTTGGGACGGTTAATTAAGCCGCATGCAAGCTCAAGCCTTCGCCGCATCCCGCCGGAATAGGTTTCAACGCGTTTGTCCTTGAAGTCTGTTAACTCCACGAGTTCCAGTAGTTCCAAGGCGCGTTTTTTGGCAGTTTCGCGAGGAATCCCATACAAGTCTGCACAGAGCAGTATGTTCTCGTAGCCGGTTAAATCCTCATCCGCCGTGTACTCTTGGGGCACAACGCCAATCACCTTCCGGACCTCGTTAGCTTGTTTGACGACATCGAAACCCAGCACGGATGCGGTGCCCTCTGTTGGCTTCAGCACGGTTATCAGCATGTTTATGGTTGTAGTTTTGCCTGCGCCGTTTGGTCCCAGAAAACCGAAGACTTCGCCGTCGCGGACGCTGAAGGTTATGTGATCCACTGCCACCAAACTTCGGTTGAAAACCTTTGTCAAGCTTTCAGCCTTAATCACGTCCTCCCTCAAGCCTTCTCACCCCTAAGCCGCTTTTCAATCTCCTCAAGCTGTTTGGCGGTTTCGTTCAAAACCGCTAAAGCTTCTTTTAGGGCTTGCTCGCTGAAACGCTCCTCGAGAGTTAAGCCCAAACTAAACAAGGCTTTAAATAACCGCCTAAAAGATTCACGGATTTCTTCGGCCTTTTCGGGTGGTATGCGAAGCCAAAGTCCACCCATAAGGGGCAAGGCGAAAAACTTTCTTCCCATGCGGAAGTGGCAGCGCACCTTCCGCTGTTCTTCCAAAAGCTGTCTCCCCTTATCCGTCAGCGCATAACGCCTCACACCAGCCTCTTCAGACGGCACCTCACGGATGTAGCCGTTATCCTGAAGCCAAGCCAAAAGCGGATAAACAGAACCCGGACTAGGCTTCCAACAGCCACCAGTACGCCTTTCAATCTCATTGATAATCTCTGAACCAGACATGGGCTTCTCGCTCAAAAGCTCCAACACTTGAAAGCGTAGAAAACCCTTCGGCACAGCAGCTACATGCCTCAACCAATGCCTAAACGGCGGAAGAGGCGGTGGTGGAAAGCTATTGTCAAACATTTACATCACCATTGATATCAAATTCGATAACAATATTGAAATCTCACTTATAAAC
>Ga0209080_1001463_pt1 | contig 11850 bp, 11 predicted proteins | sample JNZ110809AmetaG_FD_184123 | JGI IMG/M metagenome (GOLD analysis project Ga0209080, IMG submission 184123) | Hot spring microbial communities from Jinze hot spring, China to study Microbial Dark Matter (Phase II) - JNZ 110809A (SPAdes) (version 3) ...
AGGTGGGTCTTACTGTCCAAACGGTAAGAAACATCTTAAGGGCTGAACCCTCTACCGCTCTTGAAAAACTCAAAAGGATAGAGGAGCTTCTTGAAGAAGAGAAGAAGGAATTAAAGGTCCATACCGCGGGCGGAATAGCAAAACTTGCCTACAAACTCGTAAAGGAAGGGCACGAAGAACCTCAGGTATTTCTCCAATACTGTGAGAGGGTTGCTTATGCCCTTGACATACCATGGGCTTATATGGTGCTCAAAAGACTGAAAGGAACAGACTTTCCCATACAGTCCGCGGGGGCCATATCTGACAGATTTGAGGGTGTTTACATAAAGGGCAGAACCGCAAAGGAAGTGCTTCAGGAACTGGAATATCCCATAAAGAACCCAGCTGATCTTCTACACAGGATAAAGGAAAACCTCAAGATGCATGGGCTGGAGTGACCTAATCCTTTAGTATCCTCTTTTCGTATATGAGTGCAAGGGTGAACAAAGTTGTAAATACTATAGGTCCAAGGAATATGCCCACAAAGCCGAAGGTCAGCAAACCGCCTACTATGGAAAAGAAGAGCACTATGTAGGGCATGCTTACGCCCATTTTCATTATGAGGGGTCTTATAAAGTTATCTATGGTGGATATAACGAACATGCCGTATATGAACATGAAGATACCGTTGTATAAACCCTTGACCGCAAAGGTATAGACCGCCACTGGAAACCAGACAAAACCCGCACCGAAGGGCGGTATAAAACTGCTCATGAAGGTAGCCATGGCGAGAAGTACGGCATAGTCCATACCAGCCAGCTTGTATCCTATGAAGCCTACCGTGCTTTGGGCTATACCAACGCCTATGGAACCGTATACGGTAGCGAGAACTGTCTTGTATATGGTAATAAACACCTGTTCTACATCCTCTTTGTGCATAGGAAGAAACCGCTCTGCGAACCTCACAAACTTTGGACCATCCCTTAGGATAAAAAAGAGCGTAAGCAGGAATACAAAGCTCTTGAAGATAAAGCTACCCACAGCTGGCACCATGGACGCCGCAAGGTTTAACCCCCTTTGCAGAAAGTCTCTAAGACCGCTCATAAGGATGCCTTTGAACTCTTCAGATTCTAAGTAGGCTATAAAGCTGTCTATTTCTTCCTTGGTAAGTATTTTCTTAAGCAATGGGTTTTCAAGTATGCCCCTTATCAGGTCCATGTAGGAACTGTTTTGGGTGAGACTAACTGCAAGATGGAGAAGGTCTATGGACTGCCTTATTGCCATGGTTAAAAGAAGGCTGAAGGGAATCACCACAAGGGCAAGCACAAGGAGGGTGAGTGCAAGGGCGGAGGGTGTGTTGCCTACTCTCTTTGCAAGTTTTATATGAACAGGATAAAGGACAAGAGAGAATATAACCGCCCAGAGTATGGGTTTAAGAAAGGGAAGGAGCATGGTAAGAGCAAGGGCGGTAAAAAAGCCTGTAAGGGAAAGGAGAAAGTAAAGAAAGACTCTTTCTCTCACAAGACTAAATTATAAGTTATGGAAAGGTGTCCAAGGTGCGGAGCTTTGCTTGAGGTTATAGAGTGTTGTGGCGGTGGGATATTTAGGTGCGGTAGCTGTGGTGAGTATTACTTCTACGGAGAGCTTATAAAGTCTCAAAAGGACTTTGAGGAGGTCTCCTCAGAAGCTCAAGTGCAACATCCCGTGGAGGATACCCCTCAACCACCACTCTGTAGACCGCAGTGCTTATAGGTGCATGTAAGCTTCTCTCTGTAGAGAGCCTGTAGACCGCTTTAACCGTGTGTATGCCTTCTACCGTCTGGTTGAGCCTTTGTAGGATTTCTTCCATAGAAAGCCCCTGACCAAGAAGGTAGCCAAAGGTTCTGTTTCTTGACTGTGGAGAGCTGGCGGTCAAAAAGAGGTCTCCCATGCCAGATAGACCATAGAAGGTCTCTTTTTTTGCACCAAGGGAGACACCAAGCCTTACCATCTCCGCAAGTCCACGGGTCATAAGAGAAGCCCTTGCGTTTTCTCCAAGTCCAAGACCATCAGATATGCCACAGGCTATGGCTATTACATTTTTGAGAGCACCACCCAGCTCAACACCCACAAGGTCTGTAGAAAGGTAAACCCTAAAGTTTTCAGAGCTTATCCATTTTCTTATTTTCTCCATCTCCTCAAGGTCATTCCCTGCAAGCACCAAGGCAGTGGGCAAGCCCTTGGAAACTTCGCTGGCAAAGGAAGGACCAGAAAGACAAAAAACCTTTACATCAGGGTCTATCTCAAGAAGCACTTCAGAAACCCTCTTTTCAGTTCCCACTTCAAGCCCCTTGGAGGCGGAAATTATCCTTTTGCCCCCTAAAGCTTTCCCGCCTAAGACTTCCCTTATGACTTGAACGGGTAAGGCTACTATTATGTAATCCGAAAAGTCAAGGGCTTTGTTAAGGTCTTGTGTGGCGTCCACGCCTCTTAGCTTGATTCCTTCCGTGTATGGGTGTTTTCCTTCTCTTATGAGCCTGACTGTTTCTTCTTTTCTTTCAAAGACTAAAACCCTGTGTCCTAAATTTCCTAAATGTAAAGCAAGGGCAGTGCCCCAGCGACCCCCACCAAGGACAGAGAAGTTCATGTGTTATACTATATCAGAATATGCTTGAGGAAAAACTTGAAAACAGCCTTTACTGGGGCGTGTCTTTGGTTCTCAACCTTATAATTTTTACCCTGCTTTCTTTGTATCTTTCTGTCAACATTGAACTTGAAAAACCCCAAGAGCCTATAAAGGTGTTTCTTCAGGAAGTCCCAGAGATTAAGGAAGTGAGGCTGACTTCTGCGAAAGATTACTACAGCAAAGGCTTGTACGTAGGGAAAGGCTTTATAAATGAAGAAAGACAACTTATAAGCTCAGGTCCTATGGAAGTGTCAAGAAATGTAGGAGATGTTCCAGTGCCAGCAGGCAATCCGCAAGAAGAAGAGCCTTCTTTACTTAAAGAGATTGAACAAAAGGTGCAAGGAAGGGCAAAGGATATAGAAGCAGGTGTTGTCAAAGATGTAGATATTGGAAATATAACCGCAACGGTTTTGCCTGAAGGCGTTGGACTTTCTGGTGGTGGAAGGGAAACTGTATATATTCCACCTTTTCCAAAGATAAGCTCTGATGAGCCTCTTAGCCCCTTGAGGGTGAGGATATGGATAGACCCATCTGGCGTGGTCTCAAGGGTTCAAATAATTCAAAAAAGTGGGTCTTCACAGGTAGACCAAAAGCTGGTAGACTTTGTTCGTGGCATAAGGTTTGAAGCCATAAGGGAAAACGTGGTCCAGACTGGTGTAATAACCTTTAGGTTTAAGGGAGGTTAAAAATGAGTATAGGAAAGCAAGTAAGGTTGGAAAGACTTATTAACAGGGATACGGGCAAGACCATAATAGTGCCTATGGACCATGGGGTGAGCTCTGGTCCTATGGAGGGTATTGAGAACATAAGGAAAGCGGTAGAGGATGTGGCAGAAGGTGGTGCCAACGCAGTGGTGCTACACAAGGGTATGGTGAGGGCAGGACACAGGGGCAGGGGCAGAGATATAGGGCTTATAGTTCACCTCTCCGCCTCTACTGACTGGGCACCTACCAAAAATGACAAGGTGCTGGTCTGCACAGTAGAGGAGGCTATAAAGCTGGGTGCGGACGGTGTATCTATCCACGTGAACGTGGGTGCAGATATGGAAAGGGAGATGCTAAGGGACTTTGGCTATGTTTCTAAGGTTTGCGAGGAGTGGGGTATGCCTTTGCTTGCCATGGTATATGGTAGGGGAAAGGATATGAACCAATACGAGCCCAAGGTCGTGGCTCACTGTGCAAGGCTTGGTGCAGAGCTTGGTGCGGACATAGTAAAGGTTCCATACACGGGAGACCCAGAGAGCTTTTCAAGGGTGGTTGAAGGCTCTCCTATACCGGTGGTTATAGCTGGCGGTCCTAAGATGAAAACGGAAAGGGAAGTGCTTGAGATGGTATATGGAGCTATGCAAGCTGGTGCAAAGGGTCTTTCTATAGGTCGCAATGTCTTTCAGGCAAAAAACAGGGTCGCCATGGTAAGAGCCTTGAGCCTTATAGTGCATGAAGGCAAAAGCGTGGAAGAAGCTATAAAAATCTTAGAGTGAGGAGGCATGGTATGGGTCTTCTTGAAGGCAGAAAAGCCCTTATAATGGGCGTAGCCAACGAGCGTAGCATAGCCTACGGTATAGCAAAAGCCTTTTACAGAGAGGGAGCGGAGCTTTGTTTTACCTACGCCAACGAAAAGCTCAAAAAGAGGGTGGAAGAGATTGCCAAAGAGTTTGGTTCTGAGCTTGTGTTTGAGTGTGATGTTTCAAAGGACGAACACATTACCGCTTTGAAGGATTGGCTCTCTAAAGTCTGGGGAAGTTTAGATATAGTAGTTCACTCTATCGCCTACGCTCCAAAGGAAGAGTTCAAAGGCGGTGTTATAGACACCTCAAGGGAAGGTTTCAAAATTGCCATGGATATATCCGTCTACTCTCTTATAGCCATCACCAGAGAGCTACTGCCTCTTATGGAAGGTAGACAAGGCTCAATAATAACCCTTTCTTACTACGGTGCGGAGAAGGTGGTGCCACACTACAATGTGATGGGTATTGCCAAGTCCGCCCTTGAGAGCACGGTGCGATACCTTGCCTATGATATTGCCAAACATGGACACAGAATAAACGCCATATCCGCAGGACCTATAAAGACCCTCGCCGCATACAGCATAACGGGTTTCCACCTTCTTATGGAACACACTATGAAGGTAAACCCCTTTGGAAAAGCCATAACCATAGAGGATGTGGGAGATACAGCGGTGTTCCTCTGCAGTGATTGGGCAAGGGCTATAACTGGTGAGGTTATCCACGTGGACAACGGCTACCATATAATGGGTGTCTTTGGAAGGGAAGAGGATATAAAGAAGGAGGTCTTTGGAGAACAAAAGGAATGAAACACTACGAGCTTTATGGTCTAAGGGAAGAGGAATACAAGAGGATATTCCAAAGGCTTGGACGCGAGCCAAATGAGGTGGAGCTTGGCATACTCGGAGCTTTGTGGTCTGAGCATTGCTCTTACAAGTCCTCAAGGGTGCACCTTAGGAAGTTTCCCACCAGTGCAAACTGGGTAATCCAGGGACCTGGTGAAAACGCAGGGGTGGTGGAGCTTGACAGCAAGATGTGGCTTGCCTTTAAGGTAGAGAGCCACAACCATCCCTCTTACATAGAACCCTTTCACGGTGCAGCAACGGGTGTGGGAGGCATAATAAGGGATGTGCTGTCTATGGGTGCAAGACCCATAGCCCTTGTGGATTCTTTGAGGTTTGGACTACCCACAGACAAAAGGATAGTAAAGGGAGTGGTAAGCGGTATATCTCATTATGGCAACTGTATAGGCATTCCCACCGTGGCAGGAGAGACCTACTTTGAGGAGTGCTACAGGACAAACCCTTTGGTAAATGCTTTTTGTCTTGGTATTCTGCCTGCAGGGAGGATGCTTAGAGCGAGGGGCAAACCCGGAGACCTTCTTTTTCTTCTCGGTTCTGCCACTGGAAGGGATGGCATACACGGTGCGGTTATGGCTTCTGCGGAGTTCGGAGAAGGTGCGGAGGAAAAGCTACCAAACGTCCAGATAGGAGACCCATACTTTGGCAAAAAGCTCATAGAGGCGGTTCTGCATGCTATAGAGGAGGGTCTTATAACAGGTCTTCAAGACCTTGGTGCGGCAGGGCTTTCTGGTGCTTCTTCGGAGCTTGCCAGCAAGTCCAAGTGTGGCGTGGAGCTATGGCTTGAAAAAGTCCCTCTAAGAGAAGAGGCTATGAAACCCTTTGAAATACTCCTCTCAGAAAGCCAAGAGAGGATGCTACTTGTAACACAAGAGGACAAACTGCAAAGGCTCATAGACCTTGCCAAATATTACCATCTTGAGGGTGCAGTAGTAGGCAGGCTTACAGAAGATGGAATGTTTAGAGCTTACTATGAAGGTAAGACAGTGGCGGAGCTTCCGGTAAGCCTTATAGTGGAAGAAGCACCCGTATACGAAAAGCCCTACTCAGAGCCAGCCTACTTAAAGACCCTTTGGTCCTTTAACCAAGAGGAGCTACCTCAGATAGACCTAAGGGAAGCACTCCTTAAACTTCTTAGCTCACCCAATATAGCCTCAAAGGAGTGGATATACACCCAATATGACCACCAAGTGGGGACAAACACCGTCCTAAAGCCAGGAGGAGACTCTGCCCTTCTTAGGGTCAAATGGGTTCAAAAGCCAGAGTTAAGGAGTGAAAGACTCATAGCGATTACATCGGAAGGCAACGGTAGGATGTTTTTCCTTGACCCCTATGAGGGTGGAAAGTATGCGGTGGCGGAAGCCCTCAGAAATCTTGCCTGCGTGGGAGCAAAGCCTCTGGGAATAACAGACTGCCTTAACTTTGGAAACCCAGACAGACCAGAGATTATGTGGCAACTTGTGAAGGCTATAGAAGGCATATCCGATGCCTGCAGGTTCTTTGAAGTTCCCGTGGTTAGCGGTAATGTGTCTTTGTATAACGAGACGGTGGAAAGAGAAGAGATAAGAAACATATACCCCACACCCATACTGGTTGCGGTAGGCTACATAGATTCTGGAAGGTGGGTAGACCATCGCTTTAAGGAGGAGGGAGACCTTATCTTTTTGGTGGGAGACCTCAAAAGGGAGTTTTCCCTTGCTGGCAGTGAATACCTAAAGGCGGTGCATGGAAAAGTTGCAGGCAGGACTCCTCAGGTAAACCTTGAAAAGGAGAAAAAACTTCATGCATTACTTATAAGGCTCATAGAGGGGGGTATTCTTAGGTCCGCTCATGACGTGTCTCAGGGTGGGCTTTTGGTGGCACTTCTTGAGGGTGTTTTTGGAACAGGTTTAGGTCTTGACATAAACCTATACGTGGAAGACAGGCTTGACTTCTTTCTGTTTTCTGAAAACCCCACCCTTGTGGTGGTAAGCTTGAAAAAGGAAGACGCGGAAGCCTTTAAAGACCATGTAGAGGAGTATGGGCTTGACTGGATGTTTTTAGGAAGGGTGAAGGAGGGGAGGTCTTTTACCTTAACAAACAACGACGAAAGTGTTTTAGAACTGTCTTTGAAAGAGCTTGAGGAGTTATGGAAAAAAGCCTTAGAAAGATTGCTCTAATATATGGGCTCACCGCCTTTACGGTGCTAAGCCTTGACCTTATTACCAAAAACCTTGCAGAGTCCTTCCTCAAGGAGAGGGACATAAGCCTTTTGCCCTTTCTTCATATTGTGCTTGTCCACAATAGGGGCGTAGCCTTTGGACTTCTTGCAGAGGCACCCGACCTTATAAGGATTCCCGTCCTTTTTATAACTCCTTTGATTGCTCTTGTTATAACCTTTTTGTATGCGGTAAGGGTAAGGGGCATACTTGTTCCAGTGCTTATGGGTATGGTGGGCGGGGGTGCTTTTGGAAATCTCTATGATAGGGTTTTACTTGGATATGTAAGAGACTTTATATACCTTTCCTATGGAGGTCTTTCTTGGCCAGCCTTTAACTTGGCAGATGCCAGCATAAGCACCGCCATATTTCTTCTCCTCATGAGGGAGCTCTTACCAAAGGGTGGAAAAAATTAAGAGACTCTACTATATTCTATCCTTATGGTAGAGAAGATAGCCCATCTTGCAAGGCTAAGGCTAACGGATGAAGAGAAGGAATACTTTGAGAAACAGCTTACAAGTATCTTGCACTTTGTGGAACAGCTCCAAGAGGTTGACACCTCTGAGGTAGAACCCTTTACTCTGCCTTTTGAGGAGACACCCATGAGAGAGGATGAACCTTTAAAAGACTTTGACCCTCAACTGGTTTTGGAGCAGGCATCAGAGGCTGAAGGGGGTTTCTTTGTAGTGCCAAGAGTGGTAGAATATTAAGAGGAGACACATATGATAGAAGAAGTCCAGAAGGAGTCTCTTGAGAAAAGGAAGGCTTTGGAAAATGCTCTTGCAAGTATAGAAAGGCGGTTTGGCAAAGGCTCTATAATGCCTCTCAAAAACGCGGAAAAGGTAAAGGTGGATGTTATACCTACAGGCTCTCTTGCTCTTGATATAGCCACAGGCATAGGCGGTATACCAAAGGGAAGGGTTATTGAGATATTCGGTCCAGAGTCCTCTGGAAAAACCACACTTGCCCTTCATATAATAGCGGAAGCACAAAAGAGAGGAGGCATAGCGGTCTTTATAGACGCAGAGCATGCCCTCGACCCCAAGTATGCGGAAAAGATAGGAGTGGACACGGAAAACCTCTACATATCCCAGCCAGACTACGGAGAGCAGGCTCTTGAGATAGCGGAGAGCCTCATAGCGAGCAATGCGGTAGATGTCATAGTGGTAGACTCTGTAGCCGCCCTTGTGCCAAAAGATGAGCTTGAGGGTGAAATAGGTGAAGCTCATGTGGGTAAACAGGCAAGGCTCATGTCTCAGGCACTCAGGAAGCTAAAGGGTATGGCTCACAAGGCAAACACCGCTATCATTTTCATAAACCAGCTCAGAGAGAAAATAGGTGTAATGTTTGGAAACCCAGAGACCACGCCCGGTGGTAGAGCCCTCAAGTTCTTTGCGGACATGAGACTTGATGTGAGAAGGATAGGAGACGTAAAAGATAGCGGAGAGAAAACGGGTAGCAGGGTAAGGGTAAAGGTGGTAAAAAACAAGCTTGCACCACCTTTTCAAGAAGCGGAGTTTGACGTGCTTTATGGAGAGGGTATATGTAAACTCTGCGACCTTATAGACGTAGCAAGCGAGCTTAAGTTAATAAGCAAAAGTGGTGCGTGGTATAGCTACGGTGATATAAGACTGGGGCAGGGTAAAGAGCAGGCAAAGAAGTTTCTTATGGAAAACCCCGAGATTGCCAATGAGATAGAAAAAAAAGTAAGGGAGGTAGCTGGGCTTGCTCCAGTTGATACTTAAGAGAGCGGTAGAGCTTGGTGCATCGGATATACACCTAAAGACTGCATCTCCACCTGTAATAAGGCTAAAAAAGAAGCTCCAGAGGCTTAGCGACTTTCCTGTTATAGATGAAAGGGTCATGGAAATGTTCCTCAATGAAGTCCTTGGTAAGAATCGCAGGAAGCTTGCGGAGTTTGAGGAGCTGGGAGAGACGGACACCTCCTACTCACTGCCTGGTGTTGCTCGCTTTCGTGTAAACGTATACAGACAAAGGACAAGTGTAGGTATGGCTTTCAGGACAATACCTTACAGCATACCCTCTTTTGAGAGCCTCAACCTCCCTGCGGTTATGAAAAAGATTGTTCTTGAAAATACCAAAGGTCTTATACTTGTCACAGGACCCACAGGCTCAGGTAAATCCACCACACTTGCCTCGCTTATAAACATCATAAACAGCACGAGAAGTGATGTGATAGTCACCATAGAAGATCCAATAGAATACCTCTTTAAGGATGAAAAGTCCTATATAGTTCAGCGTGAGGTCGGCATAGACACATCTTCTTTCGCAAGAGGCTTGAGAGCGTCCCTTAGAGAAGACCCAGATGTCATTATGGTGGGTGAGATAAGAGACCCAGAAACCGCACAGATAGCACTGCAGGCAGCAGAGACAGGACATTTAGTTATGTCTACCCTACACACTCTGGATGCCAAAGAGACCATAAACAGACTTATAGGTATGTTTAACCTTGAGGTAAGGGAGCAGATAAGGATACAGCTTGCGGAAACCCTAATAGCGGTATTTTCCCAGAGACTTCTTCCAAAGGCGGATGGGACAGGAGTTGTTCCTGTGGTTGAAGTCCTAATAAACACAGCTTCTATAAAGGAAGCCATCATAGACCCCTCAAGGCTGGACGACATTCCGCTTCTTCTTGAAAAGGGTAAGCCTGCCTATGGCACTCAAACCTTTGACCAACACTTAGAAGAGCTGTATAGAAATGGTCTAATAGACTACAATACCGCCATAATGCATGCAAGCAGACCTACAGATTTAGAGCTTAGACTAAAGGGTATAGCTTCTGGAGGAAGAGGCTTTTTCTGATGAAGATAGCCATAGACGGTCCTGCAGGAAGTGGAAAAAGCACTGTAGCACGCAAGCTATCTCAAAGGCTTGGCTTGCCTTACCTAAACACAGGGCTCGTATACAGAGCCTTTGCATACATATACAGAGAGGAGGGGCTGGAAAACCCCATATTACTTTTTGAAAAACCACCCTTGGTGGAAATCCTGCCTGCGGAGACAAGGGTCTTCTACAAGGGAAGGGAAATAAGCCAACTACTTGGCTCTGAAGACGTAGGAAAAACCGCCTCTGAGATAGCCAGCCTGCCAGCTTTTAGAGAGAGGATAAACGAGTTTTTTAGGTCTTTGGTAGGAGAGGGGCAGGTGGTGGCAGAGGGCAGGGACGCGGGAACGCATATATTTCCAGATGCACCTCTTAAGATATTCCTTACCGCATCTGCGGAGGAGAGGGCAAGAAGAAGGTGCGAGCAACTCATGGCTCAGGGCATACCTGCCAACTATCAAGAGGTGCTTAGGGCTATAGTGGAGAGGGACGAGAGGGACAAAAATAGACCCTTGTATCCCTTTAGACCTGCAGAGGATGCAATTGTGATTGATACCACAAGCCTTAGCCCAGAGGAGGTGGTGGAGAAGATTCTTAGTTTGTTCTCTTATAAAGGCGAGCCATAGTAAGTAATTAGTCTGAATTTCAACTCCCCACGGGTCAGATAAAAATGCAACACGTAAAAATCAAAGTTGTAAGCACCAAAACTGGTGTGTTGCAACTCCCCACGGGTCAGATAAAAATGCAACTCATATAGAGCAGTATTGACAGGTGATCCATTTTTATATGTGTTGCAACTCCCCACGGGTCAGATAAAAATGCAACTTTAATTACAGCGGCAACACTAGATAAGTTACTCGGTTGCAACTCCCCACGGGTCAGATAAAAATGCAACCAAAATCATCATTTTGGGAAGATCAACAGCGAACAAAAGAGTTGCAACTCCCCACGGGTCAGATAAAAATGCAACTAATCAGCACTATCGATTTGGACGGATTGCACAGCCCGGAAAAAGTTGCAACTCCCCACGGGTCAGATAAAAATGCAACATGTTTCAAAGGTATTAGCACGGTACTGTTCTTCTGGTTGCAACTCCCCACGGGTCAGATAAAAATGCAACATTTTAGCCGATTTTTGCAAGCAGCCACAAGAATCACAAGTTGCAACTCCCCACGGGTCAGATAAAAATGCAACCAAGTGTTTCCGTTCCAAAATTTCACAATCTTCCTGCCAGTTGCAACTCCCCACGGGTCAGATAAAAATGCAACCTATCTTAAGGCATGGTCTCAAGTTCGGAGTAATAGCGGAGTTGCAACTCCCCACGGGTCAGATAAAAATGCAACATTTAGAGTTGTCCGAAAGCAGCTTTTTCAAGCTAAGTTGCAACTCCCCACGGGTCAGATAAAAATGCAACTTCCAAAATCTATTCTAAAGAGTCCTTTAAGGTTCGGGTTGCAACTCCCCACGGGTCAGATAAAAATGCAACCTCAACTCGCTTAAATCTTTAAAAATTCGATTCGGCGTTGCAACTCCCCACGGGTCAGATAAAAATGCAACTCCCAAAAAGGAGGTGTGATCATGATCAAGAAAGAAGATATTGTTGCAACTCCCCACGGGTCAGATAAAAATGCAACATTTCATCGAGAGCATTGGTGGATCTGTTAAAAGATCCAAGTTGCAACTCCCCACGGGTCAGATAAAAATGCAACTTTCTTTATGCTGAGATTTACTATGTATGCGATTATGATTGCGGTTGCAACTCCCCACGGGTCAGATAAAAATGCAACAGGAACCGTATAC
>Ga0209080_1001464_pt1 | contig 11846 bp, 11 predicted proteins | sample JNZ110809AmetaG_FD_184123 | JGI IMG/M metagenome (GOLD analysis project Ga0209080, IMG submission 184123) | Hot spring microbial communities from Jinze hot spring, China to study Microbial Dark Matter (Phase II) - JNZ 110809A (SPAdes) (version 3) ...
CTTAAACGGTTATCCCTTAATTTTATCATTGTTATTTCCTTAGCCCTTTTAAAGTACTTTATGGCATCCTCCCACATTCTTTCGAATGCTTCTTTGCTAAGGTGTCCCTCATAAAAATGCCTATGGAGCTCCTCACCTCCTTGAAATGCGCGCAGAAACTGGTCTCTGTATTCCTCTTCAATATTGTTGAGTATAAAGTTTATTAGTTTTCCGTGGTCCCAGTGTATAATTGGGGTGCGCTTAGCTGCCGCATACGTCTTTATTAGGGCTGTGATGGCACCCCACATTTTCTCTCCTGCTTGTTTGGTGTCTCCCTCCTCTTTGTGCTTATTAGCCTCCTCGAAATATTTTTCGCAGAGCTCTCTGTATTTGTCGGCTCTCTTAGACGGGTCTGTGCCTATGTTCCTGAGCTCATCTATAACGGCATCTTCATCCCATCCAGTCTCCTCTACAATCTCCTTAATCCACAGTTTATCCTCATTGCTCAAGGCTTCTCCCCTATATAGCCGAGAGACGACCGTAAGAACCTCTGGCCACTCGCTAATAATCTCGGCTAGAACCCCGCTAAATGATTCCTTCAAAAGGTTCCACTGGGAAAGACAGGATATCTCAATTAAGTCAGTGATTCTCTGAGGAATATTCCTAATTGGTGAGGAAATGATTTCATAAATTGAGAATGTGTAAAAAGGTTCTAGCATATTCTTCACCTAGTTCTAAACCTTTCCAGAGAGTCAAGTAGGTCTTTGAACATTCCCATCACTTCCTTCAAATCTCTCAGACACTTCTTCTTGTCTTCCAAAGACAGTTTTAATGGATCTCTATATATTGTGAATAGGCTCGAGACACGCAGTATGAAAGCAAATAGCTTACCAAGAACTTCTGGCGGAAGCTTTAAGGCCAATGCACTTAAGCTTTCAATAGAGAAAGTTTCCTTAATAACCTCTTCAATCGGCCTCTTTTCTTCCTCCTCAATATTAATGATTAATTCAAGAAGTCTCGCATAAACTTCAAGCATTTCATTAAGTACTTTAAGCATCCTAAACTTAACATCTTCAGAGCCCATTACAGTCACTCATTATGGCTTCATTAACATTATTAATGCTTAACATCCTATATTTGTCTTTAGCAACAGATGTAAATTCAATAAAGAAAATTGATTAAATAAATATGTTTGCAATATAATTGCAACAGGTCTCTTAAGCGAATATGAGTAGTAATTTGTAATTATAAACCTACAAGGCTAGAAAAAGTTAGATCCCCAAAATAAATTAAATGAGCTTACTGGTTCCGAATGGCTTTTCTTCACGAAATCAGTAATAATGACAAGCTATCCTCTTGAATTTAAACATGAGTTAAGGCAGGAGTTAGGCACAAGTAAACCTTCTAGATTAATGGAGCTTATCATTAGATTCCTTACAAAGACTGGAGAATGAGTTTTAGATCCATTTATAGACTGACGCAACTTTAATCGCGTGCCCACTTTTATAGTTTTCAGACCTCTTCTTACATTCACATTATTTATGGATTCTTCAGTCCGCTCATTAAAATCATCCGTATTCCAAGATGAAAGGTAATCAGCGTTGAGGAGTGTTGCCCCAGCGTAATGCAATAGGTCACCAAACTTCAAAGACGTCTCCCTTAAATATTCGTTGACAAGCAACAGTAAATCTCTCGAGTTTAAACTTAAAAGTTTAATTTCATAGGCATCCATCACCTCTAATATTCTAAGTGCATCACCCACCCTCAACGGCCTCCTAGTGAGTCCAATCGCTAAATCCATCTCCACAGCCTGCCTGTAGGATACCGCCTCAAAACCAAAAGTTCTCATCTCATCCATAAAATTCCTAGTTTGAGTGTGAAACAGGTCAAGCGGATTAGCTAACGATATTAATGTCGAAAGCTCCAGGTAAACCCTAACCATGAATCAGGCGCCTCGTTACTCCTCTCATATCCTACATCCAATTTTTTATGCTTTTAGATTGATAAGATAGAAAAAGAGGGGATTTTGCAGCCGTTCCTAATTTGAATCCCGCTGGCACCCTAGTATGAATCCAAAATCCCATAAAGATTAAGCTATGCTGGCAGCATCACCCCATAAGAGAACTCGCCATACATTCAGTAAAACGTCCAGCGTAAGGGCACTAATATAGCAATAGCGATCTTTAACTGCTAGATCAAACAATAAATTACTGTTGGTGCCCCAGACCATGGGAAATAAATCCATTAAAGAGATGAAGGGCACCAGCCTCTAGGATTCAAATCTCTTCTCCTTTAAGCTTGTAAATAATGAGTTTAGCGTGAAGAATGAGATATATGATTATGAGGAGGAGAGCTCGAGTGCTGCAGGCGGATTATACTGGCTTTAGGCATGGGTGAAATAGTTTAACTTCCGTTTGTTCAGCTGACCTAGATAATATTATGTATATGTATGAGCCATGGGCTGGGATACAAACTTAATGCTAAAGGCTTAAATTAAAAGATATTTGAGAGAACTAATAGGTTAATTTTTAGAAGGTGTATGAAGTGTCCGGTGAAAGAAAAAGGGTTATTAGGCGTCTGGAAAGCATTAAGCCTCTTAGGGCTATAATCGACAAATCCTATAATGAATCTATTGAGGCCATGCGTAGAGGCAAGCCCGTAGCTTGGTGTATGCTTAATTGGTGGATCGGCGACGTTATTCTCAAAGCTATAGATGTGGTTCCAATTTATCCCGAGAATTATGGTGCCGTCTGTGCAGCTTTTGGTGTGGCGGAGAAATATTTAAGTTTATCCGACTCAGATGGAATACCATCCCACCTATGCGGATATAGTAGGAACTGCTTCGGCTACGTTATAAGAATGATGAGGGAGCTGAAAGGCGAAATACCCCCAGAAGCACCGATGGGGGGAATGGCTAAGCCAGTTCTGCTCTTGGCATCCTCAACAATATGTGATCCAAGATACAAGTGGTTTCAGTTACTGGGCAGGTACATGGATACACCAATATGGATACTCGATACACCGATGCCATCTACAATAGATCACGTCATGGATGAAAACTACGTTAATTGTCTTGTGAGGTTTGTTGTAAAGAACCTAAGGGAATTTATAAGTTTCCTCGAAGGGCTTCTCGGTAAGAAGATGGATTGGAATAGGCTTGATGAGCTTGTTAATGCCACCCTTGAGCTACACAGGATTTGCTTTGAGGTTAATGAGCTGAGAAAGGCTGTTCCATGCCCTATGCATTCAAGAGATTACTGGTCCGTGATGCCCTCAGTACTCTTTCTTCTCGGGGATCCAAAAGAATCCATTAAACTTTACCAGAACCTATACAAGGAGGTCAAATATAGAGTTGATAATGGCATATGCTCTGTTCCAGAAGAAAAGTATAGGTTGATGTTTAGTGAACTTCCACCATGGCATAGCTTGGCTCTCTTCGAGGATCTTGCTGAGAGGGGTTGGAACTTTGTAATCGAGAGCTGGGGGTACCACCCCCCAAAGCCAGCGGAGAACCTAGAGAAAATTGAGGACCCCCTTGAGCGAATCGTTCGATACTTTTACCACTTCTTTACACATTATGTTAGGGAATCTGTGAAGATGGGGGTAAATTGTATCTCAATTTCAGCTCCCTTCATAGTTTGGGCAAAGGAGTATAAAGTTGACGGTGCAATGCTCCATTCATTACTGACCTGCCGCTCTGCAACATCACACCTCTATGAGATGGGGGAGATGTTGATGAGGGTTTGGAGGGTTCCATCTCTCGCAGTTGAGGGTGACATCGTTGATTATAGGGTTTTTAGTGTTGATGATGTCTTAAGGAGGGCAGAAGCATTTGAGGAAACAATGCAATATTATAGAAAGGAAAGAAAGAAAATGGGACTAGACTGGTGAAAAGATGAGTGAGAATATGAAGGGTTTCAAATTTGTGGATGAAGTATACAAAGACCCTATTAGAAAAGTTAAGGAGCTGAGGGGAAAGACTGGTAGGAAAATAATAGGATATATTTGCGCTTACCCTCCACTGGAGATTCTAACCGCCGCAGATACGATTCCCTTCAGGGTATTTGGAGATGTGAATGAACCTATAACTGAAGGTAATAGAATATTGCCGCCAGTTATCTGCAGCTATGTGAGGAGCATCGTTGACTTAGGCATGAAGGGGAGGTTTGATTTCCTTGACGGATTGATATGGTCTCATTCTTGCGATTGCATGCATAAGGGCGGTTTTGTATACACGAGCTGTGTCAGTAAGCCAGTACATTACATTCTTGAGATACCCACAACTACATCTGAAGAGGCAATTAACTTCTTTAAATATGAGCTAATGGAGTTTAAGGGGTGGCTTGAAAAACTTTTGGGAAGAGAGTTCTCAATGGACTGCTTGAAGGAGGCTATCGAGAAACATAATAGACAGAGAGAGCTTGTGAAAAGACTCTACGATCTTAAGCGAGAAGATCCGCCGCTTATAACTGGCACCGACACTCTTAAAATAATTTCCGTCATTGAAGCCTTACCAGTTGAAGAAGGCAACAGGATTTTAGAGGAGGTTTTAGAGGAAGCTGAGGAATATGGAAGTAGGCCGAAAAAGCGGGGTGCAAGGCTCATGATATGGGGCAGCATAATAGATTCGCCGGCGCTCCTACAGATAATTGAAGAGAATGGAGCATATGTTGTAGTGGACGATACCTGCGTCTGTAGTAGACAGTTTTGGTTACACAGCAATAATCCACATGTAAAAACAACAGGTGATCTTATGGAGAACTTAGCTAAAAGATATCTCATTGAGGTTAAGTGCCCAAGACTCTACATAGGGTCCTACGGAACATTAAAGAAGGACTATAAAAGGGATCTGGAGGAAAGATTCGGATACCTGAAGGACTACATCAGTAAATGGAAAGTTGATGGCGTCATACTTCATAGCTTAAGGTGCTGTGATGTCCATGGATATGAGGTCCCACAGGTTAAAGATTACCTCGATATGCTTGGTATACCATCTATCTATATAGAGCCTGAATATGATGCGAAGACATTACCGCCCTTAAAGACGAGGATTCAGGCTTTCCTAGAAACGCTCTCTCAGCTTTGAGACAATGTTTATGAGGCGATTCAATGTATTTCGCTGGGGTTGACATCGGCTCAACTTTCACCAAAATCGTGATAATAGACTCTAAAGGAGACATTATCTCGAAGGTTATTGTCCCCACAAGGGCTGAACAACGCAAATTGGCCAATAAGATTATGATTGAGGCATTAAACCAGGCGAACCTATCCCTTAACGAGATAAATTATATTATAGCCACGGGTTACGGGAGATTTAATGTGCCCTTCGCTGACCGCCAAATCTCGGAGTTAACATGTCATGCTAAAGGCGTATCCGCTCTCTTTCCATCTGTAAGGACTGCTATTGACATTGGTGGGCAAGATCTAAAGGGACTTAAGATCAAAGATGGAAAACTAGTTAACTTCATTATGAATGATAAATGTGCCGCTGGAACGGGGAGGTTTCTTGAAGTCATGGCAGATTTACTAAACCTTAGTCTTAAAGATTTGGGGGAAATCTCCCTAAAATCAAAGAGAAAAGTCGAGATTAGCAGTAAATGCACAATTTTTGCACGGCACGAAGTTATGGAAAAGATTTCTGAGAACGTTCCTATAGAGGATGTTATTGCAGGTTTGCATTATGCTATAGCCGATAGGATAGTTAGGCTAGTAAGTCAAATCAGTATTGAACCTGACATAGTGGTTACTGGAGGGGTCGCAAAAAACATTGGAGTCGTCAAGGCTATAGAAGACCTCTTAGGATACAAGGTTCTCGTCCCTGAGGACCCGCTGATAACTGGGGCTCTGGGTGCAGCGATAATTGGAAAGAACATTGTTGAAGGGGCGCTGAGTAGAGGTGAAGAGATCAGAGTAGGCTGCCGCCGCCTTGAGGAAGTTGAGCTTTACTGGTAGGGGGCTATGGGGATATCGGGTCAAACCTTCTTCATAGGTATTGATATAGGCGTAAGCGCGAGTAAGGGCGTTATAATAGGCTGGGGAGAGGAGATAATAGCGTATCATATATTGCCTTCAGGCTTTAGTTATAGGTTAGCCGCCCAAAGACTTTTGAGCGAGCTGCTGAATAAGGCAGGTCTAACCGTGGAGGATCTGTCATATATCGTGGCCACTGGCCAAGGCTCGCCTAGCGTTGATTTTGTCCATGAAAGGGTTACAGATATCGTCTGCTCTGCAAGGGGGATAAACAAATTATTTCCTTCCGTGAGGACTGTTATTGATGTGGGCGAGCAGACTAGCAGGGTTCTCCATGTTGATGAAGGTGGGCGCGTGACAAATTTCATTATTTCCGAGAAGTGTGCCGGAGGCAGTGGGTATATCTTACGGGTTCTCGCCAATGTTCTGCGTGTAGGGCTAGATGACTTGGGGCTTCTATCCATTAACTCCAAGAACCCCATCAAGTTTACAACTAGGTGTGCTGTCTTTATTGAAACCGAAATAATCTCAATGATTGCTGAAGGCTTTCAGAAGGAGGATATTGTTGCGGGGATACATGATTCGCTGGCAGAGAAGATCATTGAGCTTATTAACCGCATAGGCTTAAAGGAGCCGTGTGCAATCATCGGTGGGTGCGCACATGATATCGGATTTATCAGGAGCCTGAAGCAGAAGTTAGGAAGAGAGATAATTATACCACCTCAACCCCAAATAGTAACGGCTTTTGGCGCCGCTATAATAGGCAAAAAATCCTTTAGCAAAAGTTAATTGGAAGTGTATTTGGGTTTCAGGGTTAGCTTTAGCGTTTAAAACAAGATTACGGGAGTTGGCTACCACTATTTAGTTTGTCAAAAACAAAAATTTATCTATTTTTTTAACGTAATCCTTCTTCATGAAGGTGAGGATATGCGACTTTATGGATATGCGGGTAAAATACTTCGAATAAATTTGTCAAAAAAGAGTTATGCTGTTGAACCGTTAAAAGATAGTCTTATCAAGCATTTTATTGGTGGACGGGGCTTTGGCATAAAAATATTATGGGACGAGTTGCCAGCCAATATAGATCCTCTAAGTCCAGAAAATAAAATAGTTGTTTCCGTTGGGCCTCTGACTGGTACAAAGGTTCAATCGGCTTCCAGGTGGGTTGCTCAGTTTAAGTCTCCTTTAACAGGCATATACTGTAGGAGTGTTGGAGGAGGCTACTTTGGAGCTGAGCTCAAGTTCGCGGGCTATGATGCTATAATAGTGGAGGGTAAAGCGGAAAAACCAACTTACATATGGATACACGATGATAACGTGGAGTTTAGAGATGCAAGCAAAGTATGGGGTCTAACCACTCTATTTACGAGAGATATTATCTTGGATGAGACTGATAAGAGGGCAAAAATGATAATGATAGGACCTGCGGGCGAAAGGCTCGTCAAAATCTCCGCTATCGTAACTGACGATTGGAGGACTGCAGGTAGGGGTGGTGGAGGGGCTGTGATGGGCTCAAAAGGCTTAAAGGCAATAGTTGTTAGGGGTTCTAAAAGACCTGAAATCTATGATGATCAAACTTTAAGCGATGCTGTGAACGAGCAGATAAAAGCTTATAGGGAGTGGCCAGCCGTACCACCAGCAGATTTTAGGAGACTAGGGACAAATACGGGCACCTATGTATGGTACTTTATGGGGAACTTTCCAACATATAACTTTCAGCAAAGGGAGTGGGATGGAATAGAGAGGTTCAGACCAGAAATTTTAGAGAGCTATATAATTGGGCATAAAGGATGCTATGCATGTGCAATGCAATGTGGGAAGATTTTCAAAATTACCAACGGCCCATATGGAGGCATAGCATGGGATTTTCCCGAACTTGAAACTGAATGGTCTTTCGGGGGCATAGTTGGAGTCAACAATATAGAAGCGATAACATACGCCAATATGCTTTGTGACCTATATGGTCTAGACACTATTTCCACTGGCGTAGCTATAGCATTTGCTGTAGAACTATGTGAGAAAAGCATTATAGATAAAACCGAGACGGATGGGTTAGAATTGAATTGGGGTAAGCCGGAGATAGTCGTTGAGCTTGTGAGGCGCATTGCTTTGAGGATAGGGAACCTTGGCAACTTGTTGGCTGAAGGGGTTAGGAGAGCTGCTGAAATTATAGGGAGGGGTTCCGAGAGATATGCAATGCATATTAAGGGGTTAGAGATGCCTGCCTATGATCCTCGTGCAATGAAGGGGCAGGGTCTCGGTCTCGTGACTGGCACTATAGGTGCAAGCCACGCTATAAGCTGGAATAAGTTTGAGATTCTTGGGGTACCTAAGAAGGCTGACCCCCTCGCCATTGAAGGGAAGGCGGAGTTAACTAAGTACGTACAGGATGAGATGGCTGTCTGTGAAACGGCTGTCTTTTGCAAGCTAATTGTAAACCATGACGTAGTAAATCCGGTCTTTTATAGCAGAGTATTGTATTCGGCTACAGGCATCGAAGAGTTTAAGGATCCAAAGTACTTATGGAAGGTTGGAGAGAGAATATGGAACCTTGAGAGACTCTTTAATGTTAGGGAGGGTATTGATGGCAAGTACGATATCCTACCCGAGAGGTTCTTAAAGGAGCCGCATCCAAGGAACCCAGCGAAAGGCCAAATATTCGAGCTAGAGCCGCTTCTCAAGGATTATTATAGAGTTAGGGGATGGGATGAACAAGGAATACCGACAAAAGAAAAGCTAGCCGAGTTGGAGATACCTTAAAATTCACCGTTTTTCATAATTTTTGGGATTAAGCTATGATAAAGATTCTCGTTAAGTTTATCGGGCGACCCTATAATGCAACTAATAAACGACATGTCTGGATCTACTTCGATAGTCATGATGAAGTAACCTTAAGAGACCTCCTGAATAAGATTGAGGTGGAGATAGGTGTAAGATTCGATGTGGGTAAGGAGGGCATAATTGCTTTAATTAATGGGAGAAATGCGCATTACATGGGGGGCTTAAACGCAAATCTTAAGGATTTAGATGAAGTCATAATCGCCTCTGTGGCTGGTGGGGGCTGATTAGTGTCATTGAAGAGACCTACAAGATTTCGCCCACTTATTCGCCTCCTCCAACGAGAGATTTAAAGTCTCAGGAAACATGTATATGATTCAGGCAACTTAGTCCCCTGCTAACAAGCCTTGGTTTAAATTTATGGTAAGAGGTGTAAGTGCATTCTTTTTAATGCATTTTATTCTCATCTCTTTGTTTTTGGCGGGGAATAAAATTTCAAATTTCTTCTATTAGCATATTTAAAAGAAGCATTGAAATCTAAAATTAAAGTCTATTATTATTGATTCTCTGGGAGGCTTTAGTATGCCTTATCGTGTGAGGTTAATAGTTAAGGAGTCTAGGGGTGACTGTCCATACTATAAGGTTGGGGATAAAATTACTTTTGAGGAGGCGGAAATCATTAAGGAGGAGAGCGACCGCTTATGTATCTACGCGTTGGCCGCACTAGCTCCATATCTCACAGCCCTATGCAGGGATACGCCTAAAGAGGATTGGATAAACCGTAAAGAATTGATTCAGTGCCCAGATGTAAATAGACCAGTCATTTTTATGGTTGAGAGAGAACCATTAAAGTAGATCAGCCCAACCCATGGTGTCAAAGGATCTAGGCTCATTATCGATAGGCTCGCCTGAGCTCTGGCATAACTTCTTTAGCGAACAGCTCGTAGTCCCTTGGCGTTGGAAGCAGAAGCGTGAAGAATGTTATGCCCCTATCAATATATTTTTCTTTTATAGCCTTAATACATTGGTCAGGATTTCCATCAACGAGAGCCATTCTCTTCTTAAACTCCTCTGGACTCATTCCTCGCAGTGCAGCAACCTCCCACAATTTAGCCTTAATTTCTTCCTTCGTGTAACCAGTAGCCACCCCCAAAAGGATCCCCTTTACTATTTCATTATAGTCTCTCCCAATAGATCTACAATATTCTTTAAGAATTGTTAATTTTTGATCCAATATTCTCTCATCGGGAATATTTGGAAAGTGGCTTATGTCGGCATGTCTAGCGGCGATGCGAAGAGTCCCCTTACCTCCACCTCCCACTATTAATGGGGGTGGTCTCTGAATGGGTAATGGTAAATTTACAACCTTCTCAAAACGATATATTCTACCCCTAAAGCTAGTTTCTTCCTGGGTGAACATGCTCCTACAGATCTGTATTGTCTCTTCAAGTCCGAGCAATCGCTCTCTCATTGTTGGAAATTTCCCAATAAAGCTCTCAAACTCCATCTTATGCCAGCCTGCGCCCAAACCAAAAACAAGCCTACCCTTCGAGATTATATCAATAGTGGTTGCCATCTTAGCGAGGACCGTTGGCAGCCTAAAGTAATAACATGAGACTAATGGTCCTAATCGAATCCTATTTGTGAGGGCTGCTAATCCTGCCAGCGTTGTCCAGCATTCTAAAGGGTGCCGAATTAAGTGTGGTGGGGCGGCTACACCGAAGCCGAGGGTCATACTGAGGAAGTGGTCGGTGATGGTGAATATATTGAAGCCAAGCTCCTCCGCGTAAAGGCAGAGCCTCCTCACCTTCTCAAAATCAGCCCCCTCTGGGGCAAAATGAACCCCAAAAATTAGCTCGTCTGGAAACATGTGTGCCAACTTGAACCCCCACATTCTAATCATAAACCTTAACTCTTATTTACATCCTTTAGTTCATAAGGTAAATGTTTTACGGAGGCGCATTGGCGCTGATAATAGAAGTACTTCCAAACATCTTCATGGTGAAGGTTCCATTACCATGGCCCTCACCTGGGGCGGTTAACTCCTACATTATTAGGGCTAAGAAACCATTAGTGATAGATACTGGTTTCAATGCTGAAATATGCTATGCGGCCCTCTTAGGCGCCATGAATAAAATAGGCGTAGACTATAGAGAGGCGGATTATTTCATAACACACTTTCATGTGGATCATATTGGTCTTGTAGGCAAACTTACAAAGAACATATACATAGGAGATGAGGACGCCAAAATTCTACAGAATGGTTTCTTTAAACCTAATATACTAAAATTTTTCATTATGAATGGTTTTTCGCAGAGGGATCTAGAGGCAATTATGAGATTTCGCTCATCCGTTAACTTGAAGGGAGTTAACTTCCAACCTGTTAAAGATGGAGAAATCCTTGAATATGGAGACTATATGTTGAGGGCGATATCGACTCCAGGTCATACACCAGGCCATATGTGCCTGTATGACGAAAAGAGGAGGATTTTATTCTCTGGAGACCATATACTCTTTAACATAACGCCTAGCATCTTCTACTGGAAGGATCATGACTCATTGAGTGAATACCTTAATAGTCTCGAAAAAATCTATTACCTCAATGCCAATAGAGCTTTCCCCGGACATGGAGATTTTCACGAAGGCGTAAACGAAAGAATACTGGAGCTTAAAAGACATCACAATAAGAGACTAGAGGAGATAATTGGTGCATTGAGAGGTGGTGCAAAAACCGCGTGGCAACTGGCTTCTCATATAACCTGGAATATATCCTATAATGAATGGAGTGAGCTATCGCCCATCCAAAAGTGGTTTATTATTAATGAAGTAGTTACACACCTCCTCCACTTAGAAAGGAGGGGAGTTATAACAAAAGAAATTAGACATGGAATATTTTATTATGAACTTCGCTAAACATCAGATTTAACCCCTATCTTGAGCATATGCCTAGCGTAACTGTTTTGGGTTTCATAAAGATTTATGAAGGTTGATATCAATTTTTATTACTGGAGATGTTGATGCTTCGACCAAAGGAGGTTTGTGAGAAGCTCGGTATCAGCTACACTACTTTGAGGGAGTATGTTAGGAGAGGTTGAATTAAACCTGTTGTTCTTGAGAGT
>Ga0209080_1001466_pt1 | contig 11834 bp, 12 predicted proteins | sample JNZ110809AmetaG_FD_184123 | JGI IMG/M metagenome (GOLD analysis project Ga0209080, IMG submission 184123) | Hot spring microbial communities from Jinze hot spring, China to study Microbial Dark Matter (Phase II) - JNZ 110809A (SPAdes) (version 3) ...
GTTATAGAATCTCTTTTCGCAATTTATAATAAATATTTCTGGACAACATTATGAATCTGTAAAATTAAAGCGAATTTTCTAGGTTAGGCGGCTGCTCATGGAATGAAAAACGATGATACAAAAGACAAGGCTTCTGATCCGCTCCCTTCAGGGAGGGATTATGTAGATCCCTTCTTCGAGTGGAGAAATCTCGTCAAAGAGCTTAAGGCTGAATGGAAAATGTTATGGCGAACCAGGATTGATGATAGGGTTAGAGCTGAGGGTGTTGCCAGCAGAGATTTTCTAAGACTTTTTGTTGATAGAGGTACTGTGATATTGGCAACTAGGGACTGTAAGCCTCCGAGCTTTCATGAAATATTAAGATATTATATGCCCGAGGTTGCTGCTGAACGCTTTAATGTTAATCCGCATGTTGGTGGATGGAGGAAGTTTATTAGGGAGTTTATGAAGGGTCAGAGTAGGGGGGAGCGGATTAAGAGACTTTCTAACGAGCCTAAGAAGAAGGCTGCAAACCTGCAGAAGAAGAAGGGTGGGAGGGGCTGGCTCCACTACACGCTTGAAATGTCTTCTCCTTAAGTTTCTGCTTCCTCTATCCTTTTGAGGTTTTTATAGTGGTTAAGTATAGGCGTAGGATAGAGATTATAGCGGATATTCTTTCAAGCGCAGCTAGCGGTGCAACTAAGAAGACTAGAATAATGTATAATGCCAACTTGAGCTATACTCTTCTAGAGAAGTATTTGGCTGAAGTCATAAGTCTTGGCTTACTTCGCTTAAGCGATAATGGCTATGAGGTTACTGAGAGGGGCTTTATTTTTCTAGAGAAGTATGAGCGCTTTTCAAACAGGTTTTCTAGAATTCAGAAGGAGATGCAGACAGTGATTTCTGAGCGGAAGGATCTTGAAGATATGTGTTCCCTAAAAGCGAACCCTAATTTTAAAGCGAAGAAACGGTAAGCTCGCGTTAATAATCGATTTAGAGGTATAGTTTTTGAACAGGGGTTTGTTAAACACTTGCATACTGCTTACACTACTCGCATTTTCTGCAGGCCGCTCTCCTCAGGCCTCCTTGGGTGCTGGAAGTGATGATGCTTGGCTAGCTATTTCCGATGCTGAAACTAGTGTTATCGACTGTTATAGAGCTCTTTATGATGCTGGGAGAGATGGAGCAAACATCACTGAGTTAATAAGCATTCTTAATGAAGCAGGCTGGCTTCTCTCTAAGGCTAAGTTAGCCTATTATAGTGGCGATTATGAGTCTGCTATAGGGTATGCTGGCGAATGCCTATCAATGCTTGAGGGCTTTATTGAGCAGGCTGAGATTTTGAGGCTTAAAGCTAAAGAAGCCAGCTGGCGGGATTTCATGTTTAATTTTGTCGGCTCAAGCATTGGAGCCCTATTTATTGCTGTTGGCGGCTATGCTGTCTGGCTTTATTTAGTTAGGCGTGAAGATCATAGGGGCATGCGGGATAATTGAGCGTTAAAGATTATAGTCTCCTCTATTGGACTGTTATTGGGGTTACAGCATTACTTGTTGCCTCACCCTTCTTGAGCAAGGTTCTGGTTTATCCAAGAACAGAGTTTTTTACGGAGCTATGGATTTTAGATGCCAATCATAGGGCTGAAAATTACCCATACAATATTACTCGCGGAGAGAACTACACAATTCATCTTGGTATAAGTAATCATTTGGGCTACTGCGCCTACTACATGATTCAAGTGAAGTTTAGGAATCAATCCCAGCCAGCGCCGACGAGCTTCGGTCCAATTGAAAACCGCTCTCCAAGCAGCCTACCATCACTCTTTAACATCTCAGCCTTCGTAGCCGACGAGCAGACTCTTGAGATACCTATAGTTTTCTCCTTTGACTATGCCTTAGATGAGCAATCTTCTAATGTTAGACTTTTAAGTCTAAGAATTAATGATGTACAGTTAAACATGGGCGACTTTCTGATCTCTTGGGACTATCAGCGCAAGGCATTTCGGGGTTTTCTATTCTTTGAGCTTTGGCTGTATGACGGCGGAGAGAATGTTTTTCGGTATCATGGTCGTTTTGTTGGATTATGGCTTAATATGACGGCTCCCCAGAGAAAATTTTGAGGTTTAATAGGCGATTTTTAATTGAGTGCGCATAGGTTGAAGGTTGCGGTTATAGGCTTTGGTAAAATGGGTATGCTTCATGCTGGAATCTTGAATACGCTGCCCAATGTCCAGCTTACGGCTATCTGCGAAAAAGATAGGCTTATTCGAAGATTTTTGAGGAAGATTTTTAGGGATGTCGTTATAGTTGACAGTGTTAAGAATCTCTCTAGTCTCGATTTAGACGCTGTTTACGTGACTACGCCTATAAGATCACATTTTCCGGTTATAAAGAGCATTTATGAAAATGGGGTTGCATATAACCTGTTTGTCGAAAAGACCTTAGCCTTAAACTCCGATGAAGCTGGAAAAATCTGTGATTTGGCACGTAAGTTTGGCGGCGTAAACATGGTTGGCTACGTAAGGCGCTTCTCAGTCACCTTCATGAGGGCTAAGAGCCTATTGGATAATAATATTATTGGCGCGCCCACATCATTTGAGGCCTATGCTTATTCATCCGATTACTTTGGACTAAAAAAGAAATCGAAAGGTAATGTTAATGGGCCGCGGGTTGACGTGGTTAGAGATTTAGGATGCTATGCGCTTGACTTAGCTTTATGGTTCTTTGGGGATCTTAAAGTTGAAGATGCTAGAGTTAAGTCGATAGTAAATGATGGCTCAATAGACTCAGCCTGTTTTAGGGCTAAGGCTTCAGATGGCATTCTCGGGGACTTCAGCGTTTCATGGTGTGTTGATGGGTATCGAATGCCTGAGGTTGGCTTCTTAATTAAGGGCTCTAAGGGTAGCTTAAGCGTGAATGATGATGAGTTAACGTTAAGCCTAAAAGATGGGGAAGTACGGAGAATGCTTAGGCATGATTTAGGTGACAATGTTGGATTCTGGCTTGGGGCACCAGAGTATTATCGTGAAGATGAGCATTTTATTAGGTCGGTTGCTCAGGGAAAGCCTACTGAGCCATGCTTTGAGACGGCTGCGAAGGTTGACGGTTTAATCGATGAAGTTTTAGCAAGGGCTGATTGGGTTGAGTAGTGGAGAAAGGGTTTTGCTGGTTGGGGATAATCCATTTCATGGCATTAGCCATCTCTCGCAGGGGAGGAGCCGAACCAGGGGGGATGAAACCTCAAACCCAGAGTATGCAGCTAAGCTTATAGCGATAGCTCTCCAAAATGGCGCTGACGGATTCATGTTCTCTGTGAGCGAAAAAACCCTATCAATTCTAAGAATCATGCGGATGAATCATGGGAACAATGGTTTAAGGCTATATGCCATCATACCCTACGCCTACGAGTACGTTAAGATGGCTTCTGCTGCCGGTGGGGTTCCAGGATTAGCCAAAAGGATGGTTAGAGAAATAGTTTTTTCAGGAAATATACGCGCTGTAGTTTCCGGTTTAAATGGGGTCTTAAGGTCTGATCTAAGCTCGCTTATTAAGACCTATTTGCTTTATGAGGTTTCTAGAGTTAAGCGTTCAGCTGGCGAAAAAGCCAATCTCGAGTCTGTGCTGCTCCATCAGCTTTTAACAGATTTATGTCTTGGTTTAGGTTTAGAATGGGTTTTTAAGTTTTATATTGAGTTTTTATTGAAGTCTGGCATAACTCCTGGCTTTAACACCGGTAACTTTGCTTTGTTGGTTGAGAAGTTTAGGAAATGGGGCATAGGCCTAGAAGATGTTGTGATCGTAGCACCCTTTAACAAGGTTGGCTTCCAAATGGTTCCCTCAAGGGAGGAATGTGAAAAGGCCTTGGCCAGCATGCCTAAACCTAATGTTCTAGCTATTAGTATTTTGGCAGCCGGATACTTAAAGCCTGAAGAAGCCGTGGACTATATAGCTGGTTTACCAAACATAAAGGGCGTCGCAGTAGGAATCTCAAAAGAGAGGCATGCGGAAGAAACTTTTAAGCTGCTTAAGGGAAAATTGTTGTAATAGGCAATTAACAAATGTAGCGGTTTAGAATGTTGGATCTTATTTTCTTATGTTCAGCATCTATTTTCCTAGGAACTTATCTAGCTTACTATCTTTATATCAAGAAATATGTTAAGAAACCTTGGAATATACGAGTAGATGAGAGTTTTGAGCCTGAAGTATCTATTTTGGTTCCAGTTCATAATGAAGAGGCAAATATTGAATCTAAGTTGGAAAACCTTGGGAATGTTTCATATCCGAGGGAGAAAATGGAAATAATTGTTGCCGATGACGATTCAAGCGATGGTACTGTGGATAAGATTGAGAGTTTTGTGCGAAGGCATCCGGATTTAGCCATTAAATTAGTGAGGCAAAATCCTAGGGCTGGGAAGTCGGCGGCCTTAAATAAAGCCTTATGCGCATCTACTAAACCTATCGTGATAGTTTCTGATGCTGATACAAGGTGGCCTCCGGATATTCTACGGAAAGCTATGCCTTTTTTGGCCGACTCAAGTGTTGGTGCCATTACTGGGAGAGGCGTGAATGTGAATGTTGGGGAGTCTTGGGTTACTAGGGCTGAAGAGTCATATTTACAACTTGCCAATTTTATTAGGCTTGGTGAGTCAAAGATTCACTCAACCATTAGATTTGAGGGTGGATTCTGCGCCTATAAGCGGTCTGCTTTCGACCTTTTTGATTGTGAGACTGGTTCTGATGATTCTGGGACTGCTTTGAGGGTTGTTTCTAGGGGTTATAAAAGTATACTGGTTCCTGAAGCAATTTTTTACACGAATTTTCCGCCAAGTTTATATGCCAAGTTTAAAATTAAGGTTCGACGTGCCAATCAGCTAATAGGCTTATGGGTTAAATGTTTAAAGCTTATGGTTAAGGGAGGTCTTTCTCTTCCAAAAAAGATAGCGGTGGCTGAAATAGCCCTCTTCATTTTTAACCCCATAATCTTCTTAATATCAGCAGTCAGTGGTGTAGCCCTAATAATTACGAGTCCATTTTCTCCATTCGGTTTGGCGATCATTTTTTCAGTTTTGGGTTTGCTGGCTTTAGCAAGACAAGTCTTTATTGAACTTTTCATTGACAATATTATTTTATTGGTTGGTTTATTGTCATTTTTATTTGGGCGACGTTATGTTGCCTGGGGAAGATAATTTAAAACAGCATTTTAGTGGTTTTTATGAGTTTAGTTGGGTTGGCTGAGTGTAAAAGTCGAGATGTTAATTCGATTAAAGAAGCAGTTAGAGAAGTACTTAAATTAATTGATTACTCAATACCTAAGGCAAGAAGGATAGTCATTAAGCCGAATATGTGCTATTACTGGGATTGGTCTACTGGTCAGACTACGGATCCAGTTTTTGTCGCCGCGCTAATAGCCTTATTCCGTGAGGAGATTTCTCCCGATATTGAAATTTCTATCGTGGAATCTGATGCGTCAGCTATGAAATGTAAGTATGCGTTCAAGTATTTGGGATATGAAAAAATTGCAAAAGAATGTTGTGTGAATTTAGTTAACCTTTCTGAGGTTGATGCGGAAAAGGCTTCTGTGAGAGTTGGAAATGAAGTCTTCGAGTTTTCGATTCCAAAAATTATTATGGATGCTGATTTACGCGTGAATGTTCCGAAGATGAAGTATATGAGTTTCACGAAGATTTCTGCCACTCTAAAGAATATTTTCGGATGTAACCCCTATCCGAGGAAGTTTGAGTATCACTCTAAATTAGATGAAGTAATTGTCGCGTTGAACAAAATTATGCCATTTGATTTGCATGTGCTTGATGGTTTAATCGTTCACGGCTTAAAAACGTTGAAGTTAGGGCTTGTGATGGCAAGCCAAGATCCCGTGGCAGCCGACGCAGTGGCTGCAAAAATTATGGGCGTTAATCCTAGGTCGGTGGCGCATATAAGGCTGGCTGAGAAGGAAGGATTAGGCAAAACTACATTTATTATTAGAGGGGCTGATCTCGAATATTTTAGGAGAAGATTTCCTAGGAAGAGCTTTTCTGAGAAGGCTGTATCTTTAGGATATAGAGTTGCCTGCAAATTAGGTTTAGATAAGCGGCTAATTTAGCGTGATTGGCATGAGAAAAGTTAACTTAGGAGTTATAGGTCTCGGCTTTATTGGCAAGGTTCACTTGAGGAACTGCCTAAATTTGAAGTCTGTAAGGGTTATAGCCGCAGCTGACATGTCAAAGGGGGCTTTAAACTATGCTAGAGAGTTCAGGGTTAAACAATTGTTTACTGATTACCATGAGCTTCTAAAACTTAAAGATCTGGATGCTGTAATTATTTCGCTTCCCACACATCTTCATGCAGAATGCGCAATAAGCGCAATGGAGGAGGGAAAGCATGTTTTTCTGGAGAAGCCGCTTGCAAGAAACCCCGAAGAGGGGAAAGAAATAGTTTCAGCCGCTAGAAAAAATGGTGTTAAATTTATGGTGGGTTATCCGTTTAGATTTGTTCCTGAATTCGTAAATCTCAAGAGAAAGATGGAGAGCGGGGTTTTAGGCGATATACAATTGGCGTATGCTGTTGATATTGCTGCAGGACCATTCTTACATAGAATGGAAAACACTGCGCCCCGCCCAGTACCTGAATGGTGGCTGAATAAAGAGTTGACTGGAGGTGGGGCACTCATAGATTTAGGTTGCCACGTGATAAATTTGTTAAGATGGTATCTTGGAGAGGTTTCAGACATTAAAGCTCATTTAGGCTATCGATTTAATTTTGACTTTGAAGACTACGCAACTTGTATTGTAGACTTTGAATGTGGGGCTTCAGCGGTTGTAAATGTTGGGTGGTTTTCGCAAAAAACTGCTTTAGGCATTGAGCTCTTTGGAACAATGTCATATGCCCAAGCTTATCACTCCTCCTCAAGCAAAGTAATTACGGCAATTAAACTAATTTTGGGAAAGACACCAAAATTTTTTATACCCTACTTAAAAGAACTTTCATATTTTATTGATAATATAAATAGTTATAATGATGAGAATCTACTTTCAGGCGAAGATGCATTAAAAGACTTAGAAGTGATTGCGAAAGCATACAAAAATCTGATTGAGTAAAATAATGGACATTTTTGGCTATAGTCATCTAATACTGCTGAGGTTTAATTAATGCGAATTTGTATTTTAAGTTCATTCGAAGATTCATTGTTAAGAGATACTGGTTATTCTGTTCGAATATATAATTTAGCAAAGGGGTTGGCGGATCTCGGAAACACTATTTACGTTGTTATTCCAGGGTCTAATATCGTTATGGAAAAAATAGATCGATTTTTCGTTTATAAAATTCGCGGCTTTTTGCCAAAAAAAGTGCAATATTTATTAGCTAAGGTACTGGGAATAGCGAAGCCTACGATGTTGTTTTTCTACGATCTTTTGTTTGTTTTTAGAGTTCGCAATATAATCCGAAGTGTGGATATAGTGCAAATAGAACAACAAGCAGCGGGAGGACTTCTTGTCCCAATTATTGTGAAAATATGGAAAAAACCAGTTGTTACTGATTGTCATGACGTTTTTCAGTCACTGAGGATAGAATACGCTTCTAAAGTGAGACGAATGTTGGAGCCACTCCTCGAAGTATTTGTCTATAAATATGCCAGTCTTGTCCTTACAGTTTCAGAAAAAGAAAAGGAAATTTTGTCTTCTTATGGGATTCCGGAAGAAAAAATTAAAGTGGTGCCAAATGGTGTTGACGTCGAGCACTTTGACACTTTAAACATAAACTTGGAAGATATTAAAAGAAAATACGGCTTAGAAAATTGTCGTGTGGTTGTTTTTGTTGGAAATATGGAGTATTTGCCAAATAGAGAAGCAGTTAAATTAATAGTCACAAAAATTGCTCCGTGGGTTTGTAAGGAAGTTGGCAACGTAAAATTTTTGATGGTGGGGAGATGTACAGAAAGGATAAACTCGCCAAACTTGATTTTCACAGGGGTCGTCAGGGACATAAAGGAGCCACTTTCAATATCTGATGTGGCAATTGCTCCATTGTTTCGGGGTTCGGGCACTAGACTGAAGATTTTAGAGTATCTTGCGTGTGGTTTGCCAGTTGTATCAACAAGTAAGGGAGTTGAAGGTTTAAACCTTAAGAATGGAATTGACATTATAATTAGGGATGACATAAACGAGTTTGCAAGAAGCATTATTGAAATTTTAAAAAACACTAATCTAGCTGAAAAATTAAAAAGAAATGCGAAAAGATCTATTATGGATTATGATTGGAAAAAAATTTCTGCACAACTACATAAAACTTACGAAGAATTTTTACGAAAAGAATCTTGCTATTGTTAAAATTTATTTCTTTGCCAGTGTTGAATATGAAACCAAAAGTTACTATAGGGATTTGTGTGAGAAATGGGGCTCCTACTCTTCGTGAAGCTATTGAGAGTGTTATGGTCCAGGATTATCCTCATGAGTTAATGGAGGTTATTTTTGTCGATGATGGCAGCACTGATGATACGCTTTCCATAATAAATGATTATGCTTCGAAAATGGATATGAAAGTGAAAGTATTTCATCATGAATGGAAGGGGTTAGGTTACTCAAGAAATATTGTAGTTAATAATGCCGAAGGCAAATACATTATTTGGGTTGACAGCGACATGATTTTGTTAAAGGATTTCATTAAAAAGCTTGTAGACTTTATGGAGCAGCATCCGAAAGTCGGCATTGCTAAGGGAAAACAAGCCCTTATACCTGGAAAGAATGCGCTAGCAACTTTAGAAGCTTACTCGCGTGCTGCTGGAAGAATGGTAGATTATGCTTCAGATAAAGGTCGTTTTAAGGCGCTTGGAACTGGAGGTGCTATCTATAGGCGGCAAATTTTTGAGCATGTTGGTGGTTTTGACGAGGAATTGAGAGGATACAATGAGGATTGGGATCTTGAGATTAGAGCAAGGGCGGCTGGATGGCAATTATCTACAGTTGATGCGTACTTTCTTGATTATGAGAGATTGGGTTTAACTTGGAAAAACTTGTGGATTAGATATTGGATTAGGGGATATCACACTCATTATTTCCTCCACAAGAACGGTAAGCTGATAAAGCATTATAGAATTTTCCCACCCGCCGCATTATTATCCGGTCTTATCTACGCCTCAAAACTCTACAAATTGACAGGTCAGAAAATTGTTTTCGCTTTACCTTTACAGTTCTTCTTTAAAATGAGTGCGTGGTATATTGGCTTTATTAGAAGCCATCTAAATTCATATGCTCCAATCTTAAAGTGATGGAGAGTATCTGGGTGAATGTTGGATTAATAGGATGTGGAAGAGTCGCTCACGTCCATATGAAAGCGTACCAAACAATAAAAAAGGCTAACGTGATCGCTGTAGCTGACGTTGACATAAATAGAGCAAAAGCCTTCGCAGAAACATATAGAATTGAAAAAGTTTTTTCGGACTACAGAGAACTTTTTGAACTCAAAGATCTTGGTTTTGTTGATATATGTACGCCGACTTCAACGCATGAAGATATTGTTTGTGAAGCTGTAAGAGCAGGAAAAAATGTTCTTGTGGAAAAACCCTTGGGAAGAAATAGCCAAGAATGCGAAAAAATGATTGAAGAATCGAGGAAACATGGAGCCAAAATTTGTGTTTGTCACAATCAAATTTTTTATCCACACGTTAGGCAATTGAAGTTGATAGCCGATTCTGAAGATTTTAATCTAATAAGTTTCAGAACATATCATAGAGAAAATTTTGAATGGCTTAAAGCTCATGGATTAGCGCAACCTTGGAACATAAGTCCAGAACATGGAGGAATATTATGGGAAGTGGGTACACACTTAGCTTATCTACAACTACATTTCCTTAGAGATATAAAAGAGGTTTACGCGCTGGGAACTAAAGCGAAATATTCAGTATGGGATGACTTTACAGTTTTATTGAGAACGTCATCCCAACGCTGGGGAGTTATGGAAATTTCTTGGGTGGCGAAAGAACCAGAAATAGTGTACGAAATAATTAGCTCAAATGGAAAAAGAATTCAAACCTTCTTGCCTCATGGCTACATGATAGAAAGAATGCAAGATGCGCACGCAAATATGATAGAAGTAATTCGCAATTTTATAACTGATATAAAAAGACTTTGCAAAAAATGGGCAAAATTTACAGTGGACCAAATTAAAAAGCCTAACTGGGGCCATCCTGAACTGATCTATGCGTATATAAAAAGTATAGAAGAAGATTCTTCTCCCCCCGTTACAGGAGAAGATGGCAGAAACACCATCAAGCTTCTTGAATGCATAAACGAGTCATTAGAAGAAAGAAAACCTGTTGAATTTTCTTGCTGGTAATTATGGTACAGTACAGATCAAAAAGAGAAAGATTTTCCCTTTGACATTTAGGGTGTTGTTTCAAGTGTTAGTGGATGCGGGTATGGATATGGCGTATAGTTGAAGGTGTGTGGTGGAAAGCGGAAATAGTTGATGCCCTCTGTTATTTGGTTGTTTGGATCAGATTCATAAATTTCTTGACAGCCTTCTGATAATGTGTTGCTCCAAATCCATATATTGTTACACCATACTTTTGAGCCCCATTCTGGCGCTTCGTTTGTGAGATAGACAAATCGAGAGTATGTTCCTCCACCGAAAGTATTATTGAAAATCACTCCACCTCCGCCTCGAATATATATGCCATCAGCGAATCGGATGGCGTTGATTATGAGGTTGTTGTAGACTTCTATAGCTCTTGTTCCTACTTGTATAATCCAGAAATAGGATTCCCGTCGAGTGCTTCTTAAGGGAGCACCACAGTATGAACAAACCCAATCTGTTCCATTCCAAACGGCAGGTGGATTTAGAATTGTTCCATGTGATGGATTCTCGCATCTTGTTTGGAACCATCCATGTGCATCTAGGGAACCATATCCAAAGTCGTCTTTAATTGTGTTATGACGGAAAACATAATGCGCTCCACTATTTGCTGCTACACAGTGTCGCCATTTTTCAAAGTAGCAGTCTTCAATGAAAACAGTGTAATTGTTGTATTTTCCGAGCACGTTAGAAATATTGTCGTCCCAAAAGTTACCGGTGCCGCGAGATACCTGGACTCCATATACCACTGTGCAATTTCCAACCCAAGCTTCCACATGCCCATGAGTGTTTATGAAGTAGCAGTGGTCTATGACTCCATAGCTTGTGATGGGTGTCCAATCATAGGGCAAATATGTTCCTACAAGTACTCCTCCTCCAGCTATATTCTCAAAGCAGCAATGGTCAACACGAAAGTTCGCTATGCTTCCTATTTTTACTCCTTTAGTCTTTTGGACCGAATTTATGTCGAAACTTCGGTATCCGACTAGTTTAATGTCTGAAAAACGTGATGGTTTGGCGGGATTTGCATCACCCTGGAACTCAAACCATATTATTGTAGAAGGTGTTGGCATATCCCAAGGTATTACCAGAATAGTTTTCCATTCAACAACCTGGTCATTTGGGTTCATCCCCACTCCATCATATGGTAGTCCTCTCGTTCTTTCAGTCGGCGCACCGAAAATGCTTACGCCTGCAGGAATTATGACTCTCGCACCAGTCCAGCTTTCACCTACATTTACAAAGTTCCATGTTCCAGCAGGAATATAAACTTCACCTCCTCCAGCAGCTGCAACTATATTAACTGCATCTTGAATATCTCTCCAATAACCGCTTTTTGCCCAAATCCTTGTTGATACTCGACCTATATTATGAATTACTGCTGTATTTACCAGCTGAGCCTCTATACTATAAACCGCCACCGTTATTGTTGCCAAAACTATGACGAAAAGTGTTTGATAAGATCGACTCATCCTTATTTCCTCAGTTCTTTGATATATATGTGGATG